>VOFJ01002998.1_pt1 | contig 61925 bp, 90 predicted proteins | sample 5384081 | NCBI WGS metagenome assembly VOFJ01 (sample SAMN12384729, study PRJNA508395) | human gut metagenome | isolation source: healthy gut I | host: Homo sapiens | reverse complement strand
AACACGGAATCACCGTTCTTCAAGCAGGACGCTACAATGAAATCCTGGAAAAGCGCGGTGCGCAAGGAGAACAATGCGGTATGAGCGCAGACTTTATGAAGCTGATCTTCGAAGCAATCCACGAAGAGTCTGTCCGCCAGCAGATAGAGATTATTAATAAATAAAAAGCCCAAAAGAACTCAAAAATCAAATGGAAACTAACAAATAAGTCAGCAGTAACACAACTGAGACCGACTAGAAAGTCGGTAGTATCTTAACTCTCCTCCTTCTGGAAGGAGGAGTATACCCGCATAGGGGAGGTGGTAGGTAAATACGTAATCCTATCATTTACAAAAAAAATAGGAACAAACATTATTTATCCTACCACCTCGGTCTGCGACCACTCCTCCTTCCCGAAGGAGGAGAATAGAGATAGAATCGACTTTTTAGTCACCCCAATGTGAGATACTATTAACTTTTGAAGAAGCTATTGACTTTTGAGAAACTCCCCAATAAATAATAGATATGAGAATATTAATCCTCGGAGCCGGTAAAATGGGTTCCTTCTTTACGGATATACTGAGTTTTCAGCACGAGACGGCCGTGTTTGACGTCAACCCGCACCAGTTGCGTTTCGTGTATAACACGTATCGTTTCACCACGCTGGAGGAAATCAAAGAATTCGAACCCGAACTGGTCATCAATGCCGTCACCGTAAAATACACGCTGGATGCTTTCCGCAAGGTATTGCCTGTGCTGCCCAAAGACTGTATCATCAGTGACATCGCTTCCGTAAAGACAGGACTGAAGAAGTTCTACGAAGAAAGCGGATTCCGCTACGTTTCCAGTCACCCGATGTTCGGACCGACGTTTGCCAGTCTCAGCAATCTGAGCAGCGAGAATGCGATTATCATCAGCGAAGGAGATCATTTGGGGAAAGATTTTCTTTAAAGACCTTTACCAGACGCTGCGCCTGAACATCTTCGAATATACGTTCGACGAACATGATGAAACGGTGGCATACTCGCTCTCCATCCCATTCGTTTCGACTTTCGTATTTGCTGCCGTGATGAAGCATCAGGAAGCTCCGGGAACGACTTTCAAGAAGCACATGGCTATCGCAAAGGGGCTGCTGAGCGAAGATGACTACCTGCTGCAGGAAATCCTGTTCAACCCACGCACGCCGGGACAAGTGACCAACATCCGTACAGAGCTGAAGAATCTTCTCGAAATCATCGAAAAGAAAGATGCGGAAGGTATGAAAGCCTACCTCACCAAGATTCGGGAAAAGATCAAGTAAATCATCCTCTGCTTCGATAAGATTTAACCATCCCCTGCAAAAAAGTTCTTTGCAGGGGATTTTTTTATATGTACCTTTGTATCCGCAAAAACGGAATCACAGGAGAAAAGAAGAATGATAGATCAAGTTACCATAGACCGAATTTTAGATGCCGCACAGATTGTAGATGTAGTATCTGAATTTGTCACCCCAGCGCAAACGCGGAGTGAACTATGTCGGTCTGTGCCGTTCCACAACGAAAAGACTCCGTCATTCAGTGTCTCCCCCCGCCAAGGGACTTTGCAAGTGTTTCAGCTGCGGTAAGGGCGGAAACTCGGTCCACTTCATCATGGAGCACGAGCAGATGTCGTATTACGAGGCACTGAAATATCTCGCCAAGAAATACAACATCGAAATCAAAGAACGGGGAGCTGACCAATGAAGAGAAACAGGCGCAGACAACGCGCGAAAGTATGTTCATTGTCAACAACTTCGCCCGCGATTACTTTCAGAATATCTTAAAGAATCATGTGGACGGCCGCAGCATCGGTCTGGCTTATTTCCGGCAACGTGGATTTCGTGATGACATCATCGAGAAGTTCCAGTTGGGCTATTGTACGGAAAGCCATGATGCCATGTCACAAGAAGCATTGCGCAAAGGCTACAAGAAAGAATTCTGGTGAAAACGGGAATCTGCTACGAGACGGACGACCACCGACTGCACGACCGCTTCTGGGGACGTGTGATTTTCCCCGTCCATACCCTTTCCGGAAAGGTGGTCGCCTTCGGCGGACGTGTGCTCAGCACCGCCACCAAAGGCGTCAAGGTGAAGTACGTCAACTCGCCTGAATCGGAAATCTACCACAAGAGTAACGAGCTATACGGAATCTATTTTTGCCAAACGCAGGGCGATTGTCAAGCAGGACAGATGTTTCCTTGTGGAAGGATACACGGACGTTATCTCCATGCACCAGTCGGGCATAGAAAACGTAGTCGCTTCATCGGGCACCGCATTGACGCCGGGACAGATTCGTCTGATCCACCGTTTCACCAATAACATTACCGTACTCTATGACGGTGACGTAGCCGGTATCAAAGCCTCTATCCGCGGAATCGATATGCTGCTGGAAGAAGGCATGAACATCAAAGTATGCCTGCTTCCGGACGGAGACGACCCGGACTCCTTCGCCCGCAAACATAATTCGGAAGAATTCCAGGCATTCATCCGTGAGCACGAGAAAGATTTCATCCGCTTCAAGACCGACCTTCTGATGGAAGACGCGGGAAGAGATCCGATCAAACGCGCAGAACTGATTTCGAATATCGTACGAAGCATTTCCGTCATACCGGAAGCCATTATACGGGATGTCTACATCAAAGAATGCAGCCAACATCTGCGCATTGAAGAAAAACTGCTGGTAGCGGAAGTCGCCAAATTAAGAGAGGTGCAGGCTGAAAAAGCCAACCGTCCCAGCTATAATCATTCAGCTTCAACAACCGGAGATACTTCCGGTACAGCCGCCGCTTCCGGCACGCCGACTTATTCTACTCCATCAAGTCCCTACGCCAATGCAGGAATGCCACCGGAACCCGAATATGATGACGATGGCAATATCGTATCTTTCGCAGATCCGATGTCCGCTGCTACAGGAGGTGCAGCAGGATTTCCTCCCGGCAATGCACCTGCCTCCACTACGGATACCGCTGTTCCCGGAGATTCTTATACCTCCTTTATTCCGCAGGAAGGGAAAAAAGAAGGTCAGGAGTTCTATAAGTTTGAGCGATTGATCCTGCAGGCAGTAGTCCGTTATGGTGAAAAAGTGATGTGCAACCTTACCGACGAAGAAGGAAATGAAATTCCGGTAACCGTTATCGAATATGTGGTGAATGATCTGAAGGAAGACGACCTGGCTTTCCATAATCCGTTGCACCGGCGACGAATTCTGACAGAAGCCGCCACGCATATACACGATGCCGGTTTTATCGCAGAACGCTATTTCCTGGCACATCCCGACCAGACCATCAGCCGGTTGAGCGTGGACTTAATCAATGTACGTTATCAGCTAAGTAAGTATCACTCGAAATCACAGAAAATCGTGACAGATGAAGAACGGCTATACGAACTCGTCCCGATGTTGATGATCAACTTCAAATATGCGATTGTCACCGAAGAACTGAAGCATATGCTTTATGCCCTGCAAGATCCGGCACTCGCTCATGACAATGAGAAATGTAATTCGCTGATGCAGCGTTACAATGAGATGCGGGAAGTGCAAAGTCTGATGGCGAAGCGCCCGGGCGACCGCGTTGTATTACGCTAAATTCTCATCGATGCCGCTCCCCTCTTATTGGTGCCGAGACACCCTTTCATTAGTGCCAAAGGCAACCCCTCATCGGTGGGGAACTACATCGTCCACATTTTGTAAAGCATATTACACCCTGCCGTGCTGAATCAGATTCATAAACTCTTCGCGAGTCTTGGCCTGGTTGAAAGCTCCTGTAAAGTCTGAAGTAGTAGTAATAGAATTTTGTTTTTTCTACGCCGCGCATCTGCATACACATATGCTTTGCCTCCACTACCACCATCACTCCCAATGGGTTCAGTGTCTCCTGGATACAATCTTTGATTTGCAGCGTCATGCGTTCCTGCACTTGCAGGCGATGGGAAAAAAGATATCGACTACCCGGGCAATCTTGCTCAATCCCGTGATGTAGCCGTTAGGGATATATGCCACATGTGCTTTTCCGTAGAACGGCAACATATGGTGTTCGCAGAGAGAGAAGAAATCAATGTCTTTCACTATCACCATCTGGCTGTATTCTTCCTGAAACTTAGCCGAGCGCAACACTTCATGAGGGTCCATGTGATAACCTTTTTGTCAGACTCAGCATAGCCTTCGCAACACGTTCGGGGGTCTTCAGCAAACCTTCCCTTTCGGCATCTTCACCCAACAAAGTTATAATACTACGATAATGACTCTTTAACTCCTCCAGATTCGGAGAAACAATTTCTTCTTTTTCTAACATGATACAATTATAAAGGAATATTGATCTGGTCTTTGACGATAGAGACCTCTTTGAATACACCGGTTGCCTTGAGTTTACGCATCATCGCGTCCGCCTCTTCAATGCTCCGGAAATCACCCACACGACAAAGCCAACGGGGAGGATTGAACGAAGTGTAAATCGTCAGTTCGGGGAAATACTACTTTGATGCGGGAAGCTACACGATAGGCATCATCATTCTTTTTGCCTCACGGGTATTATTACCGGCATACGCCTGTATTCTGAATCCGGCTGCCTTCAACACTTTCTGTTCGCCCATAGAAGGACGTTCCACGCCTATCAATGCCTCTATCTTAGGGTCTTGATGAATCGTCACCTTTCCCTGTCCCGGCACTGTACGTTCCAGACTCTTGATGATGTTCTGCGCCTGTGCACCAACAGCGGTAAAAGCCAGCATCCATAAAAGTAAACCTAGTTTTCTCATTCGATAAAAAGTTTAATTTCAGGAAGTGGCTAAAAGTCGATACTATCTGCAATTCCCCTCCTTCTGGAAGGATGGCTGAAAGCCAGGGTTAGGAAAGCACCTGACAAAATGAACTTTCATAGTTTTATGTATTCACCTACCACCTCCCCCTACGGGTACTCACTCCTTCCTGAAGGAGGAGAGTTTAGAGTTACTATCTACTTTTTAGCCACTTCCTGAAAGATATTCTAATTATGCATTGAACGCATCGATGATACCTTTGAAATCAGATACTTTCAAAGCAGCACCACCAATCAAACCACCATCAACGTCCGGGTTAGCGAACAGTTCTTTAGCGTTAGAAGGTTTGCAACTACCACCGTAAAGGATAGAAGTGTTGTCAGCGATTTCCTTGCCATACTTGTCAGCCACGATTGAACGGATGAAAGCGTGGATTTCCTGAGCTTGCTCGGGAGAAGCAGTTTTACCTGTACCGATAGCCCAAACCGGTTCATAAGCCAGAACGATCTTAGCGAAGTCTTCAGCAGACAGAGAGAATACAGATTCCATCTGTGCAGCTACCACTTCGTTCTGCTTGTTAGCTTCGCGTTCTTCCAGCACTTCACCGATACAGAAGATCGGAGTCAGACCGTTGGCCAAAGCCAATTTTACTTTTTTCTTCGAGGATAGCAACAGTTTCACCGTAGTAAGCACGACGTTCTGAGTGACCTAAAATTACATATTTTGCACCTGTAGAAGCAACCATAGCAGCAGAAACTTCTCCTGTATATGCACCGGATGCCTTTGTCTGCACAGTTTTCAGCACCTACACCGATCTTTGCAGCGTCTACCAACGGAGTAACAGAAGCCAGGTGGATAAACGGAGTACAGATGATTACATCACAGTTAGGCTTTTCGTTAGCCAATGCTTCGTTCAATTCTTTAGCCAAAGCGATACCCTCTTGAAGGGTTTTGTTCATTTTCCAGTTTCCTGCAACAATGTTCTTTCTCATTTTGTTTTTTATTTAAAGGGTTAATAAATTTATTATTCTTTTACTTCCTGTTGCTGCTTCCGCTTTTCGTTCTTCCGTTCGCGTCGGCGGACAATCAGAATGTCCACTCCCAACACCAGCAACAGCGGAATGACAAACCACAAGAAAACATATCCAATCGTATGTACGTCACTTTCACCTTCTGCTTTCCGAGTTCCAGATTCTCCAGTTTGTCCGTCAGTACATATTCTCATCCGGAATATCTTCATCACTCCATTTGTTCAGAATCGTACCGTTTTTATCAGCATCAGTCCCGGATTAGAACGAATCCATCGTCTTCAATGTAATGTCATCCATCTGACAGAAAGGATATTCGGCTCCCGTCTTGTCCTTCCACAATTCGATCTGTTCTTCCGGTGAAGAAGTGAGGCAATAAAATTCTTATAGCCATGCTCCACCGAATAGTCATATATCTCATTAATCAAATCAATGTTACTGTCGTCCGCTCCTTCTATCCGATGGGCAACCAACAGAAACGTGTATCCTATATCCGTCAATACATCGTCTGTTATATCCTCGCCCGTATTCAGATCAATCATAGAGAAATCGTGAATAGCCGGTTCATAACCTTTTTCCTTCAGGATTGTCCGTGAGTCTACAAACGTCCAGGTACTGTCCGGATAGTTATCCAATGTAAATTCTTTCTTTTCTCCCATTCTTTTCCAAGATAAAGATGCTTTCATATACACTTCGGTTTCGCTCCTTCGGGAATTGTCATTCCTTCCAGAATATTCTTTCCGATCTTGTAAGGACGAAAGTCTAAAACAGGCAGACGGTCCAGACAATAGAACGACAAAGTAAATACAAAGAACAGTATAGAGAGAAACCAGCCACTCCATTTTCACACTGATAAAACGAACCAGCATCCTTCTGTGACGGACCATCATTGCTGCAAACAGCAGAACTATATTCTTGCCGAAAGTTTCCCAGTTAGTCAATACCCATGCATCACCAAAACAGCCACAGTCCGAAACCGGATCAAAGATGGCAAGATACAAGGTCAGTGGTGTCATGAAAATCATCAGCATCAAAGCCAACGAAGTAGCCAATGTTCTTCTGGTTGCAAAAAATAAGGAGATACCGATAAAAACTCAACGGCTGGACAAGATGATGCCTCCCAATAAAGGGAAGAATGAAGGGAACCAGGAAGCCATTCCGAATGCGGTCAGATAATCCTGGATCTTATACTGGAACCCCAGTGGATCAACTGCCTTTACAAATCCGGAAAAGATGAACGATGCCGCCAAAAAGAAAGCGACACGTATTCGCCACTACCTCCTGAATGATATGTAAGTTCTTATCCTTCAAATTCTATCTTTATCAGTCCAAAAACCGAGTAATTAATCATGTCCATGTAATTAGCATCGATTCCCTCGGACACCAATGTGTTACCGGACAGACTCTCAATCTGCTTGGTACGGTAAATCTTCATCAAATCAAGTCTGTGTAAGAACTCACACGCATGCTCCGCCAAGCCTCATCATAATCATGGTTCTTGGCAAGCATCAGTTCTAATGCCGCTTGGGCATACTTATCGTATAAAGCCATCGCTTCTTCATTACTGATGTCGGCAGACTCGGCATATCCCAATTCCAGCTGAATCAGTCCGACAATACCGTAATTGACAATCGCAATAAATTCAGCACGGATTCCCTCATCAATCAAGGTCACTCCTTTGGTTTCAATACTACGAATCCGATTGGCTTTAATAAAAATCTGGTCAGTCACCGAAGCCGGACGCAGGATACGCCATGCAGGCCCGTAATCGTGCAGCTTCTTGGAAAATAAGTCACGGCACAAAGCGATGACATGTTCAAATTGTTGCTTGGTATCTTTCATCTTCTTCCAAATAGTGCGCAAAGGTAACAATAATTAAGTAAAAAAAAGAAAGAGGGCACTCTAAATTATATTAAAGTGCCCTCTTCCAAAAGCTATTGTATATTGTATTACATCTTTACGAACAACGTAAAACTTGCCCGATACGCAAGGTGGTCGTCGGTTTGATACGGTTCAGTTTGCAAAAGCGTGCTGACTGATACCCACGCAATTTAGCAATGCGGGACAATGTATCGCCACTCTTCACCTTATGATAACGGATCGTTCCGTCGGCTACCTGAGTGTCGTGAGAACCGGCACTACGCACACCTTTCGTCTTGCGGAAAGTATAAGTATCTCGGCTACGATATCCTGTTTCGGGAAGTCGAACATATAAATCGGATTAATTGCAATTCCCAGGAAGCGGGTTTCGAAATGAAGATGCGAACCTGTAGAACGTCCGGTGTTACCACCCAGACCGATCACTTCGCCGGCTTTTACCAATTGATTTTCTTCAACGAGTTGTTTGGACAAGTGTCCGTATATGGTTTCCAATCCATTGTCATGACGAATCACTACATATTTACCATATCCTCTGCGTTCATACTTCACGATACGTACTTTACCGTCAAAGGCAGCTACAATCGTGTCACCGATGTTCACCTTCAGGTCCAAACCATTGTGCATTCTTCTCCAGCGGGGACCGAAAGGCGAAGTAATCTTCGTACTCGGAGTCGGCATACAGAAGCCTGTGAGGTCGATGGTATAAGTGTCGGGGATGATAGCATTGCCGTAAGCATGTGCATACTGGTTGTTCCAGTTTGGATAAAGACTTAAAAAAGCGGGATATTCCGACTGTTCCCCTGGCACGGATCTGTTTCTGAAGTGCCAAAGAGTCTACGGTTTTTAATTTCTTGTCTATCGGAGCTTGGCGGGCAATCAGGTCTTGAGAGAAAGAACTCAGGCTGACCATAGCTGCTACAGCTACCAATCCTGTTTTAATAATGCAATTGAAATTCATTCGTTCTTGTCAATTCAATTAATATTCGTCGTTCGCATACAGGTAGTCAAAAGTCGCCTGTTTGTAGTCGAATATCTCTTCAGGTTTAAAAAATCTCGTTAATTCGATAGCCGCAGTTTCCGGAGAATCGGAAGTATGAACGATGTTTTCTTGAAAACTCATACTATAATCCCCACGAATGGTTCCCGGCGCAGCCAGACGTCCATTAGTTGGTCCCGCCAACGTACGGACTGCTTGAATAGCATCCACACCTTCGTAACAACAAACAATGACAGGAGTTGCCATCATCGAATCTTTCACGCGCTGAAAGAAAGGCTTGCTGCTCAGGTGAGCATAATGCTCGCTTAATAATTCATCCGTCAGTTGCATCATTTTCATGCCGGCCAACCGTAGTCCTTTACGTTCAAAGAGATGAGTGATCTCACCAACCAATCCCCGTTGAAGGGTACACGGCTTCAAAATAACCAGCGTTTTTTCGATCATGATGTGTGACTTTCAAAAAGATTAAACTATACATTTACTATAAAAAATTCCCCCAAAGATAGTATTTTTTCCGATGAAAGGGCAAGTAAGTCATTAACTATTTTTCAGAAGTACGGAGATGAAAAGAACAGAAAAAAGCAGGTCGTTAAAGCCCTATAAATAGGAGGAATAGAAACGAAACATGTTTTGCAACACATTCCCGCAAATAAACTGCATGTTTAACCGTTTTTCAACTTATAGCCGCCCAGTTAACATTCGTTTTCCGGAGAGATTTCAGTTGCCGCCACAGAATCTCGTTCTCCGGACTTTGAGCCGACGGGTCGTTATCTACGATATCTTCGGCTATCGAACGGACGTACTTGCAACAGCTGACCGTCACGGGCAAGGTTCGCAATCTTCAGATCGAAGGCAATGCCGCTTTGCTGCGTCCCCTCCAAATCACCGGGACCACGTAGTTTCAAGTCTGCTTCCGCTATTTCAAAGCCGTCATTAGTGCGCACCATTATTTCCAGCCGTTTCCGCGTGTCTTCGGTCAGTTTGTAGTTCGTCACAAGGATACAATAAGACTGTTCGGCGCCACGTCCCACCCGACCGCGCAACTGATGGAGTTGCGAAAGTCCGAAGCGTTCGGCATTCTCAATGATCATCACCGAAGCATTGGGCACATTCACCCCAACTTCGATCACGGTAGTGGCAACCATAATCTGAGCTTGTCCGGAAATAAAGAGCTGCATCTGCTCATCTTTCTCCGCAGACTTCATCTTGCCGTGAACTTTGGCAACGGTACAGCCGGGAAACTCTTCCAGGATATGCTGGTAACCTTCTTCCAGGTTCTTGAGGTCGATCTTCTCGCTTTCCTTTTTATTAAAGGATAGACGATGTACACCTGCCGTCCTTCTTCTATCTGCTTGCGTACGGCGCGGTACATACTTTCCCGACGGTTGTCAAACTGATGAATGGTGGTTATCGGTTTCCGTCCCGGCGGCAGCTCGTCAATGACAGAAACATCCAGATCGCCATACAACGTCATCGCCAGTGTACGCGGAATAGGCGTGGCGGTCATCACCAGCACATGGGGCGGCTGTATATTTTTTCGTCCAGAGGCGGGCACGCTGCGCCACTCCAAAGCGGTGTTGTTCGTCAATAACGACCAGTCCCAAAGAAGAGAAATTCACCGTGTCTTCAATGACCGCGTGCGTACCTATCAGGATCTTCACGTCTCCCGTCAGCAGTCCGGTCAGAATCGCTTCCCGCCTTTTGCCTTTAATAGAGCCTGTCAGCAGTTCGACACGGATATCCATACCAAAGAGCAGTTCTTTGATCGTTTCATAATGCTGGTTCGCCAAGATTTCGGTGGGTGCCATCATGCAAGCCTGATAACCGTTATCCAACGCCAACAACATACTCATCAAAGCAACCAGTGTTTTCCCGCTACCCACGTCCCCTTGAAGCAGACGGTTCATCTGCCGCCCGCTTCCCACATCGTTCCGTATTTCCTTCAATACCCGCTTCTGTGCACCTGTCAGTTGAAAAGGAAGATTCTTTGTGAATAAAATGTATTGAACACATCCCCCCACCCGTTCAAAGATATATCCACGATATCTTTTTTGTCTATCTTTGGCATAGCGGAGGATATTCAGTTGAACGTAAAACAGTTCTTCGAATTTAAGACGATACTGAGCCCTGCGCAGCGAATCGGGATTCGTCGGGAAGTGGATATTCCGGAGAGCTTCCGTCAAAGGCATCAGATGATGTTCCGCCAGCAATTTGGAAGAAAGTGTTTCAGGCAGAGGCTCCTGTATTTGTTGAATCACCGTTGCCATCATCTTCTCAATCGCGTGAGAGTTGAGGAAAACTGCGCTTCATCTTCTCTGTCGTATTATAATAAGGTTGCAATCCCACCGAAGAAAGTTTCAAATCTTCCGGCTTGTCTACATCGGGATGCGCCACATTGATACGTCCGTTGAAAACAGTCGGTTTGCCGAAGATGATATATTCCTCGTGCAGTTTATACTTACCTAAGATATACTTAATGCCTTTAAACCACACCAAAATCCACGACTCCCGTACCATCCGAAAATGCGCCGTCAAACGACGTTGACGTCCTTCGCCAATGGTTTCGAAACCGAGAATTTCTCCTTTCAACTGGATATACGGCATATTGCCATCTATTTCGTGAATGTAATAGATGCGGCTCCGGTCAATATATTTATAAGGGAAATAATAAATTAAATCGTGCAAGGAGTAGATTTCCAACTCCTTATTTAATACAGCGGCTTTTTGAGGGCCTACACCGGAGATAAATTTTATGTCGCGTGTGGCTAAATCGAACATTTATAAAAAAGAGCACTCCCTACTTTTAAATCGAAAGGAGTCGTTATTTTTATATTTTCACGGTTACCTTCCGCCAGATACACAGGTATTCCCATTGCTTCGACAACGGAAGCGTCATCTGTAAAGAAGGGAGTAAATTCCTGCTCATAAGCCTGCTTCAACAGTTCGACGTCAAAAACTTGCGGTGTCTGCACCAGTTTATAATCATTGCGACTGACTGTCTCACTTCCGGCATCTGTCAGATGGCGAAGTGTCTCTACCACATCCACCACAGGAATCACTGCTTTCTGCACTTTTGCCAAGTCATAACAACGGCGGATCACTTCTACCGAGACAAACGGACGTACTCCGTCGTGCACTCCCTACCAGCCCCGGCTCCTGCACCAGTGCCAGACCGTTCTTCACCGAATGGAAAACGAGTTTCTCCTCCGTCTGCCACCCGATGTTCCACATCGAAATCGTGTTCCCGACAGAGCTGCTTCCAAAAGTCCTGCTGCTCCCGTGGAAGGACTAAAATAAGTTGAATTGCCGCATCATACTTCCGGAAAACTTCCAGTGTATGCATCAATACAGGTTTACCGGCGACAGGAAGAAACTGTTTGGGGAGGTCGCTCCCCATACGCAAGCCCTTTCCACCGGCAACAATGATTACATATTTCTTCATGGACGGTTTAGCGTTTAACACACATCGCTTCTACCAGTTCGTCTACTTTTTCTTTACCTACCAACAGGTCAACGATTGTCAAAGCAAATTCCATGGCAGCACCCGGTCCCATACCGGTAATGATGTTTCCATCACGTACGACCGGAGCATTTACACATTCTGCACCATCCAGATACTGTTCGAAGCTAGGATAGCAAGTAGCCTTCTTGCCTTTCAGCAATCCCAGCTTACCCAATACCATAGGAGCCGCACAAATAGCAGCAATCGGTTTGTTCTTGGCGGCGAAATCGAGAATCAATCTACGCAACCCTTCGTGCTTGTCAAGTGTGGCAGCTCCCGGCATTCCTCCGGGCAACAACAGAAGTTCGGCATCAAAGAAATCGCAATTCTCGAAGTTGATATCACAAAGGACGGATACGTCATGTGCTCCCACTACAATTTCATCCGGTGTAACGGATACGATTTCTACATTAAGTCCGCACGTCTCAGCGTGTCAATAGCAGTAAAGGCTTCAATTTCTTCAAAACCGTCTGCAAAAAAAGCGTATACAGTTCCCATAATCCTTTATATATTGGTTAATGATACTATCTCAAGTTAAAATAATAGGTGATTGTCCCTGTCTGGTTGGTCACCCGTCCACTGTATTGAAACGAGCTTTCCTGGCCGCATCTTCGGCGGCTTTCCGCAAAACAGAGTTTACAGTATTCGTTTGAGGGTTAATGCTGGTTGCAACAACCTGTCCTGCAGGATTCACGGTGATATTCACCACTACACGTCCTTCTTCCTGCACATTATATACAGGCTTCGGCAAACTGCCCGTACCTAAAGAACGTCCGCCAAGGTCAAAAGTTCCGTAACCGCCCGTTCCGGTCTTTGCTCCGGTGGAAGAATTACCTTCCTTACTGCCTTCCGTTCCCGTGCCACCGGCTGATGTTCCCTTGTTCCCTGTCATTTGTGAACCTTTGCCGAAAGCACCGGCCACTTTTTTTCTCGCGGCCTCTTCGGCAGCTTTACGTTCACGTTCCGCTTTCGCTTCAGCCAGGCGTTTCGCTTCCGCCGCTTTCTCGGCCTCGGTCTTCTCCGGCTTCTTCACAGGCTTTTTCGGTTTCACTACTTCTTTCGGTTTTACCGTTTCCTTCTTGGGCTCCTCCGTCTTCGGTTTCAGAGTTACGGTTTCTTCTTCATCGGTCTGCGTCAACAAATCCTGTTCCGAAGGGAGTTCCGGCTGAGTCTGAGCAGGAGCCGGGGCCTCTTCGTCCAACACATCGACATCGACCAACGATGGGTCGTCAAAGCCACGCGCAGCATCCACATTTCCCATCATTACAGGCACTCCGCCTGCATCCTCATCCGGTTGAGGGACAGTAAAGCTCACCAGAATCAAAAGAGCAATCACTGCCACATGCACCAACAATGCACCCAACGCTCCTACGTATTCACCCTTTTTTCTTCTGTCCATCGTTCTTCTTATTTATTTTCCGGCGGGCGTGTAGCCAGCACCATCTTAAAATGATTCTCATTCGCAATGTTCAGCACCCGCACTATTTCACGATAAGGTACTGATTCATCCGCATACAACGCCACATACATTTCAGGCTCCTTTTCCGCACAACTCTGCAAGAAAGGAGTCAGTTCGTTCAAGGCGTACGGCTTCTCCTTCTCATTACCGAAAGCGGCATAGAAGTTCAGGTCTTTATCAATGATGACTCTCGTCAGCGGTTTGGCCGAGGTCTGCTGCTTGCCTTGCGGCAACAGGACTTTGATAGCATTGGGCGATACCACCGTAGAGGTTATCATAAAGAATATCAGCAACAGGAAGATGACGTCCGTCATGGAAGCCATGCTGAAATTGGGCGATACTCTATTTCTTCTTTTTAATCCCACGTTTATGAGTTATTATAAAGTTATAAGTTCGGGGATATATGAATCACTTCTGAGCCGGCTCGTTCAGCAAGTCCATAAATTCCATTGTACGAGACTCCATCTTATTTACCACACGGTCTACCAGCATCACCAGATAATTGTAAGCAAACATGGCAATAATACCGACAATCAGACCGCCGACAGTAGTAATCATTGCTTCGTAGATACCGCCGGAAAGTAATGTAATATCAATATTTCCGCTTCCGGCGTTCGCCATTTCGTAGAATGCGCGCACCATACCTGTCACCGTACCGAGGAATCCGAGCATCGGGGCACCGCCGGAAATGGTCGCCATTACAGTCAGCCCTTTTTCCAGTTTCGCAACTTCAATGTTACCCACATTTTCAATAGCGGCCTGTACATCGTTGATCGGACGTCCCAGACGGCTGATACCTTTCTCTATCATACGTGCCGAAGGAGTGTTCATCGTCCGGCAATAGTTAATAGCCGCTTTGATCTCACCGCTATGAATATAGTCTTTAATCCGCTCCATAAACATCGGGTCCTCTTTTCCTGCCTTACGAATCATGTAGTTACGTTCAAACAGGATATAGAAACAGACAACCGACAATACACCCAGCACAATCATAATCCATCCACCCTTGATAGCCATATCAAGCATGTTCATTTCAGGAGCATTCACCTCCGTCAATACGGGGTTGGCAGTAGCCAGCGAGTCGGCCATATTCATAGCCCCTTGGGCTAACAAGATCATTGCATTCATGAGCGTAGACAGTTTTTATATTCCTGAATGGTACGTTCGAGTCCCAAATACAGTGCATCGCTAATCAATGCGTGTCCGATAGAGACTTCATCCACCCAAGGAATGTTTTTATAGAAATAGTTTAAATTTACAAGACTCAGGTCGTGTCCGGCATTCAGGCCGATACCCAGTTTACGGGCAGTTTTGGCCGCTTCGATAAAAGGAGCGATGGCAGCTTCCGGATTCTTCGGATAGTTCGTTGCGTATGGTTCGGTATACAGTTCGACACGATCCGCTCCCGCTTTTGCCGCATATTCCACCATTTCAGGATCGGCTGCCACAAAAACGGAAGTACGAATACCGGCGCTGTTAAACTGATCGAGCACTTCAGTCAGGAATTCCAGATTAGCTTTGGTGTCCCAACCGGAGTTAGAAGTGATCTGTGAAGGATCGTCGGGAACCAAAGTTACTTGATGCGGCTTTACCTTCAGCACCAGATCTATAAATTCCGGCGACGGATAACCTTCGATATTAAATTCAGTCCTCAACAGGGGACGCAAATCATATACATCCGAACGACGAATGTGGCGTTCATCGGGACGGGGATGAACAGTGATACCGTCTGCACCAAAAGATTCACAATCAAGCGCTACCTTTACTACATCGGGAACATTCCCTTCCGCGAGCATTCCTTAGCGTAGCAATCTTGTTTATGTTTACACTTAATTTAGTCATAGTTCTACGTTATATTTGCCGCAAAAATACAAATATTATTATTAGTTGCCTAATAATACGAAACGCATTATAGGTTCTTTTTTGGTTATTTAAAGTAGAAAACCACAAGAAAACACAGAATAAGCATACTTTTGTGTACTTTCCTTCCACCCGACGCATATTTGTAATACTATGCAAATCATTACATTTTGTGAAAGCACCGTTGAAGTTACGGGCACTTTTACTATATCGCCAAACCGAATATTCGCAAACTGATTGGCTATCTCAGAAAAAAGTGCCAGATTTGCAACCATAACTAATGATGTCGCTTATGAAATTTGCCATTTTCGGAAATACTTATCAGGCTAAGAAGTCTTCGCATGCCCTCAGGCTATTCCAACTGTTGAGAAGACAAAAAAGCGGAAGTATGTATGTGCAGGGACTTTTATCAATTCCTGACCGCAGAGTTAAAAATGGATGTTCATGCCGACTATCTGTTCGACGGGGATAATTTTACCGCCGATATGGTAATCAGCATCGGAGGCGACGGAACATTTCTGAAAGCTGCCCGCCGCGTAGGAAGAAAAGGGATTCCTATTTTGGGAATTAACACAGGACGTTTAGGATTTCTGGCAGATATTTCGCCGGAGGAAATGGAGGAAACATTTGATGAAATTCAATCCGGAAGATATAGTGTGGAAGAACGAAGCGTACTTCAACTCATCTGTGACGACAAGCATTTGCAAGATGCCCCTTATGCCCTCAACGAAATAGCTATTCTCAAACGAGACAGCTCCTCAATGATTAGTATCCGGACAGCTATTAATGGCGCGTATCTGAATACTTATCAAGCTGACGGGTTAGTAATTGCCACTCCAACCGGTTCCACCGCCTATTCGTTAAGTGTAGGCGGTCCTATCATGGTGCCCCATTCCAACACCGTCGTTATTACTCCCGTAGCTCCGCATAGCCTCAACGTCCGTCCTATCGTTATCCGAGACGATTGGGAAATCACATTGGACGTGGAAAGCCGCAGCCATAACTTCCTCGTTGCCATTGACGGCCGAAGTGAAACGTGCAAAGAAACCACCCAACTCACTATCCGCCGGGCAGATTACAGTGTCAAAGTAGTAAAACGCTTTAATCATATTTTCTTTGACACGCTTCGCAGTAAAATGATGTGGGGGGCGGACGGCAGACGATAAGAAACAGATTACAGGGGTATTCCCGTTTCGCATCATTTAGAATTGATTCAAAGCCATATCATATCCACCAATAAAGCAAGGGCAATCACCAACAGTCTGTCCTGAAAGGAGCGACCGGCAATCCTGTTCTATCATATAAATTGCAATCCGGGTTATCGGCCCAACCATAGCGCACAGCTACCGGATTGGAGACGTCCGGCGACCAAACCAATAATTCATTCCCTTTTATCTGCGCCTTTGCCGGATAGAACACATGATCTGCACCTGCAATTGTAAATCCGGTCAAGAGAGATCTGAGGGTTGGAACCCTTTCGTATTACCTTCAAATATCAAACGGACTTTGTCATTCTCAACGACATAATCCTTATAGGACATGATATCCGTTACTTTCCCTTTGCCATACGTTTTCTGCAAAGCAAGTAAGGACAGACGGCGTCCCACTTCCTGTTTATTCTTGGGATGAATGTCGTTAGCATCACCAATATCAATAGCTACTGCCATTCCTGTATTACACAAATGCAATGCTTTATTTTGCGCTTCCCGCAAAGCGGCCCATTCCGCGTCCGGCTGTATCTCCTTACGTTCCAGATAACTGGCTAGCTGAACAAAGTAAAAAAGGCATCTCCGGATTCTGCCATTTATCGCGCCAGTCCTGAATCAATGACTGAAACAAGTCCGCATATTCAGCTGCACGTCCCACGTTGGCTTCTCCCTGATACCAAATAACTCCCTTCACAGGAAAATGTATCAGCGGATTCACCATTGCATTGTAAATTGCAGCTGGATAACTGGCATTATCAACCGGTGATAGCGGAACCCGCGGAACTTCTTTCATAGAAACCCCAACCTTATATCTCCATTCTCCGGCCAACGGAATCTTATCCGCTTCACCGCAAGAAATCCACAAATCTTCCGGTTGCCCATGAATTCCACCTTCTCCCCCAAAGTCGGAAACGCGGACTGTAATGACCGCTTTACCCACTTTCACCACTTCAGCAGGAACAATATATTCACGTGGTGAATTATATCCATATCCACGAGCAATCTCAATCCCATTAAAATAGGTGATATCTTCGTCATCAATCATACTCAATCTTAACTTTAACTGTTTTCCACTCCAGTCCACCGGTATGTCGATCGTTTTACGAAACCATACAATCCCATCAAAATTACTCATTCCTTTATTTTCCCAATATCCGGGCAGAGACATAGCACCCCAGTTCTCATCAGGATAGCCGGTTGGCGTCCAAAGACTCCGGTTACCCGAATATCCCCTGTCAGAGTCATTCAGGCCTTGCTGCCATTCTTTTCTATCCTCATCATATTTCTTCCTCAATAGTTCTGCATTAAACTTTAAAGCCTGAGCATTTTCCACTTCTTTACTAAATCCCAGTATCTTTTTCATCGCATCATAGCTAGCCCAACCTTCCGCAGGGGTACCACCCCACGTACAATCAATCACTCCAACCGGCACGTTCAAGTCTTTCCACAGGTTACGTGCAAAGAAATAACCGACTGCCGAGAAGTTCGGAATCATTGCGGGAGAGCATTCCTTCCAACCTCCCATAGTAGAAGCCAGATTCTTCCTGGGGCTCAATGAGGTTTCTTTTTAACTTGAAACAACCGGATTGACGGATAATCGGCTTCCGCTATTTCCTTCTCATAATTCATAACCTTGCCCCAGCCGGCAAGCGGCATTTCCATGTTAGACTGCCCCGAACAAAGCCAAACTTCACCAATCAGCACATTATGTAAGAAGCACTCCTCACCATCAGATAAAACTATATCATAGGGGCCGCCGGCCTTGGGAGTCTCCACTTCTATACTCCATTCACCGCTTGTACCGATGTCCGCCTTATACACTTTTTTATCCCAACCCACTCTTAGTTCAACGCCCCCCTGTCCGGAAGACTGTCCGCTAATAAGAACTTTAGTTTGTTGTTGCAGTACCATGTTATCCGTAAAATAACCTGGCAAAGTAATCTTCGCATACCCACCTATATGAACAATACACAGTAGTAATAATAGTACAAATCTCCTTTTCATTTTACTTATATTAATTAAAGTCATCCATGTGATAAATAAAACTATTAAAGAACACTTTCCCTCTCTCATCATTCACATTATAGGAGTAGATACCTGTACGAATACCTTTCCAGTCTCCACTATGTAACGAATATAAATCACCGCAGGCCGTAAATTCCTTTCCATTCGCACTATAATAGAATTGATGAAGATTCTCCGGAGCATTGAAACGAGCCTTCAGAAATATCCTGTTGCCCTTCCATTCACAAATAGTCTTTGCTACCCCATTCTGCTCCAAATATACGTAATTTTTTTTTTCCTTCGATACGTGTTATCCCCGCTCCATTGAATACATTGCCGATTCCCAATATTCCTGCACGTTGTCCGTCGGCTATTTGCTTGATGTCAAGCTCCGTTACCGCCTCACTGATGTATCCCATACATTTCTGCGTCATCATGTTACGTGCTTCACGCAGGTTCTTCGCTTTGGTCGAATGAATCATCATCCAGCCTTTACGTTCAGACATGCTCCAGTTTTCATCATCCGGATTATGATTGAATTGCCATTGATATCCTAGTTTTTCCGTTGAGAAATCATCATCCGTTTGGGGTAAGAACCGATCAGATGTCTTGTTTATGACCGGTTTTGTCCAGGTTCGCACAGGCTCACCGATACCGTTCATATCTATATCGACTCCGATCATAGGCCAATCCTCCTTCCAGCAAACCGGCTGAAGATGTACGACGCGCCCCAGAGGTTCCGTCGCCTGGAAATGATAGAACCACCATTCACCGGAAGGGGTGTCGACCAAGGCTCCCTGATGAGGGCCGTTTACATTGGTAGTGCCTTGTTCTAATACAACTTTCTTCTCATAAGGTCCATAGATATTCTTTGACCTCAAGATGGTCTGCCAACCAGTGCTCACTCCACCTTCCGGAATACTGATATAATAATATCCGTTCATCTTATAGAACTTAGTACCTTCTGCAACCGGCCCGGTATATACCGTGACTCCTTCATCCAACAATTTTCTGCCGTCCGACTCATACGATGAACGATAATAGGCCCTCCTCCCCATTGACTACGCCCTAAATAGGCTTCTCCGTTATCATCCCACAAAGGACAAGGATCTTCCCACCTTTCGGCAGCCTCAACCACATGTAGCGGCGACCACGGGCCTTTAGGATCTGTCGCATAGCTCATCAGCAGCCCCTCATGAGGAGTACAGACAAACATCCAATATTTATTATCATGAAAACGTAAAGAGGGTGCCCACGAACCGGCTCCGTATCTCTTGTTATGATTCCAGTCATCATGGGAAAAACGGGAATAGATTTGAGAAATCACTTTCCAGTTTACCATATCGTCCGACTCCAGAACCTGCATACCCAAATAATGAAAATCGGAACAGATCATATAATATTTCTCTCCTACCCGAATCACATCCGGGTCAGAGTAATCCGCATTCAAAATAGGATTAACGTACGTCCCGTTCCCCTGATCTCCCCAGCTCATTGTTTTCTTCTGTGCGGAAAGGGTAACAGATATCAGTATCACTAAAAGAAAGATAGAAAATCGCACCATAGTAAGACAGTGTTTAGTTTATTTATAGAATCTGAATAATAAGACATCTCTAGCCGGAATTGTATACTTCATGCTTGCTCCGACTTCTTCTTCACGGTTTCTCCACAGCTCTTTCACTGTATATCTTTTATTTGTCTTCAACCCGAGCCTATCCAAAGGCACCGTTCCTTCTACTTCTTCTTCATCAGAATAATTGAATACTGCATAATCACAGCTTCCGTCTTCATTGAGTCTCACAAACTGGTTTTCCGAAGCCTCTCCATTCCCCTCTACGGGACGAAACGCGACTCCCGTCGCAACATTATTTATTTCTTCCCTAGTCAACAGACTGAGAGATCTGCTCTTTGCCGACGCGTCTCCATCAACACTGAAATCATCTCCCAAGATATATAATCCCGTAATGATCCCTGAAGTTATCCGGGCGCGGTTCTCCCCTTCGGTCGCATCTTTCAGAACAATATGGTCGGCGTCATTATATTGATAGACCAAATCCTGCCACCAGCCATAGGATACGGCGTTCATCGTATACTCCGTATCTTTTATCTTATTCCAGGCATCACAAGCTATCCGTCGTGACTGTGCATACTGGGAAGGAAAAACCGGAGATATAGATAAATTGATATACATATCCCCAAAGTACTTGTTCAGTAGCTTCATTCCGTAATTATATCCTTGTATTCCTGTCCGGATAGTATCACAATGCCATTGATCCGCTTCCATTGCTCCATGAGTCATAAAGTCCATCTTGACATACTCAAATCCTACCCGGCGGAACAAATCCGATTTGTTTTTCATGGCAGCCTCTACCGCCGGATGAGTAGGATCCAGTGCATAAGCTCCGTCCAGTTCCTGTGGTGCCCCATTCGCATAAAGATACACGTCCTTGTATTTGTATTCGGGACAATCTTCGAATACTTTCTCCGGATTGCGCCCCCAATCCGTAAAGGGCGTCAATATACTCCCGCCTTCTGCCCATTATCCTTACATATCTTCACAAAAAGAAGCCAGTTGCTGTTCTGTGAAACTATTCCAGCCGGAATCCAGTCCTACATACACTGTGCCTGCCGGACTGACAAAAGACCGGTTTTGCAAATGGTCTTTTATATATTCCGAAACCTCTACCGCTTTTTGATAAGTCAAATCAAACTTCAAGACTCCCCAGCTATTCCAACCGAAAGGGAACAGCCCCCTCCCATTTCCGGCGAGGAGTTATGGTAGCATTCGCATTCGCGTATGCTTCCAGTCCGTCCCTCCAATCCGAAAAGTATCCGATAAAGACTTTGGGCGACTTCAAACGCCGTCCCACAAGACTCCCATGGGGTTTGGAATCTCGTGTCTGCTCATCTGCCACACCTCCATAGCAACATAAACTCCCCATGTTATATAGCGAACTTTTACCTATTGAAACTGCTGTCTTCCATGTATCGTGCTCTACCGAGCCGACTATGATCCCATTCCGTTCTTCATTATTGAAAAGAGCCGTCACTTCATAGCTCGTTAGTTGTTCGAAAGGCAAGGGCACCGAACGATAACGTCCCCATTTATCATTATCAAACGGTACTTTCAAGACACGGCTATCCGCATTCCACAGAAAAGAGCCATTCGCCAGTGAGTCAATAATAAGCGGAGCCATATAGTTGGAAGATAATTCCTGATCGTCCTCTATTGTAAAGTCAGTCAATACATAGTCATAATCCGGATAGATATAAAAGGTCTGAACAAGCATAGGAAGAACAGAATCCGTACAGACAACCTGATATATATACCCTTTTCCAAACTCATCTTCATACTTCCGGGAAGAGATCCGGTGATTAGGATAATCACAAGACTTTATCAGCTTCTCCTGATATTTAAAAGAAGAATAAACAGAACCGCAAAGAGGCAATGAATTCTTATAAATATCAACTCCCCCGGACCGACTATTATAAATAATCTCCCAGTCTTTTACCTTTAAACATTCTGAAGTAGACCGGCTACATCCCGAAAACTGGACGGCCGCCAATAACAGAAACATACAAAAGAAACATTCTTCTACATTCTTTCTTCATAATATCAGTATTAAAAAACACTGCAAATTTAAACGATGCAGAAGAAGAGTCCTCCTATAAATAGAACATAAAATATAACTATTGACGCAAACAGGCGGATAATCCGCCACAAATCCGCAAATATTACATCTTTTTGTCTTCATTTATTTCATTTTTAAATAGCTGTCAATATCAATCTTTTCCTTCCCGCCCAGACTTTGCTTCTCGAAATCCTTAGGCGACACACCAAACTGCTTCAAGAATAACTTACTAAAATAAGAGGGCGAATTGATACCGACCATATAACAGATCTCTCCAACACGATATTGTCCTGTCTGAATGAGTTCCGCCGCTTTCCGCAAGCGTATCAACCGGATGAAATCCACCGGAGAAAGATTGAACAACATTTTTATCTTACGCAATAGTCCGGAACGGCTCATACACAAGATATCTGCCATGCGTTCCACATTGAAATTCTCATCCGTCAGGTTCTCGTTTATGATTTCAATAACTTTGCCCATAAACTCTTCATCAGCCTTGTTCACCTGCATGTTATGCACAGGGAAGAAAGGATGTTTGGAGAATGCTTCGCGTTCCTTTCTCCGGTTATTCAGCAATGACAAAATCTGAACTTTCAGATAATTAAATGAGAAAAGGTTTTTCCACATAAGCCTCAGCCCCCATTTTCAAGCCGTTTATCTTACTATCCAAGTCATTCTTGGCTGTCAGAATATAATAGGTATATGGCATAATTCCATATCCGACTTCAATGTCCTGCACAGTTCCCAGCCGTCCATGACCGGCATCATTACATCGCTTATCACTAAATCGATTCGTTTATCTCTCAGTATATCCAATGCTTCCCGACCATGATGAGCCACTTCCACTATAAAATTCTCCTTCAATCGTTCCAGTATGAAGTTCAACATATCATCATTGTCTTCAACCAGCAGAATCGTATATTTATCTATTTCTTCATTCTCCACCAAACCGTCATCCGGCAATATCCCCGGCACCGTATCCACCGCCTGTTGCTGTTGTTCCACCTGCCCGGTCGGACTAAGCGGAAGTTCGAGCACGAATGTGTTGTATACTTCGTCCGCCATTTCCAAATACAGTTTCCCTTTATTCAAAGCAGCCAATGATTTAGCCAAAGACAACCCGATTCCAATACCTTTCGCCTTTTGCATATTAGATTCCATTCGGTAGAAAGGAGCAAATATCTGTTCGCGCATATCTTCCGGAATTTTCTCCCCGTCGCTTACCACACGAATAGTCAGACTATCATCTTTCTTCTCCAACTTCACCTGTATTTCTTTCTTCGCATATTTCAATGCATTATTCAGCAGATTGCTGACTATCTTTGTGACAGACTCCTTATCAACGACCGCTGTCATCACTTCCTCCGGAGTTTGGAGAGACAACTCCTTCTTCTCGTATTGTATAGTAGGTTCAAAACGCTCACAGATTTCTTTCAATAACGACGTTACATCTACCGTTTCAAATTTGAGTTTCAGTTTATTCGCTCCTATCTTCTGGAAGTCGAGCAGTTGAGCGACCAAATCCAACAGACGTTTTTGTATTCTGCGCAATGACATTCAGGTTCTTGTTCAGTTTTACATCTTCAAAATGCATCTCCCGGATCACTTCCAAAGGACCGTTAATGAGAGTCAACGGCGTACGTATCTCATGAGCAATTTCGGTGAAGAACTCTACTTTCGACTCGTAAAGTTCTTTTTTCCTTCTGTATTTCAAACAGTTTCTGGCTCTCCGTCATTTGCCGTTCCTTACGTCGCTTATACCAAAAAGAAACAAGCCCAAATAGAAGATATGAAGAAGAAGACGTAGCAACTATACGCCCATACCGACAACCACCAGGGAGGTAAAATAACAATAGACAAAAGAACGTTTAGCCAACTGACTGTTACTATTATCGGCCTGTATCCTAAAAACATACTTTCCCGGCGACAGTTTGGCATACGAGATATTCTGATTGCTAATCGCCTTTACCCAATCTTTGTCCAACGGGTCCAAACGGTAATAGTACTGATTCGATTTTGTGGTAGAGTAGCTCAGCAAAGCAATATCAAAACTGATATTCGACTGATTATAAGGCAAAACTATCTCTTCCGTGCCTACAATATTCTTCTTCTTCAAAGGAGAATTGGGAGTATGTACCGTTATTTCTTTATTGTAAATGCTGAACTTTGAGATATAAATAGGAGAAGGAGGAGCTAGCTGCTGCCGGGAGATATTCGGGTCAAAAAGCAATAAGCCCATTAATCCCTCCAAAGAAAAACCTGCCGTCGCCTACTTTCAAAGCTGACTTATAATTAAACTGGTTCCCCAGCAGCCCGTCTTTGGTAGTAAAGACATGAATATCTTTCGTCTCCGGATTGAATTTCACCAATCCTTTATTAGTCCCGACCCAAAGGTTATGAGCATCATCTTCCAATATTTCATAAGCCACATCATCCGGCAACCCTTCCTTTATAGAGAAAGAAGTAAAATCATTCGTCTCTGCATTATACCGGCAAATGCCACCTCTATCGGTCGAGAGCCATATACGCCCTTTGCTGTCCTGCATGACCGAGCTGACCGAGTTCGAACTTAAACTGTTAGGCTCACCTTCCTTATTGATATACTTTTCAAAAGAATTCGCCTGCGGATTATGTTTCCAGACTCCACTACCCATAGATGCAAACCACAGATTACCTTCACGATCTTCAAAGATGTCAAAAATCCAGTCATATCCTACTTCATTCACTTTCGAAAACAAGAAAGAATCTTTATCCGCCATAAACAAACCGGAACCGGTTCCTATCCACTTGCAGCCTTTCTTGTCGATACAGAATGCCCAGACACTTCCCTCTTCAATATTCAGAGCCTTGTCAGAGTAATGAACAACTTCCCCGGTAGGTTTTATCACATCAAGTCCCTCCTTGAACAATCCGCAATAGATGTTCTCCCCATATATGGACATATTCAGAATAGTCCGGTTTCGCTGTTCCTTATCATTTGATTTCATCCGGGTGATTTGTCCGGATCTAGATAGAATATTAACGCCTCCGTCTTCTGTTCCGATCCATACATTCCCTTTCTTATCCTCAACCAGTTCGCGTATTCTCTTGAACTCAACGATTGCCCGGTATTCAAAGGGACATACTTTTCAAAAATCAACCCACGATTAGGCAAGTAATTAACGCCCCCGAACATAGTGCCCAGCCACATACCACCTTCATCATCCTCATACATTGTATATATTATATTGTCAGACAAGCTGAAAGGCTCAATGAGATTAGACTTTAAATGTACCACTGTACCTTTCTTCTCATTAATAATATATACCCCTTCATGAGTTCCCGCCCAGATTTCATCTCCATGCATTGAAACATTCTGACAAATGTATGGCTGACATCTGCAAAAGATCCAGACTACGAAGAATGTTCTGCCGGGGATGATACTTCATAATACGCCCATTCTGGATAGCCATTATCAGCCAACCGTCACTTTCACATATTGAATTGATAGAGAGTGCCGTCAAAAATTATTGTCTTTATCTGCCTTGTACTGCTCAATTTATCTTTTGCTGTGTCATAACGGAATAAGCCCGCGCCCCAGGTTCCCACCAGACTTCTCCCTTCGAGGTTTGACATGAATGCAATCCGGAGTCTCTTTCTTAAAGTTATTCCGGTCTATTATCTCATAAAAAAGTATAGTTTCTTCCCGGCATATCTGAACACTCCCTGGTCCGGTATCACCACCCAGATATTCCCCACAGAATCGGCTACAATATTAGATACCCAATTATCCAGACTGGCACCGGATTCAGCCTTATCGTCCAAAGCAGTAAATGTATCCAGCATCATATCATATAAATACACTCCTCGGTCAGTCCCGACCCATAGCTTCTTATCTTTATCTTCAAAAAGAGCTGAAATATTGTGATTCCCTTTCTTTGCCACGTAGTCATCACAGTCGAGCTGTAAAATAGAAGTACCGTCATAACGATTCAGCCCATTCTTGGTGCCGAACCACATAAAACCATAACTATCCTTCAAGATAGCCTTTACATGGCTTTGTGACAGTCCATTGTCACCTGTTATATGCAAGAAAGAGTAGCTAGAATAATTATTGGGTATAGCAGATAAAATGTAATAAAACCAATAATAAAGTCAACAGTGCCTTTTTCATATCATTCATATTATTGCGGTACAAAAATACGTAAACGCACGAAATATAGGCATTTTAAACGGTACAAATTTATATTTGCGTCATTTTTTGTTAGTTATTGACGCACCTGTGATTCGACCGTTTTTCCCGAAACAGGCTACATTTGTATGTTCAATCACAAATTTATGTATCAATGAAAACTATCGAGCACATGAAATCTACATTTATCCGTAATTATTGTATAATAGCAGTATTCGTCTTTCCGGCAATCCTATCGGCCAAAGGCTCTAATCCTCCCATAGAATTATGGTATGACCAGCCTGCGGACGAATGGATGAAATCGACTCCTGTCGGAAACGGACGCTTAGGCGCTATGGTTTATGGTGGAGTACTGGGAGAGATTATCGCCATAAACGAATCCAGCATGTGGTCCGGAGCTCACGATCCGCACCAAGAACAACCTTTCGGGAAAGAAAAGATGAAGGAGTTACGGCAATTATTCTTCGACGGAAAACTGGTTGAAGGGGAATCAGATTGCCGGGGAGAACCTGAGAGGACTACTACATTCGTTCGGTACCCATTTGCCTATTGGAGACTTGAAACTAAGTTTCACATATCCCGAAGGGAAAATAACCAATTATAAACGTTCATTGAATATGAATCAGGCATTGAGTACAGTTTCTTATAAAGTTGGAGCTATACAATACACTCGTGAATGTTTTTGCGAGCAATCCGGACGACGCAATAATCCTCCACACGTCCGCCGATAAAAAAAGGAAGTATCACAGCCGACTTGTCCCTTGATCTGCTACGGGAGGCTTCTGTGCAAATAAAAGATCAGCAGATAACTTTTGAAGGAGATGTATCTTTTCCCCAACAAGGTCCCGGTGGGGTTTCCTTTATAGGTAAAATATCCGTTATTGCTTCCAAAGGTACTTTTCAGACGAAACCGGGACTACTTTCCGTACAAAATGCTGATGAACTGACTATTATTATTGATGTACGTACCAACTACAAGAATGATCAATATAAGCAATTATGCGAGCAAACAATTAAGGAGGTAGAGGCACAAGAATATAAAGAACTCAAGCGCAGGCACATTGAAGACTTTTTCTCCTTTGTTCGACCGCGTCTCTCTGACTCTCGGCAACAACCGGTACGATAAGCTGCCTACTGACAAAAGGTGGGAACGTATCAAATCAGGCGCCACCGATCCCGGGCTTGATGCAATTTTCTTTCAATACGGACGTTATTTATTACTCGCTTCTTCACGCGAGAACTCTCCGCTACCCGTCGCATTACAAGGTTTCTTCAACGACAATCTGGCATGCAACATGAGTTGGACCAACGATTATCATCTGGATATAAACACCCAACAGAACTATTGGATTTCCAACATCGGAAACCTGCCGGAATGCAACATTCCACTTTTCAGCTATATCAAAGACTTATCCATACACGGCACCAAAACCGCACACAAAATAGTATATGGCTGCAAAGGCTGGACAGCGCATACAACAGCCAATATCTGGGGATGTACCGCACCTTCAAGCAACATAGGCTGGGGACTTTTTCCTACAGCCAGTTCATGGCTTGCCTCACATCTCTGGAGTCAATATGAGTATACGTTGGACAAGGATTTTCTAGCCAAGACAGCTTATCCTTTATTAAAGGGAAATGCGGAATTTTTGTTAGACTATATGACGGAAGACCCGAACAGCGGTCATCTGGTCACAGGCCCCAGCATTTCTCCTGAAAATAATTTCCGTTATCAGGGCACCACCTTATGTGCCTCAATGATGCCTACCTGTGATCGCGTTTTAGCTTATGAAATATTCCGTTCATGCATACAAGCTGCCCAAATACTTAATACAGATAAAGCCTTCAGCGATAGTCTGAAGAATGCACTGGGTAAGTTCCCTCCAATTCGTTTACGTGCCAACGGAGCGATCCGTGAATGGTACGAAGACTATGAAGAAGCCAGTCCCAATCACCGGCACACTTCCCATTTGCTCGCATTATACCCTTTCAATCAGATATCTTTGACAAAAACTCCGGAATTAGCAACAGGGGCAAGAAAAACGATAGAAGACAGGCTTAGCGCACCGGGCTGGGAGGATGTGGAATGGAGTAGGGCAAATATGATTTGTTTTTATGCCCGTCTCAAAGATGCTGCTAACGCGCATAAGAGTATCGGTATTTTAGTTGGTGATTTTGCCCGTGAGAATCTGTTGAGCATATCTCCGGCTGGTATCGCAGGAGCACCTTATGACATATTCATCTTTGACGGAAATGCAGCAGGAGCTGCCGGTATCGGTGAAATGCTCATCCAAAGCCATGAAGGATATATTGAGTTTCTTCCTTGCTTACCGGAACAATGGAATAAAGGAAGTTATAAAGGATTATGTGTCCGTGGTGGCGCGGAAGTCTCGGCTGACTGGAACAACTCTGTCATCAACTATGCTTCGGTTAAAGCTACCGCTGCAAATTCTTTCTCCATAAAAAATACCTCAAAACAAAAACAAGCCGTACAGAATCCTGCTCAATGGAAAAACAATCAAAACGGTTCCTGACACTCACCGTATCATAACTATACCTATGAAAGCCGGAGATTTATTGGAAATCAAATAACCGAACGGCTATCAGTTTATATTCAGGCAAGTAACTTGCCTGCCGGTTTATTAAGTGGGACTTTATAGGAAGGGAAGCCGGTATAGTTAGATTGGAATACCGGTATGATTAGGTTAGAGTACCGATTTAGTTAGTCTGCCACAGCCGTGGAGAGTTCTCTCCACAGCCGTGGCGAGATATTACCACGGGTGTGACGAATACTCTCCACGGCCGTGGCGAATTAGCAATATCGGTATCCTGACAGAACAATACCTACCGGATAACAGATGTATAGCGGTTGTATATGATATGTTTAGCGGGGTATGTTCAGTTTCGTGCCTATATCATGTATTTCATACGTCTACTATTCCTAACTTAAACCGGTATTACTTAAAAAGCCCCGGACGAAGTATCGTCCGAGGCTTTCCATTCATTTACTTACTCTCTTCTATTTAACCTCTATGAGTTCAAACACCCGACTCGCATACTCTGCCCCCAAAGGAACTTCCATTCCTGTATTCATCAGAATACTACCTGCTACAACCTTGTCATGCAAATAACACGGATTCTCGCCTTGCGGCAAATTCAGTTCACGAATACGATAATTCTTGTTCGCATCCAGTCCGGCCATACGGAAACGAGGTAATACCTGATTCATATAATGCTCGATTTTATAAGCAAAGAACACAGCACGATCTTTCTCCGGAGTACAATACATCAAAGAAGCAACCCCCAGCTTATCGAAAGGAGAAATTAAGCGGTATAAATCGCCGAACTGCACAACCGGACGAATTTCCTTATAAGTAGCAATCGCATGTTTCGAGAATTCTTTCTCCTCGTCAGACATGGTCTTTGGTTGAATTTCCATTCCGAGACGACCGCTCATAGCTACGTCAAAACGGAATTTCAAAGGGATTACCCTTCCCGTCTGATGATTGGGAGAAGCACTGACATGCTGTGCCATAGCCATAGAAGGATAGAAATAAGAGGTACCCCACTGCATAAATATACGCTGCAACGCATCGGTATTATCACTCACCCAAAACTCATCGAATCCGGGCATCACTCCATAATCAACACGACCGCCGCCGCCACCACAAGCCTGCATCACCAGATCCGGATATTTGGCACGAATACGTTCTACCGCCTTCTGCAATCCACGATGAAAATCAATGTATATATGAGATTGCTTGTCCTTAGGCAAATAAGGAGATCCGTAATTCACCAAAGACGCATTAGCATCCCATTTGATATAGGCGATATCAGGATAGTTGGTCATTAAATCATCAACTACCTGGAATACAAAGTCCTGTACTTCGGGATTGGACAAGTCCAACAGCATCTGTGTACCACCACGCCCATAACGAGGGATCACGATTAGGAACTTTCAACACCCAATCCGGATGTTTCTCATACAGTTCACTGACGGTATTGGCACTCTCCGGTTCAATCCAAATCCCAAATTTTATTCCATGTTTCTTGGCTGTCGCAATCAGACCATCCACTCCATTAGGCAACTTCCGTTTGTTCACCACCCAATCGCCCAATGAAGAATGGTCATTATTCCGCGGATACTTGTCACCGAACCAACCGTCGTCCATAACAAACAACTCACCGCCCATTGCAGCAAAGTCTCCCATCATCTGGTCCATTTTCTGCTCGTCAATGTCAAAATAGACACCTTCCCAACTATTCAACAGAATGTCACGAAGCTTATTACCACCATGAATCTGACCGTTACGTGCCCAACGATGAAAATTACGGCTTACGCCACTCAGCCCTTCTTCACTATACGTGAAGGCAAGTTTAGGGGTTACGAAAACTTCCTTTGGTTCCAGTTTATATTCGGATGCTTCATCATTGATTCCTGCCAGGAAGTTATGAGAATAATTATTATCCGTATCAATACGAAGTTTGTAATTTCCACTCCAACACAAGGCGGCTCCAATCATACGCCCCGTATTTTCCTGCGGACGCCCATCCAGAGAGAACATAACCTCCGCATGGTCTCCCTGACCATTGCGTGCTCCATCCATATTCTTTATTGTTTTCATGCCCGGCTTCAATGGCTCGGAAGTAACATCTGATTCTGCAATCCAACTCCCGTGCAAATGAGAAATCCATACGTCTCCTCTGCGGATAGGCATACATCCCGAATCAAACCGTTTCAAGACAACCGCTTTCTTTTCGGCATGGGAGATCTCCGCCCACATCTCGATGATATCTGAGTTATTATAGGCTTTATAGTTCATCTTCACTTCAAACGGATAGTGTTTATCTCTTAAAGTCACTACCGTCTGTTCTCCGTTTTCTACATTTTTTGTCGTTACATCTTTCACGATAAGATCCAGAGTCATATCTCCATCCGGGATGCACTACCTGAAGTGCCGTAGCCGACGAATATTCCGAACCGAACGTCGGATATGCAGGTCTGTTCAGACCTGCCCATATATCGTGGATTTGATTTATTTGATCCGGGTTATCTTATCACCGTAATATGCAAACCGCAAATCTCCATCGTTCTGTGCTGCAAACAGCAACGAGGTATTTTTAGTCGAAATCAAGATATTCCGGTCCCATGCATACATCGAGACTACACTCCATATACACACCAATGTCACAAAAAGAATTTTCTTCATCATACTTTATTTTATATTTAACAACCAATTAGTTACAAATCTTCCCCGTCTATTGCGGTTACTTTTTTTGTACCGTAATTTCTGCAATAACCCCCAAATGGGATGCTCCATGTCCACTGGTACATATAATCTTTAAATAGCGTCCTTTCACCTGTTTTTCCAAAGTACTGGTTATGACTTCACTCCATTGCATTCCATTTTGTTTCAACAGTTCAATCTCACCAATATAGGGTCCACTGATTTCCGTCCGGATTTCCGGCGGTGAACTCGTCATCGTCAGAGATATAATAACTGATGCCTTTTGTATAGTAGTTATTCTCACGAGACATGGCACCCAATTTTCCTACCATAAGTTCATCCTTCATGTCTATGACAAAGGTGAAAGGATAGGGCTTCTGCTGGCCATCCCGATAATTGGAATGCCAATAGGAAGAAGGATTATTATCCAAAATATACTCAGGCCTTCCTTCTTCGGGGTCCGTATTATCATAGTACAACAGTTCCCAATTTTGCCTATCGGCTTCTTCCATTGTGTAAACATGCGGAAATATCATTCCCAATTCATCCGAACGTACCCATGGCGTATAGAAAACATCAATACATTTTTTCTTCCGGAAGGTAAGCAGAGCGAAATTCCACAGTTCCTCCCGGTTTCGCTCCCGGACAATCAAGAGCGTTTTGATTGGCATCCATCTCCAACAACACTTCTTCACCAGCTACATTCGTATATTTCACTTCAGTATATATCAAATCTTCCGAAGCAATATTCCACTCAATAATCCCTCCATTATCACTTGTTGCCATCCTACTAATACGCCTTTGAGACAGGCTAGCCTGATATGTTTTCTCCATACGAAGAGCCTATTCCTGTGGTCTTTAGAGATTTATGTCCATACGAATCTTGCAATTCAACAGTAAACGTGTATGACTTTTCTTCCATATCATCTAAAATTACCTTTCCTTTTTCTGTTCCGGAAGAAAGTTCCAACGGAACCACAAGCGACCCCGCACCATTATCCCAATAAACATTCATAAATTTCACATTCGGCGCTTTCGATATTTCATAGTTTAGCTCGACCCGATTCTTCCCGGCAACAAAAAATATTGTATCGGGCATAGGGGCATAGATAATTTCCCCACCTTGAATAAAGGCCTTATGTGTATCCATCACATCATCACAAGAACAGAGACCAGACAGACACAACAACAATAATAACAAATTATCATATATTTCTTTTCATATTATCATCAATATTTTATTCGACATTAGGATCTCCATAAAACGTAAATTCAGCAGGATGACAGAAGGTTGAACTGGTCCACACTTTTATAAATTTAAACCTAAGATATCGTACCGGCTCCTGATCAACATCAAAACTAAAATCATGTCCTTCTTTAAGCGCCTCCATATCTTCATCTGTATTGGTACCAATCGGCATACCAGATGGTTTAATTACTTCACAATCCAATAATTTAGTCCATTGTCCCCAATCCCGCTTCGTTCCGGTTCACTGCCGGAATAATAAACTTCGAATACCCGAGGATTTCCCCAGCCATAAGGTTCATTGTTGCGTTGATAAAGAACCACACGGCTAAGTTTTACAGGCTCTCCCAAATCAATAGTGAAAGAAGCCGGCATCGTTCCGTTACTACTATGTCCGAAAGTCTCCAGATTATCATCAATCATATTCGCATTACTACCTCCAAAGTCATTGAAAGGTGTATCATTATTATTTAATATCATTACTCGCATTGCCGATTTATTCAACTTTTTGCTCATACAAAGGAGCTATCTGCATTTTCTCACCCGATTCATTACGGGGATAAATCGTATCTGACACATTCCCATAATTATCACGCACAACGGCTGCAAACCAACGCGGGTCAATATCATATCCTCTCAAAGCATAAGTCCCCGTTTTTGAAGCAGTTGTCATTATCTTCATAGCAACCATGTTACCCGATTCATCATTAGTCAGCATTTCCATCGTTATTGACTCACGCTCGTCATTCGTCCAACTGTATTGAGCTCCGCCAAAATCACGTATAATCTTCATACTTTTCGAAACCTTACTGATAGAAGATTCTAAGGGAGTAAAAGATACAGTAACAGGCTCTGATAATTCCATTGCACGATTCACTGTATATAACACCGCTTCATGCTCTTCCATATCGTCATATCCCATAATTCGAACTTGATTGTTATAATAGGACGAAATTACCTCGCGCTGCTTTTCCGTCAGCCAATGAATAAACAGCCTTCACACCCAAAATATCCTCTACATCAGGAACACGATATGATATGACAACTCCTCCGGAAACTGGTTCAACACTGATTTCTGTCGGTACGGTCGGCTTCCCTAAGCTCTCTGTAATTGGTTCCAGGCGCTTTTCCGTACAGGAGACCAATATCATTAAAGACAAAGTAATTAATATATATATCTTTTTCATAATACTCATAATTTAATAATTACCACCATGGATTCTGAACTAACTGAGGATTCCTGATAATATCACCATCCGGTATCGGAGCGAAATAATCTCTGAGGGTAAATTGCTGGTTATATATATTAGTAGGAATATAATAATCCTCCGCAGTCTCTCCGTTTAAAACATTCCAGCCCTGTACAATACGGTTCAGTTCTTTCTCTGCTGTCTTCCAACGACGAGTATCCCAATAGTAAGATCCCTCACATGACAATTCCACCTGCCGTTCGCGATGAATAATATCCCGCATCTGAGATTTATGGGAAGGATAGTCTTTATATTGCGCACTTGCATATTTAGCGTATGTTTCTTTAATACCTTCCAATCCAGCCCGTTCTCTCACCTGGTCCAAATAATCGTATACTTTCTCGTTAGGCGTTTCTTCCGCTTCATTCCATGCTTCTGCCGCCATTAACAACAAGTCTGCATAACGCATATCCGGAAAAGCAACAGAATAGAAAGAGACATTATCGCTTCCTGTAAAAGCGGAACGTAAAGCGACCAGTTTCTTTGCCCAATAGCCAGTAACATTATACCAAGTGGAATTCCAAACCGAGGAAAATTCACCAAAACGATTTCTGGGATATCTATATGCAGCTTGCGACTCACTTTGGTCACCAGCCGGATCACTATATGAATTGCCATACCAAACTCCTCTATCAAAACCTACTGAAGCATAGAAACGAGGTTCACGGTCAAAATTCATTCCAGCCGTAGTTTCATTTTCAATCACATAACGATAGTTATATAAATCAAAATCATAATGCTCTGTAAACTCAGAATTGTCCTTAGAGTATTTTACAGGAAAAATACATTCCATCTTTATAATAGTTTGCATCCTGTTCGACAGGCAACCCGTTTTTCGTATAGAAAGCATTAACTGTGGAAAATGGAAGGCTAATAGTAGCAGATGTTACAGCCGTACCTCCATCCTCCAATCTGGGAAGACACGAACTCTGGAAGCCGGGATCTAACAATGAACGGGTACATCCCCAAATTAACTCACAGTTCCATGGTTCGGCAACAGAATTCCGAATGGCATTGACTAACTTTGTTTCATCCGTCAGCAACTGTGATGTAACATAATCCTCTTTTTTGATATAAGCGGATTCCTGCTTGTGTACAGGCATTTATCGCATCCTCACAGGCTTCTGCCGCCAAATTCCAACGCCCCTTATCTTCAACCTGATTGAAGAAAGGTTCCTGATTATGATCTAAAAAGTCATTGTAATCTGTATTTCCATTAAACAAATGGACTTGCCCAATATAATAAAACTTTTGCTTTCAATGTATAAGCCGCTGCCTGCGTGAAACGCCCCAACTCCGTAGCCCTATTAGCAATAATCACCGGAAGTGCTTGGCTATCGATTACCTCCTGTAATAATTCCAGAACGTAAGAGAAGCAATCATCTACCTTTTCACGATATACACGCGCCCCTTGAGTCGATTCATCCACTGCAATATTAACACGCATCGGACAAATAGGACCATAATATTTAATCAGGTAAAAATGCAGATAGGCTTTTTATTAGCTTTACTTCCGCTTTCATTCGCTCACGCTGGTACTGCTGCAAATCAGTCACTCCATCAATGCCTTCCAGAAAATCATTACAAACACGGATAGAGGCATAACAGCCGTCAGTCCCCTGCCAATAATCAATAACATTGGAAGAAGCACTGTTTTTGCCCCAAAGCCAATCTCATACAAGCATTGTTTACCATATCAGTAGTAGTATTGTATACCATTTCCATAGCTCCCACCAATCCGGGATTCCGGTTGGTCTCTCCCAAGCGCGGTAATCCACGATAACAAGTCGCCAAATAACGTTCAGCAGTATAACGGTCGGCAAACATACTGTTCACTGTCACAGTATCATCAGGCATTATATCCAAATAGTTACATGATGAAACTGATAATATCATGCATATACCGGCTATATATTTATAAATTGATTTCATTTTTCTATAGTATTATTTAATTAAAAACCCAAGATTCAATCCTACATTAAAAACTCTCTGGAGAGGATAATTCAGTCCACTACCAGCCAACTCCGGATCCCACATTTTAAATTTGCTCCAGCACAACAGGTTTGTACCACTACAATATAAACGCAAATTATTCATTCCTAGTTTTTTCAACACTTTTTGTGGAAAAGTATAACCGATTTCAACTGATTTCAAACGCAAGAAGCCAGCGTCTTGCAACCACCATGTACTTGGCTGATTATTATTTTCATTAACCCCATTCTGCAAACGAGGCCAAAAAAGCATACGGATTAGATTGGTTTCAGACCAGTAGCTGTTTGCAATATCCTGAAGTATTACATTCGCACCAATCAATCCGTCACCGCGAATATTATGAAACGGAGTTATCTCCGGAATATTAAGCAAGAATGACTGGCGTGCCGATCCCTGAAAGAAACAAGAAATATCCACTCCCTTATATCCTGCTGATACTCCAAAACCATAATTTATCTGCGGGGTATTCGGAAAACCAATTGTTACCTTATCCAACTCATTTATCTTACCATCATTATTCACATCTCTATACTTAATATCACCCGCTGTATAGTCACCAAATTGCACCGGAGAGTTTTTGACTTCCTCCTCATCAATAAAAAGGCGTTCGGCAATATACCCCCCAATACGTCCGATAGATTGCCCTACAGCTGAAACCCATGGAGTATCGGTATAATCCGGCTCCTCCCATACCAAAACTTCACTCGCCGCGTATGTAAATGTACCACGGGCTTGTAGCCAGAAATCCTTGTTGATAATTTTATCATAATTAATTTCCATATCAATACCACTACCTTTTGCCTCGCCCAAGTTGGCCTTTACTCCTTGGGTAATACCAGTCGTTGACGGAATTGTACGTCCTAATAATATGTTATCACGTTTCTCATGGAAATATTCTATATTTCCTCCCAACCCAAACGTAGTAGTAAACTCAATGCCTGTATTCAATTTATATGATTTTTCCCAACCAATCTGGTCGTTTGCATAACGATTGACATAAAAAGCCGCCGCCAGGATTATAGTCCAATCTTTCTCCCCAATTCACTGTATTGTCAGCCCCGTTATTTACATCTGACATATAATAAAAACGATCTTCATTATTACCAATCTGATCATTACCTGCCATACCATAAGTAGCCTTAATCTTAAACTGGTCAAATATGCTACGTAAAGGCTTAAAGAACTTTTCGTTAGATAACATCCATCCTGCGCCAATAGAAGGGAAAAAACCCCAACGATTATTCTTTGCAAAACGTTCGAGCCATTGTAACCAAAGTTCAATTCCAACATATAACGGTAATCATAATTATAAGCCATACGTCCTGCAAAACCAATGTTACGATTGGGCAAAGACAGTTGCAAGCTGGTTATGTACGGATTGGACTGTTTGGCTTCACGCATTGTATAAACAAACAACCCATTTACACTATGTTTCTCTTTGAACATACGTGAATATTCCAATGCGGCTTCCAGATAAAAGGCTGTATTAATATACCTATCCCCTGCGGCATAGTTCAAGCCATCACTTCCACTCTTTAATCTTTTTTCAACGTATAACTTCCATCCAATAATTTATAGTTTGAGATACCATAATAAAATGGAGTCCATTCACGTCTTGCGGAAAACTCGGCATAACGGTCTATATTTACAAAAAGCTCGTGCCGAAAGCCCTTCCGTTACCATATCCAGTTGCTGTTTAAAGCCTAACTGGGCAAGCATCGTATTCTTACTGGTACTCACGATATCCTCTCTGTACCTGTGCATACGGATTCACATAATTACCGTCTCCATAATTACCATATAATATATGTCTTACGTTCGAATACTGCTCATCTGCCTCATAATAAGGTTGAAATAGTACGGGATTAGCCTGCATAGCCATACGATATACTTCCGTACCTCCGTCGATCGGACCATTATAATCATCGAATGAAGCACTTAATTTCAAATATAATTCCGTTGATTTTGTCAGATTCAGATTGATATTTGAACGGAAGGCATATTTTATCAAACTAATATTATTGTTGTAGTTATTCCTTTTATCTACTTTTATATTACCGTTGTCATGGGATATATTAGCTGCAACATAATAGCGCGCCAATGGACCACCACCGCTCAAACTGACGTTTGCTCGTTGATTGGAGGTCACATCCTTCAACATTGTATCGTACCAATTGATCGCAGGAAATAAATGAGGATAACGTCCGGCAGCAGTCATGCTTATTTTTTCTTCCGAATACATGGCTAATCCCATCGGGTCACGAGTCTTAATTGCCTCGTTTTGCATACGCATATAAGTGACCGGATCTGCAATCTTTACACGCTCTGTCGGAGATGAGAAAGAGGTCTCTACACGAGCATTGACAGAAACCTTTCCTTCTTTTCCCTCTTTTTGTAGTCACTAAAATAACTCCATTTGCTCCACGCGCCCCGTAAAGAGCTGTCGCTGTCGCATCTTTCATTATAGAAAAAGCTGCAATATCATCTGTATTCAGACGTGCCAGGTCATCTGTGGTCAATTCTATCCCGTCAATCAGAATTAAAGGATCTTTTTTGGCATCCGCTCCGAAAGTTGTAATACCACGAATAAAGAAATTCGCATTATCCTGTCCGGGTTCTCCACTAGGTTGGAAAGATATTAAACCTGCGACACGACCGGCAAGAGCAGTAGTAAGATTACTACTTGGAACTCTTAATTCCGCAGGTTTTACCGTAGTGATAGAAGCTACCACACTTTCCTTTTTCTGCTTTGCAAAAAGCAACAACGGTGACTTCGTCCAGTTCGTCTGTTTTAGGTTTCAATGTAATTTTCAGGAAATCCTCTCCATTGTATTTAATCTCTTTCGTCTCCGTTCCGACAAAAAGACACAATTAAAATACTACCTGCCGAGCAATTACTAAACTCAAAATTACCGTCCATATCAGATATTACTCCTTTAGTACTACCTTTTAACTGAACCGTAGCTCCCGGAAGTGGCTCTCCAGTCGCATCAACAATTTTACCCTTTAAGTTCTGTAATGTAGCTTGAACAATACTATTAGGCATTTCTGTATTTGCAAAAACAACAGAATGCGGTAATGTAGAGATTAAGATTAACAGGAGAACACCGACTATGCGGGAAAATAGAAACTTCTTCTCCTTCATTTGTTGTTTTTCATGAGACAATCCATTGCATTTATTGCCTCGTTTCATTTGTAAATTTACCATTGCATTAGTTTTAAGAAACGTTATTTTCATTCATATTAAATTATGGTCTCTTGCCAGAGCAATGGCAAATGTATAGAGTTTATTTATCGCAAACCGTCTATGAATAAAGAAAAAAATAAGACTTTTACACCAAAAAGGGTGCGGCACCACACAAAAAGACACAAATATTTCATTTTTTGGCGTATTTACGCTAAAATAGAATATCACTATCACCACTTATAACAGAAAAATTATCAATGTAGAACTCAGCCACATCTATACAAATAAGGTATAATATAAAAAGACGTATGCAATTGCTCCTATAAATCTGAGCAATTGCATACGTCTTTTTTATTATAACCAAACACCCGTTTTACCAAGTGTATTTATAAGCCTATCAGTTTAGCGTAAATGTCTGCGAGCCTATCAAATTACCACCTTCGAAGATGTCGACCCGATAATTTCCGGCATATAAGAATTCTTCTGCATCCCAGCATACATTGATATTCTGTTCTTCGCCATTATATTCAATATACTTCTTGATAGGAATAAACCAATGTACGGTTTTCATAAGGGAAAGTATTGGATGCGCTCTTGGTCAGTACATCATTATCCGGCTTTGTGATACGTATATAAATAGTACGTTCGCCATTTTCGGCTGTAATATTCTTCACGACAGTAAAGCTGATAGCCAGTTTCACTACATCCTTCACCTTCTTCGCTACTTTGCCGCGCTTGTTACGTGGCTCTATACGAATATTGGTAGCGTCGAGCTGAGCAGCCAATGTCACTTTCTTATTCAAGTTCTTCTTTTCTTCAGAAAGATTACTGATTTGTTGAGAAGCCTGGTTATATTTCTTAGTTACATCAGCAATAACCAGTTTCTGCTGTTCCGTCAATTTATTCAAAGAGTCAATCTGGTTAATATAACCAATCATAACCTTACGCAAAGTAGCCAATTCTTTCTTTAAACGACGAATCTCTGTTGCATTCGAACTCTTCACAGTACGAAGTTCTTCTAATAGACGTTGGGTCTTTAACTGTTCCCTGATCCAGCAATTGAGCTAGAGAATCATTGGAGATCGTCATCTTCAACTCATCATATTGTTGTGCAAAACGGGTGTATTCATTTTCCAGATCTTCTTTATCCAACTGAAATTCCTGTACCAACTCCCGGTTAGCTTGTTTCTCAGTAAATAACAAATAAGTAATACCAATAATAGCTATCACCAAGATAGCCACGGCCGCAATAAGAAGGCTTTTTTTACTCATAGTTCAGTGTGTGAATTGATAACGTGCGCAAAAGTAATCATTTCGCAACAGAGTAACATAGAATGAGGTATTTTCTTTTTAACTAAAATTATTACGGAAATATTTCTTTAATTACGATTATCGTTGTACTTTTGCGGCGCTAAAAGTATAGAACTAATTATCAACTTTTTAAATATATAGTATTATGTCAAAAGTAACCGTAGTAGGCGCAGGTAACGTAGGTGCTACATGTGCAAATGTACTTGCTTTTTAATGAAGTAGCAGACGAAGTAGTAAAATGCTGGACGTTAAAGAAGGCGTTTCAGAAGGTAAAGCAATGGATATGATGCAGACAGCTCAGTTGTTGGGTTTCGACACTACATTGGTAGGCTGCACGAATGACTATGAGAAAACTGCCAACTCCGACGTTGTAGTGATTACTTCCGGTATTCCCCGTAAACCGGGTATGACTCGTGAAGAATTGATCGGTGTTAATGCAGGTATCGTTAAGTCGGTTGCACAGAACATCTTGAAATATTCTCCGAATGCTATCCTTGTAGTTATCTCTAACCCAATGGATACAATGACTTATTTGGCATTGAAAGCTCTGGGCTTGCCGAAAAACCGTGTTATCGGTATGGGCGGTGCTCTGGATAGCTCTCGTTTCAAATATTTCTTGTCTCAAGCTATCGGTTGCAACGCTAACGAAGTCGAAGGTATGGTAATCGGCGGTCACGGTGATACTACGATGATTCCGTTGGCTCGTTTCGCTACTTACAAAGGTATGCCTGTAGCTAATTTCATCTCTGCAGAGAAATTGGAAGAAGTTGCTGCTGCTACTATGGTAGGTGGTGCTACGCTGACTAAATTGCTAGGTACTTCTGCATGGTATGCACCGGGTGCAGCAGGAGCATTCGTCGTTGAATCTATCCTGCACGACCAAAAGAAAATGGTTCCTTGTTCAGTATTCCTGGAAGGCGAATACGGCGAATCCGATCTTTGCATCGGTGTTCCTGTTATCCTGGGTAAGAATGGCATCGAAAAAATCGTTGAACTGAACCTGAACGAAGACGAAAAAGCTAAGTTTGCTGCTAGCGCTAAAGCTGTTCACGGCACTAACGCTGCTTTGAAAGAAGTAGGTGCTCTTTAATCTAAAGATCCCCTTTAACTTTATATAAGCAAAGAAAGTTCCTATTCTTTTTAAAAGGTGTCTTCTTTGTAGAAAGACACATGGTAAGAATAGGAACTTTCTCTTTTTAGTTCTCCGCCGATTTCTTCACTGCCTTCATACAGTAATAGAACAACCAAAATGAATCTCGGTAATTGATTTCCAACATTTTCTGATTCATCGTTCCTCCTTTCAACAAAGCATGAAATGAATTAAAATCCTTCACTACCTCCTGTCCCACCGGATAGCGACGCAATATGTCCGGATGTTGTGTTGCCAGTACCAGCAACGCTTCTTCGTAATAACGGGGAAGCTTGACGCTAAAAGGCTTGTACAACAAACTGAATACCTTATAGAACTTATCCACATCTTTTGATATCAACAGCCCGCAAAGCAAATAATCCACAGCTTTCCGGTTTTCGGGATAACGGTCTACCATACGTGCCATATCCGAAAGAAAAGGATGCGCACCTATAAAAAACGGAGACGTATTCTTTCCACTGTTAATCTTATCTTCCACACCGGCTGACGCCAAGTATTCACCCAGCAACTGTGCCTGTTTCGTGTGGCAACTTGTATGCTTCATTACTTCTACATACTTGGCAAGCATTCGATTGCGACCTTGATGGACACAAGCGTCCACAATTGCTCTCATAGAACGAAAACTGTTCCCGTAGGGAGAAAGAATTCCTGCCTGGAAAGCATTATGAAGCAATTCGTTATCCAGTTCCAAAGCACGGAAGAACTGCATATTAAAATTACGACAGAATTGCTTGTCTACACGTTCATAAAAGAAACAGGCAGGTTCGGTCACTCCATAAGCAAACATCCGTTCCGGCAACTGTCCCTTTTCTGAAAGAGCCAACAAAGTCCAGCGCAACAAAGAAGAATTCTTTTTTTCGTCATTTCCGAGTCACATTCTGTAAAATGGCATCCCAATTTCTATTCTCAGCAAGGTGGTCTATGCGAGAATGAATTCCGTTTCCTTCTGCTTTTCATCGGTCACTTCACGGTAAACGATGAAACCCAACAGTAAACAAGGCACGATGTAAGTGAAAAAAGGAGAAGAAAAAGAAATAACGTTCTCCCCATGCTACCGGAGCCTTTCTTCGGATCGTAAGCAACCATACAAGCAACGCTAACACAGCAGAAATGCTACACCACCACATCGAACGGACCAAAAGCACATCAGCAAACTGCCCGCTCATAAACCAGATATCCGGAATGAATGAAAGCCACAACAATCCTTTATTGCGCGTCAAACGGGCGATGATACAATCGGCTGAAAGCAACACAATAAGCACAAACAACATTTGCACCAAAGCTCCACTTGTACGGAACCGGAAGAATTGTAGGAGATAAGCCCCTACATATTGCGCCCAATCAGAAGGAAGGGAAAGTTGTATACCGGCAAAATCAGGCGTGAAAGAGAAAAAAAGAGTTTCCTTCCAGTAACCAAAGATAATTAGGAAAGACAATATACCAAATCAGAAAAATTACCGGACAGACCAGTAATAAATGAAATAAAAAAATATCTTCTTCATAGCATCTTATTTTTGAGGGAAGAATAAAGCATTAAGCTGTTTCTGTGGCAATGTCACCTCCCCTTAATAAATTCAGGGAATATTATAGGACTTCGTACGTAACACATTATGTTCAACAGTAGACTGAGGGAGCAGGAAAGGTTTATGTATGTTTCCCTTTTCATCCATCCAAGCAATGAAAAGCCTTGTATAGCGGCCGTCTAGCCTACGGCTACTAAACAAAAATCCAACGACCGTTCGACGACCAGGAATGATAGCTCTCAGTCTCGGCACTATTCAGAATTTCAACGTCCAGTTCCTCACCGTCAGATAGTCTCAGCATTTTCAAATCTGCCTCTTTGTGCCAAATAGGGAAAGTGGCACAAGCCGCTTTCGTGTACAGCAAATAATGTCCATCGGGAGACAAACGCGGAAAAAGAGACACTGCCTCCATCGCGCTCCGCATTGTATATCGTATCAATTCGTTCGCCAAACGTTCCGGTTGCCTCATCAAAATCGACTTTGCAAAGGCTATAATGCAAATTTTGGTAATCTATTGGCATATTCTTAGGTAAAGCGCCACAATAATAGAGCGATTTCCCATCTGCCGACCAGGCAGGAAATGTCTCCCAATGTGCTTCGTCCATAAAGCGTTTATCCGTCAGTACCTTCTTGGTCTGAGTGTCATATAAAATCAAGTCAGACTGAAGATCATACACTTCCAGCGCCTTTTTCACCTTCACTAAGAAAAGACTGACGGGTGAGATTGGAAGAAAACACGATATATCGTCCATTGGGATGCCACATCGGATAGGTTCCGCTTTTCTTGGGACCGGTTGTCTCCAACGGTAGTTTGCTCAATTCACCATCTTTCCATAAAGCAGTGCCACCACCTTCTCCCCTGACATGAAATATCATTTGTTGTGGAGAATAATTAGCGAAAAGAATGACAGTTCATGCACTTACTTTTATCCGCACGATTAGTAGCAATCTCCTTTTCTTCGAACGAAGTGAGATTCCTCTGATAAATACCCAGCATATTCCAACCTTCATATCCCGGTTCTATCAGCCGATAAGCAATCCATTCGTCAATAGCATCCGGATGCAACCCGAACCGTGAAAGGTTTATATCGTACCCCTTCAGGAGAAGACGAATTCCATACGGACACTGTGATTTCCAGATCTTTGTCCTTCAGTTTGTCTAACATTTCCTTCCACTTTTTCTTCGGGATACGAACCTCATGCTTACCCGTGACTGTCAGAAGATTGACACCTTCACCCGCAAAATCGGCACGTATTTCTTGTGCACCCTTCACTTCGAAATTTAAAGGCGCTATATTATAAGGTATAGCCGTAAACGTATAATCAGGAAAAACAGACGGATAACTGTTACTGACAGTTTGTGCCTCTTTTTACATTTTCGCAGGATATAAACAATCCCACACTTATCGCTCCGATAAGCCATTTAATATTCATGATGTGTTGTATTATTGATTGCAGGTAACATTTTCTGCAAATATATATAAAACTGGAAACACAAACGAACAAACAAATAACAAATTAGCTGTTGGAAGGAAAATATTTCAAACAACAGCCCGTTATTAAAAAAAGCTAATTCATTTTGTGCTTTCAAAGAAAGCATATACTTTTTGCATCGTTGTTTATGCAATTATTGTTTGCGATAACAAGTTCAAAAAAAACAGACTACTTCAATAAACAAATTACATAAGAAGCGGGTTATTAAAATAGAAGTATCACCTTATTAATATGCAAGATGCGATGAAAAAAGCTATTTCTTCTGACAATACTGCTAAGTATGACTTTTATAGTAAAAGGGCAAACTTTACTAAGCCTGGATAGTTGCCGCGCATTAGCCCTTGCCAACAATAAAGACTTGTTGATTAGCAATGAAAAGATAAATGCGGCCCACTATGAGAGAAAAAGCATTTTACCAACTACCTGCCCAACTTCTCGGCAACCGGGACCTATATGAGAAACCAAAAAGAGTTTTCTCTATTAAATAAAGATCAGAAAGCTGCGCTTTCGGGATTAGGGACTAATCTGGCAGGTCCCATACAACAGGCTGCTACACAGATTGCAAACAGCACATCCCGAACTTGCTCCATTAATATCTTCATTAAGCGGAGAACTCGGTGCCGCCTTACCTGCCCTCGATCAAGTAGGAAATTCATTAGTAGATGCCCTCCGTACAGATACAAGAAATGTATATGCCGGTGCTATCACACTGACCCAACCCCTATATATGGGCGGCAAGATACGTGCCTACAACAAAATTACCAAATACGCCGAAGAGCTAGCCCGCCAGCAGCACAACACCGGTATGCAGGAAGTAATTATGAGTACTGACCAGGCTTACTGGCAGGTTATTTCGCTGGTAAACAAAAAAAGAAACTGGCGGAAGGATATCTGAAAACTTCTGCAGCAACTGGACAGCGATGTGGAAAAGATGATTGCCGAAGGAGTAGCAACCAAAGCGGACGGTTTATCCGTACGCGTCAAAGTCAATGAAGCGGAAATGACACTAACGAAAGTGGAAGACGGATTGAGCCTTGCCCGAATGTTGTTGTGTCAACTATGTGGCATTGATCTTAGCTCTCCCATTACGTTAGCGGACGAAGATATGGAAGATATTCCGTTACTCACAACAGATACTCATTTCGATATGTCTACCGCTTATGCAAATCGTCCGGAGATACGCAGTCTCGAACTGGCTACACAGATTTACAAGCAAAAAGTAAATGTAACCCGTGCCGAACATCTTCCTTCGATTGCACTAATGGGGAATTACGTGGTCACCAATCCTTCTGTCTTCAACAGTTTTGAGAACAAGTTCAAAGGTATGTGGAATGTGGGAGTTATGGTGCAGCTTCCTATATGGCACTGGGGAGAAGGTATTTATAAAACCAGAGCGGCAAAAGCCGAAGCACGTATCGCACAGTACCAACTTCAAGATGCTCGAGAAAAAATAGAGTTGCAAGTCAATCAAGCTGCATTCAAAGTAAATGAAGCAGGTAAGAAGCTGGTTATGTCTTCCAAAAATATGGAAAAGCGGAAGAAAACCTCCGTTACGCGACACTCGGCTTCAAAGAGGGAGTCATTGCCACCAGCAACGTTCTCGAAGCGCAAACCGCCTGGCTATCCGCCCAATCTGAAAAGATCGACGCACAAATAGACGTGAAACTGACTGAGATTTATCTGAAGAAATCATTAGGAACTCTTCAATAACTCATATTATATGGCACCTATAAAATCACAAAACAGCAATATGCTTCTTGCATTTCTTACTCTGTTGGGAGTTATTGCATTGGTTGCAGTCGTTGGTTTCTTCATGCTTCGCAAAGGACCTGAGATTATCCAAGGACAGGCTGAAGTTACTGAATATCGTGTTTCAAGCAAAGTTCCGGGACGTATATTGGAATTTCGCGTGAAAGAAGGCCAACAAATAAATGCCGGTGACACACTGGCTATCCTGGAAGCGCCGGACGTAGTGGCCAAAATGGAACAGGCACGTGCTGCTGAAGCTGCCGCACAGGCACAAAACGCAAAAGCAATCAAAGGCGCGCGTGAGGAACAGATACCAGGCTGCTTATGAAATGTGGCAAAAAGCACAGGCAGGAGTTACCATTGCCGAAAAATCATACAAGAGGGTGAAGAACCTTTATGAACAAGGAGTAATGCCCGCACAAAAACTGGACGAAGTTACTGCACAGCGTGACGCCGCCATTGCCACTGAGAAAGCTGCGAAAGCACAATATACAATGGCTAAGAACGGAGCCGAACGTGAGGACAAAATGGCTGCGGAAGCACTGGTTAACCGGGCAAAAGGAGCTGTTGCCGAAGTTGAATCTTATATTAAGGAGACATATCTGATCGCTCCTGCTTCGGGAGAAGTATCGGAGATATTTCCCAAAGTAGGCGAACTGGTAGGTACAGGCGCACCGATTATGAATATTGCCGAACTCAACGATATGTGGGTAACGTTCAACGTACGTGAAGACTTGCTCAAAAACCTGACTATGGGAACAGAATTTGAAGCTGTTGTACCTGCACTTGACAATAAAGCCATCAAACTGAAAGTATATTATCTGAAAGATTTAGGAACTTATGCTGCTTGGAAAGCAACCAAAACAACCGGCCAGTTCGACCTGAAAACATTCGAAGTAAAAGCCAGCCCTCTGGAGAAAATAGAAAATCTTCGTCCGGGTATGTCTGTCATCATTGATAAGTAACCATGAAAGAGAGAGAAAAAAAATATATAGCATTGTGGCAGGTCATGCAAAGAGAGTGCCGGCGGTTGGTATCACGTCCGCTCTATCTCTTTTTGCATGGTGATAGCTCCATTGTTCTGCTATGTATTTTTCACTACTTTTAATGGATTCGGGACTTCCCAAAGATCTTCCGGCAGGTGTGGTAGATATGGATGATTCATCTACCTCCCGCAACATCGTGCGCAATCTGGACGCTTTTTCGCAGACAGGTGTCGTCGCCCATTACAGCAATGTGAGTGATGCACGTATTGCCGTACAGGAAGGGGAAAATCTACGGATTCTTCTACATTCCGAAAGGTCTGTCCGCCGAAGCGCAAAGCCAACGGCAACCCACAATTTCCTTCTATACCAATTATTCTTATCTGATTGCAGGCTCCCTGCTTTTCAGGGATATGAAAATGTTGGGAGAACTGACAGCCGGTGCTGCCGCACGAACCACACTCTATGCAAAAGGCGCCACGGAAGATCAGGCAATGGGGTTTCTTCAACCGATCGTGATTGATACGCATCCATTAAATAATCCATGGCTGAACTACTCTGTATATCTATGCAACACATTGATACCGGGTGTTCTTATGCTGCTTATATTTATGGTAACGGTTTATTCTATCGGGGTGGAAATCAAAGACCGTACCGCCCGTGAATGGTTACGCATGAGCAATAACTCCATTTACATTGCACTGGCAGGAAAACTGCTTCCCCACACAATAGTCTTTTTCATCATGGGTATATTTTATAATGTATACTTATACGGTTTCCTCCATTTCCCATGCAATAGTGGTATCTTCCCTATGATTTTCGCCACACTTTTGCCTTGTACTAGCATCGCAATGTTGCGGTATAGTCATGATAGGTACATTACCCACTCTCCGGCTTGGATTAAGTTTTGCCTCTTTGTGTGGCGTCATTTCTTTCTCCATTTCCGGCTTCTCATTCCCTGTTATGGCAATGCACCCTGTACTGCAGGCGCTCAGCAACCTATTCCCATTGCGTCATTATTTTCTAATCTATGTCGACCAGGCACTCAACGGATATAGCATGGCTTACTCTTGGAGCAATTACATGGCACTATTAATATTTATGATGCTCCCCTTCTTTGTGGTTCACCGCTTGAAGGAGGCACTGGTTTACTATAAATACATACCCTAAATGAAAGATATAAAATTAAAAGACAAGATAGCCCAAGGCATCAACGACCTGTTTTATATCTGGAAACGGGAGTTTCAGACTACTTTCCGCGACCAGGGGGTACTGATATTCTTTTATACTCGTCCCATTGGGTTATCCTTTGTTATATAGCTTTATCTATGATAACGAAGTGGTGCGCGAAGTCCCGGCTGTCGTTGTAGATGACTCACATTCCTCTCTCAGCCGTGAATATCTCCGTAAGGTAGATGCCACACCCGATATTCAAATCGTCTCTTACTGCGCTGATATGGAAGAAGCCAAACTGATGTTGAAGAACCGGCGTGCGTATGGTATCATTTATATCCCTTCCGATTTTAGTGACAATATCGCCAAAGGAAAACAGACGCAGGTCAGCATCTTCTGCGACATGAGCGGACTGTTATACTATAAATCGATGCTTCTTGCCAACACTGCCGTTTCACTGGATATGAACAAGGATATCAAAATTGCACGTAGCGGAAACACTACCGACCGGCAAGATGAAATCACTGCTTATCCGATAGAATATGAAGAAATCTCGATCTTCAATCCGACTGCCGGATTCGCTGCCTTCCTGATTCCTGCCGTCCTAGTATTGATTATCCAACAGACATTACTGCTGGGAATCGGCCTTGCCGCCGGAACAGCCCGCGAAAACAACCGTTTCAAAGACCTTGTACCTATCAACAGGCATTACAACGGAACATTACGAATTGTACTCGGTAAAGGACTAAGTTATTTTCTGGTTTATATATTGGTAGCTTTTTATGTACTATATGTCGTACCAAGACTATTCAGCCTCAACCAAATAGGACAGCCCAATTCATTAGTATTATTTGTGGTTCCTTACCTGACAGCTTGCATCTTCTTTGCAATGACTGCCTCTATCGCCATCCGCAACCGGGAAACGTGTATGCTGATTTTTGTATTTACATCTGTCCCTTTGTTGTTTATTTCCGGAATTTCATGGCCGGGGGCCGCAATCCCTCCATTCTGGAAATACGTCTCCTATATTTTCCCCTCTACTTTCGGGATTAATGGTTTTGTGAAAATCAACAATATGGGAGCTACTCTAAGCGAAGTAGCTTTTGAATATAAAGCTTTATGGTTACAGGCAGGCATTTACTTCCTTACCTTACCTGTTGGGTATATCGCTGGCAAATCCTTATGAGCCGTAAACATGCGATAGAGAGATATAAAGAATTAAAAGAGAAAGAGAATTTATCAAAGCAGATAAATAACTGATTGAAACAACAAAAGAGAGAGATAGTAACGGCGCCCCCTTTTATAAGGAGGATACGCCGTTTTTCTTTTTATAAGGAGAAACCCATAAAAAAATCCCCCGCCCAAAGAGAGTATAAGGCGAAGGATTTTCAGAGATATTATAAAGAGAGTATAATCCTATTAGAATTTATAACCTACACCGATAGAGAAGTTCATGTTCTTCGGAGCACCATCACCATCATATATTTTTAGTCAAACCAAATTCTCCAGTCAAATCAATAAAGAATTTATTGATTTCATAAGCAACACCTACACCAAGACCTGCATCGAACTTCTTTGCACCTTCCATTAAGATATCACCGTCTTCATCTTTAGTGTCTTTAAAAGAAATCAATCTTTTCACCCCCTGCTTTATTAATATTTACCAGCAATACCAAAGCCAAAATAAGGGCCTGCTTTTACCACAAATATTTTGATTGTCAGCAATTGCAAATCTTGCAGCAGCCAATACCGGAATCTCCAAATACATTGGATTCATTTTCACTTCATCCATGTTTAGCACCTTTTTGAGTGAACATCAACGAAGGTTGAATAGACCACATATCAGAGAACTGATATTCCATGCCAACGCCTACATTGAATCCAATCTTCATGTCAGTATCCATATCCCCAGTAAAGTTACTCATGTTCATACCAACTTTGGCATTCCAAGAAATCTGAGAATAAGAAACGATAGAAACAAGTGCAAATAGCACAAAAATCAAACCTTTTTTCATATCATTCATTTTTTAGTTTGCCTTCCTCTTCCCTTTGGTTGGCATTATTAATTAACTTCTTCGCTAAGTGCGGGGAATCTTCCGTACCTTATCAACAGTATCGAAACGCACCTTTCATATTTAACGTCTGTTTTACAGCGCCACAAATATATTTCATTTATTTTATATAAAAAAAGTCTCCAATGATACCTTTTTTCCACAAATGTTATTAAAGTGTGATTATTTAGGCAAAAATAGCGCCTATCCAACCAATTTTTATGCTTAAATAATTTTCCGATTACTCCTTAATCAAAATATTATTGCAGCAATCATACATTTACAATAATTAACTGACTAATTATTGCTTTATTACGAAATATTCGTAGATTTGCGAAGTAATCGTAATTAAACGACATCTCCATGGAAAAGTTAACAATACAAGAAGAAGAAGTAATGATCTACGTTTGGGAGTTACAAAGCTGTTTCGTAAAAAGATATCGTTGCGAAGTATCCGCAACCGGCTCCTCCTTATACAACGGTAGCATCGATCGTAAAAAACCTCGAACGAAAGGGGTATGTCACATCAAAACGTGTGGGAAATACCTATCAATACACTCCTGCCATTCGCGAAAATGAATATAAACGCCATTTTATGAGTGGCGTAGTTCGTAACTACTTTGAGAATCTTACAAAGAAATGGTTTCTTTCTTTGCCAAAGACCAGAAGATTTCGACCGATGATCTCAAAGATATTATCGAACTCATTGAAAAAAAGGAAAAGAAAATTAATAGTAAAAAAGATATCCATTATGACTCCGGAATTAGCCTATTTTCTAAAGATAAATGTAGCAATTGCTTTGTTCTACGCCTTCTATCGGTTGTTCTTTCATAAAGACACCTTCTTTCACTGGCGACGGATAGCCTTGTTATGTTTTTTTTTGCCATTTCCTTGCTCTACCCTTTACTAAATATTGAAGGGTGGATAAAAGCTCACGAGCCAATGGTGGCAATGGCAGATCTTTATGCAACCATCATCCTTCCGGAGCAAGTAGTTACCATTCCACAAGAAACAGAGATTAATTGGCAAGAGCTAATCAAACTTCTCACAGGCATTATCTATTGGAGCGGAGTATTACTACTGACCGCCCGTTTCTTCCTTCAACTAGGAAGCATCATGCGACTGCATTTTCAATGTTCCAAAAGCCAATTGAAAGGAGTGCGTGTACACCTATTAAAGAAAGAAGCAGGACCGTTCTCTTTTTTCATTGGATATTCATACACCCACAGTCACATACCGAATCTGAAATCAGTGAGATAATCACCCATGAAGAAACTCACGCCCGTCAATACCACTCGATAGATGTATTAATCAGTGAAATAATGTGCATATTCTGCTGGTTCAATCCATTTAGCTGGCTTATGAAACGGGAAGTCAGAGGCAATCTCGAATACATGGCAGACAGCCGGGTATTGGAGACGGGACATGACAGTAAATCATACCAGTACCACTTGTTAGGACTGGCTCATCACAAGGCTGCAGCAAATTTATCAAATAGTTTCAATGTTTTACCACTTAAAAATCGTATCAAAATGATGAACAAACGAAGAACCAAAGAAATAGGAAGAACAAAATATATCATGTTTCTTCCCTTGGCTGCCCCCTGTTGATGATTGTCAGCAACATCGAAGTAGTAGCCCGTACCACAGAAAGATTTGCAAAAGAGGTTATGGAACAGGTTAACACTCCTCAGCCGGAAATTGCAAATATCCCCGAACTGCAAAGTGAAGAAATTCAGCAAACAGTCGCTCTGCCGGCCAAAAAAGAAATCGCAAAGTCAACACCTATCGCTCAAAGCAAGAGTATACCCGATTCTGTGGTATTTGAAGTTGTAGAAGTAATGCCCGAATTTCCGGGAGGGCAACAAGCCTTGATGCAATATTTAGCTAAAAACATCAAATATCCTGTAACAGCTCATGAAAACGGAAAACAAGGACGCGTCATTGTTAGTTTCGTTGTTAAAAAAGACGGAAACATATCCGACATAAAAGTAGCCCGAAGCGTAGATCCCTATCTTGACAAGGAAGCTGTGAGAGTAATTGCCGCTATGCCCCAATGGAAACCGGGTAAACAAAGAGGAGAAAATGTAAATGTCAGATTTCTCAGTTCCTGTAATGTTCAGGCTACAAGGTCCAGCTCCTTCAAAGGGAAAAGAAATAAAACAAGCTGATCTGGAAGAAGTAGTTGTAGTAGCGTATGGTCCAAAAGAAGATTCTAATGCCAACGCAACAGACGCAAAATCAGGTACAGCACTCAAAGTAGCGGAAGTAATGCCTAAATTCCCCGGAGGAATACCCGGTCTGATGCAATATCTTGCCAGAAACATCAAATATCCGACTATTGCACAAAAGAATAAGGAGCAAGGCAGAGTCATCCTACAAATGATTGTCGGTAAAGACGGAAGCATATCCAATATAAAAGTATTGCGTAGCATATCTCCGTTGCTTGATGCAGAGGCGATCCGTGTAGTGAGCACTATGCCCAAATGGGAACCCGGACAACAAGGCGGACAAGCCATTGCAGTAGAATATACCCTTCCGATAGTTTTCAAATTACAATAAACATTTCCCCGGTGCCGCGCCTCCTCCCCCATACCGGGGGGAGATAAGGCGTTCATCGGTATCGGAAAAAAAGATACATCTTTTTCTACTTTTTTTTTGAGGATAGTCACAAAAATATCGTTATATTTGTTCGAAATAAACACTATTCGTATGAAAAGATTCTCATGGATTATGGGTTTGATACTCTGCGTAGTTTGCACCGTACAAGCCAAAGACAGAGTTATCGAGCGCCCACCTTTTCTAGCTTGGAGCTCTTCAAATATTGAAGTTGACAAAATTGTCATGAGTGACACAGTTACCACTGTATACATCAAAGCATTTTATCGTCCGAAATACTGGATAAAAATAGCCAGTGGCAGTTTCCTCAAAGATGAAAAAGGGCCTTATACCCGATCCGCAAAGGTGTAGGCATCACATTGGACAAAAAGAATTCTGGATGCCTGAATCCGGTGAGGCAGAATTTCAGTTACTTTTCCCCACCCATACCAGCAAACGTAACAAGTCTGGATTTCTCAGAAGGAGATTTTGACGGAGCATACAAAATATGGGGGAATACAGTTGAATGAAAAAAAAGATTTCCGTAAGTCTGCATTACCCAAAGGAGCCGTTATTCATAAGATAAACAAAAAAGGCAGAACTGCCGGTACCTGAATTTGCGTATGGAAAAGCAACATTAAAAGGACAAGTGACAGGGTATCAAAAAGATATGCCAAGCTCCGGACAGTTACGTTTAAACGACCCGATCAGGTGGTTAAATTATGCCGAAGAAGTAACTATCAAGGAAGACGGAAGTTTTCAGGTTCAGACAGATGTTATTACCGTAACTCCTGCCACCCTTGTTTTCCCCTTTGCACAAATTCCTTGCTTGCTGGCTCCTGGAAAAGAAAGTACTATCATCGTTAACACAGCCGAGTGTTCACGCCAACAATCACATCTCCAGAAAGACAACAAGCCCTATGGCAAAAAAAAGCTTATTATGGAGGTTATCTGGCTGACCTTCAACAAGAGTTATCAGACAATTCTATTCCAAGTAACTTGGTTGACAACCCGAGCAAGATTGTCAAAGATGTAGCCGGAAAAAGATATAAACGGACTAAAAAGATTACTTTTTTTAGAGAAACGTCTTAACACCTACAAACAGATAGATGAAGCCTCTCTCAGTTCTGCTGCCAAAAGAAATTCTGAAAGCCAATACGGATATTACCACAGCTATCGGATTATTTATGGGAAAAACATTATCATGCGTGCCCATGTTGTCAGTCAGAAATTAAACAGAGAACAGACTAAAGAGTATTACACAAATACCAAAATAGAATTTCCAGTCGATTATCTTGATGTACTCAAAGATTTTACACTCAATGAGCCGGTAGATTTGTACGCCCCGGAATTTGCATACGGAGCAGGAATATTCAGTTCCAGAAAAGATCTTATGGAAGAGAAGTTGGGTACCAACCAAGGAATCTTGTTTCAAATGGGAGAAGCATACAAGTGCTATCGCTCCATAGAAGATTTCACACCATTGACTGCCGAACAGAAAAAGCAGTCCTTGAAGCCCTGCCTTCTCCTGCCTACAAACAGTTGTTGACGGTCCTTAATGATAAACTACTCAAGAAGATAGAACTGAACAAGCAAAAAAGACCGGATATAAAATCAATGAAATCGGGAAAGTAACAAACGAAGAACTCTTTTCGACTATCATCTCCAAATTCCGCGGACACGTACTGCTGGTTGACTTCTGGGCAACTTGGTGCGGACCGTGCCGAATGGCCAACAAGGCTATGATCCCCATGAAAGAAGAACTGAAAGACGAAGACATTCTTTACCTGTATATCACAGGAGAAACCTCTCCGAAAGGCACTTGGAAGAATATGATCCCCGATATTCACGGAGAACATTTCCGCGTAACAAATGATCAATGGGCGTATCTGATGTCTACGTTTAAAATCGGCGGAGTTCCTACTTATTTCGTAATAGATGCAGAAGGAAATACGACCTTCAAGCAAACGGGATTCCCAGGTACAGACACGATGAAAAAAAGCAACTGATGAAAGCTTTAAAGAAGTAATCGTAAAGTACATCACCTTGATCATAGGAAACGCCTCCATAGTCTTTTCGAAAACTATGGAGGCGTTTTTTATACGATTACGGAAGCTTGTCGTCATCACAAGCGATTCAATCTCTGTCCGTCTTGCTTATTTATGCATCTCAACAATCTGTGTCGGAGCCATTTCTACGTTCCGCCGATCAACCTGACGCACCACACTGGCAGCCAACGACAAGAAAGCACGACCAGTCACCGAATCTTCATCCAGTGCAACAGGCGTACCATTGTCTCCTCCTTCGCAAATACTCTGTACAATAGGTATCTGCCCCAGCAACGGTACATTCATCTCTTCCGCCAACCTCTTGGCTCCTTCTTTACCGAAAATATAGTATTTATTCTCCGGCAGTTCGGCAGGTGTAAACCAAGCCATATTCTCTACCAAACCGAGGATAGGTACATTCACTTTGTCATTGGTGAACATATTGATTCCCTTACGGGCATCTGCCAAAGCAACCGCTTGCGGAGTGCTGACAACAATCGCGCCTGTCATAGCCAAGGTCTGCACCACGGTCAAGTGAATGTCACTCGTGCCCGGAGGAAGGTCAATCAGGAAATAATCCAGTTCTCCCCAAGAGGCATCGCCAATCAACTGTTTCAGCGCATTGCTAGCCATCCCGCCACGCCACAAAGTTGCCTGATCCGGATCGACAAAGAAGCCGATAGACAATAATTTCACGCCATACTTCTCTACCGGAATAATCATGTCACGACCATCTATACGTTCAGCATACGGACGTGCATCCTCCACCTGAAACATTTTCGGCATAGATGGTCCGAAGATATCCGCATCGAGCAAACCGACCTTATAACCCAATTTTGCCAAAGCAACTGCCAGATTCGCTGACACGGTAGACTTGCCTACTCCACCTTTACCGGAAGAGATACCAATAATATTCTTTCACCTGCGGAATCAGCTTTGCCTACTTCCGGACCGGGCAGCCTGCTTGCTTTCCGTCGCAACCGTAACTTGCACATCAGGCGACACATAAGTATGAATAGCTGTCTCGGCAGCTTTCACCATCGACTTCATGAACGGATCGGTCGGCTTCTCAAATATCAATGAGAAACTGACTGACATACCATCAATCCGGAGATTATCAGCAACCATCTCAGCCTCAACAAGATTCTTTCCGGTACCGGGATAACGCACTGTAGCCAGTGCATCCAATATTAATTTAGGATAAAAGTGTTTACTATTTGAATTCATTACTATTTTTTAAAGCGGAACGTCGAACGTTCCACTAATTATTCTTTATTTACTAGTCTGCAATCCACTCCGCTTACTACGATTATAACTGCGGTACTCATCCAGTTCAATCTCCACATCCGGCTCCTGCAACTCGCCTGCTTGCGGAAGATGGAACTTGATGTACTTGATATTCAACCCACGATCCAGCCATTGTTGTTCATAGTAGGTCTTGAATACCAAGAATATCGTCTACCAGATCCGAATGATATAAATCCTCCGTCATAAACTCCACCGGAAGCCCGTTCGTTTCTATCATGTATTTTTTGTATAAGTGAACATAAAGTTACTGTCCGTCTTCAGGTGGAATGATACCGTTCGGTTTGAGGAACTTCGCGATACCGTTCCATAAAATAGGTCGAAGTAAGCCGCTTGGTCGCCTTCTTCATCTGCGGATCCGAGAAAGTAAGCCAGATTTCACTCACTTCATCCTTCGGCAAAAAAACGGTCGATGATTTCGATATTCGTACGCAGAAAGGCCACATTCTTCATTTCCGATTGCAGCGACTCGGTAGCTCCCGTCCACATACGGGCTCCCTTTATATCTACTCCGATGAAGTTCTTGTCGGGAAACATGCGTCCCCATCCGACAGTATATTCTCCCCGTCCACAGCCCAGTTCCAGGACAATAGGATGGTCGTTCTTGAAAAACTGCCCGTGCCAGTTCCCTTTCATGTCAAACGGTACATCATCTACCGCAGAATACGGATACTCGAAAACATGCGGATAACTCGCCATATCAGCAAACTTCTCTAACTTGTTCTTTCCCATTCAATCTTTTATAAGTTTCTCACCACAGAGAACACAAAAGACACAGAGATTATAAATGAATTATAAGGCTCCGTGTCCTTTGTGTCCTCTGCGGCGAAAGATAGTACTATTCGACAATTGTCACCCAGCCATGCGTATCCGGTTCATCACCGTACTGGATACCCCGCAGCTTGTTGTACAATTTCGTACAAACCGGTCCCGGTTTTCCATCCTTGGAAATAACGTATGACTTGCCGTTCTCTACGTCGTCAATACGTTCGATGGGGCTGATAACGGCAGCCGTACCGCAGGCACCCGCTTCTTCAAACGTAGCCAGTTCTTCTTCCGGAATCGGGCGGCGTTCGACTTTAATTCCCATATCTTCCGCCAACTGCATCAAGCTCTTATTAGTGATAGAAGGCAGGATATGGATGGAAGTTGATTTCGGCGTGATATAAGTATTATCCTTAATACCGAAGAAGTTGGCAGCACCACATTCATCAATATATTTTTTTTCTTTTTTTGCATCAAGGTAGAACTCGCAGGAATAGCCCAGATCATGTGCCTTCTTGTTGGCACGAAGACTGGCTGCATAGTTACCACCCACTTTATAAATACCTGTTCCATGAGGAGCGGCACGATCGAACTCACGAATGATAACGTACGGATTGGTAGAGAAACCACCTTTGAAGTACGGACCTACGGGAGTCACAAATACGACAAACATATACTCTTTTGCAGGATGTACCCCTACCTGGGCACTTGTTCCGATCAACAGCGGACGGATGTAAAGAGAAGCACCAGTTTCATAAGGAGGGATAAAACGTTCATTCAGTTTTACGACTTTCAAGATTGCTTCTTTAAACCGTTCTGTAGGAAGCTCCGCCATAAGGATTCCCTGGCAGGTAGATTGCAGACGCGCCGCATTTTCTTCCAAACGGAAAATACGTACTTTACCATCTTTTCCACGGAATGCTTTCAGTCCTTCAAAAGCTTCCTGACCATAATGTAAACAGGTTGCCGCCATGTGCAAATTAAGGTGTTCTTCACTGCTTACCTCCAGTTCACCCCATTACCATTGCGGAAATTGATTCTCACATTGTAATCTGTCCTCATGTATCCAAACGACAGATTCGCCCAGTCTATTTCTTTCATATTGTAACGTATTAGTTTATTTTCTTATGCATTGAATTGCAAAAATAACCTTTATTCTTCAGACTGTTGCTTTTCTTGCAATAATTTTTCGACTTCGCGATCCGCTTTCGTCAGTTTTTCGGTGCAAAAGGCAATAATTTCATTGGCTTCTTTGATTTTTTCGCTCAAGATGTCGATATCCAATTCATTGTTGTCTATCTGCCTGACAATCTTTTCGAGACGCTCCATAGCGCCGGAGTATGTTTCTTTTTTTGCTGCCACAGTGATATGTATTTAATTAAGGTTGATAATAAAACTCTAAATATACCGGGTTCGGAACGTTCGCTACCGGACGGTGGACTGCACTTCTCCTTTCAGAAGCCGGGTGGTCAACTGATCGCCCGGCTGCAGTAAAGATGCGTCGGTTACCGCTTTCCCATCCTTTAGCGTGATGCTATACCCCCGGCTGAGTAACTTTTCGGGAGAGTTATCCGCAACGCGCTGTTGCAATAGTTCCAGCCGATGCCGCTGACGGGACAGCAAGTTTTGCGTCACCTGCGACAAGTCCTTCCGGGCTGTCAGCAGGGTAAAACGGGCTTCGGACAGCTTCCGATGAACCAGTGCAGGAATACGGGCTTGCATTGTAACCAGCCTTCTCTGCTTCTGTTCCAGCAAAGTATAAGCTCCTTGCTGAAGACGGGCGGACAATTCTTCAAGACGTTCCGCCGCCTCTCCTACCCGTTGAATTAAGAGTTCGGCTGCGGCAGTCGGAGTCTTTACACGAGTATGCGCCACGGAATCGAGCACGGTGTCGTCACGCTCATGTCCGATACCGGTTATGACAGGTAACGGGAACTGCGCACAGGCTGCTGCCAGCAGGTAAGTATCAAATCCGGATAAATCGGAAGCAGCTCCTCCGCCCCCGGATAATCACGACTACATCAAACTCGCTTATACGGGCATTGATGCAATCCAAGGCGGCCAAAACGGATTCTTCCACCTGATTACCTTGCATCAAAGCCGGAAATAGCTCCGTGTAAAAGAAGAAGCCACCGGAATTATGTTTCAGTTGATGACAGAAGTCACCGTAGCCGGCTGCCGTAGCTGAAGAAACAACTGCAATACGTTGGGGAAGAACCGGCATTTCCAGCTCTTTGTTCAACGTCAGTACTCCTTCTTCTTCCAGTTGCAGCAGTATCTCACGACGGCGACGCGCCATATCTCCCAAGGTATAAGTAGGGTCGATATCGAGTACCGTCAGACTATACCCGTAGAGTTCATGAAATTGCACGGTCACCTTTGACCAGCACTTTTATTCCCGAAGTGAACAGCTGTCCGGTAGATTCCTCAAAATAAGGTTTCAGCAGGCGGTAAATATTATTCCAGATCACACCGCGTGCCTTGGCTACGAGACTATTGCTACGCGGATCCTTTTGTATGAATTCCAGATAGCAATGTCCGTCGTATTGGAACGAACGTCACTCAGCTCCGCCTGTATCCAATATTCATCGGGCAAGCACTGCCCAGGCTGCGGCGAACAAGCGCATTCAGTTCTAAAAAGAGAAAGCGAGTCCATAATCAACGGCGAGTGTTTACCGTAGATTGATAAGCTTTCCACAAATCAGGAATGCCGTATCCATATATATTATCGGGGAAAACTGCCCGGTCGCCCGACCGGCGTACCAGTTCGATAATCTCTTTTGCAGTCAGCTCCGGACAAGCCTGCCACAGACAAGCTATCATTCCGCACATAATCGGAGAAGAAAAGGAAGTTCCGTTAGCATGGCGCAAATTACCGTGTCCGTTCCCATTACATCCGAGCCCAGACCTACGGCAACAACATCCGGCTTCACCCGTCCGTCGGCCGTATTCCCAACAGAAGAGAACGGAGCCAGAACTCCATATTTGTTCACCGCACCTACGGTTATCACATTCTCCGCATCTCCCGGAGGCGTAATCTTCTTCCACGAACCGGACCCGGAGTTTCCCGCACTGCATACTACAACGATTCCCTTATCTGCCGCTTTCGCCGCCTCACGGGACATCAATGCATAATGTCCGTTCAAATCACGATAGCGGTAATTCTTCGCCGGGTCATCAAATGAATAATATCCGAGAGACGTATTTACCAAATCCACTCCGACACTATCGGCAAATTCGATGGCTGCCGCCCAGTAATCCTGTTCCACCAAATTCTCCGAATCCTCGTCCTCACTGCGAAGCAACCAATAAGAGGCCTCGGGAGCCGTACCAATCATCACATTCGGCTGATTCATTGCCATACAAGACAGCACTGACATACCGTGGCTGCTTTCGGCATAGATATCGGCTTCCGGATTCACGAAGTCACGAGTACCCAGAATATTGATATTTTTCATTGCCTCTATCTTGTCAACATTATGAAATCCGGCATCAATAACAGCAATCGTCATCCCCTGCCCCTTGAAGCCTGCTTCATGGAGACGGTCCGCATGGCTCATCTTTATTTGAGTAATTGCGGGACCGTAAAGGCTGTCCGTACGTAAAGGTTTATTAATCAATGAATCTCTCAGAAGCTCGTTTGGCGACACCTTCCAAACTCTCTCCGTGGAACGGACGAAGGGCAACCCGGCTATTTCAGCAATCAACATACTATCATTACAGGAAACAGTGACGAAATTATCCCATTTTCCTGTAACAAGCACATGAACGCCTTTTTCTTGCGTATCGCATCCACATATTTCTTACATACCGGCAGGTCAGTAGAATCTATCTCCAATCCCTGTCTTTTTCTCCGTTCAATAGATTTCTTGGATAAATACATTCTCAGGCTTTTTGCAAAGAGTAGTCCGTAGCCGCTTTGTCTTTCAGACTGATACGATACTTCAGGGTATCCCCCGGCGTGAATTGCGCAAAAGTACCCAAACAAATATTCAAGGCAAAAACCAATAATACAAGTTTCTTCATCAGTTATCTTTATTTTAATCAATTAAAATCCTTCGTTTTCCAGAATCACCAATCCGATTCCTCGTTGCGAAAGCAATAAAAGCTCCGCCCAGTACCCGCCTTCCGTCATAGAACACAGCAGATTGTCCGGGGGCAATAGCCGAGGCCGTTTCAAGAAATCGCACCAACAGTCGTCCATCCGCCAACCGCTTCACCCGGCAAGGCAACGGACGGCTTCGATAACGAATCACTTACCGTCAGATTCTCGCATTGGAACAATTCCCGTTCATCCACAATCTTATCTTGCTCCGTCAGCATATAATCCGTCCGCAACTGTTCGGCACGCTGCCATTAGCAAATACGCACCGAAACGAAGAG
>VOFJ01000408.1_pt1 | contig 62000 bp, 59 predicted proteins | sample 5384081 | NCBI WGS metagenome assembly VOFJ01 (sample SAMN12384729, study PRJNA508395) | human gut metagenome | isolation source: healthy gut I | host: Homo sapiens | reverse complement strand
GGCCTTTCAGTGCGCCGATGGCCGCCGAGATGGCCGCGTAGGTGTCGGTGCCGGAGCTGGACAGCACGCGGCAGGTAAAGGTCGAGCAGTTACCGCCGCCGTGGTCCGCATGCACCAGCAGACACAGGTCCAGCAGGCGGGCTTCCTCGTGGGTGAACTTCTGGTCGGCACGGTAGGTGGACAGGATATGTTCGGCCGTGCTCTGTCCCTCGGTGGGCAGGTGGAAGTACATGCTGTTGCGGTCGTAGACGCGGCGCTTGATCTGGTAAGCGTTCATCATGGTGGGCAGCTCGGCGATCAGGTTGATGCTCTGCCGCAGGATGTTGGGCAGGCTCAGGTCCTCGGCGTGCTCATCGTAGCTGTACATGGCCAGCACGCTTCGTGCCATCTTGTTCATCAGGTTGGGCGAAGGCGAATTTAAGATCATATCGTCGGCAAAGCCGCGGCAGCTCGCGGTGGTGCTCCAGCAGTTTGCGGAACTTGGCATACTGATCCCGCGTGGGCAGAGAGCCGAACAGCAGCAGCCAGACCACTTCCTCAAACATAAGCGGTCGCTGGCGTCGGCCTCGGCGGCCAGCGTGTCCAATGTCGATGCCACGGTAGATCAGGCGGCCCGGAATGGGCACGATGGTGCCGTCTTCCTTTTTGTCATAGCCAACAACGTTGGACACGTTGGTGATACCGGCCAGCACACCGGTGCCGTCCAGATTGCGCAGGCCGCGCTTGACGCCCATCTGGTCCGCCAGATGCGGGTCAAGGGTGGCGTTGTGTTCCAGATATTCGTGGCAGAGCAGCTCAAGCTCATCCGGCTCCAGGGCCGGGACGTCCGGGTAATACATCATGCGTACCCCTCTCTTTGACCAATTTTATATACTTTGCATACTTATACAGGCGCATATCACTGCTGGCTTCCCTTACCAATATGCCTGATAGATTGATTTTATAGCATTTCCGCAAATCCGTCAAGGAAAACTTAAAATTTTTCTAAATTTTTCAGGAAAGTGCTTTAAAAAATTAAGCTGGCGGCCCAAAATGTGCCTATTGTGTAAAAATGCGGATTGACAACCGGCCCCAAACCGGGTAGTATGTTAGGTATACCGCAGAAAATGCAGAGTAAGACAGGGAAAGGGGAAAAGTACTATTTATGAAAGCAGTACTGATCCGGGCGATGGCATTGGCCGCGAGATCGCCGAAAGCGTGCGTGCTGTCTCGGCCGCACTGAACACCGGCATTGAATGGCAGGAGTGTGAGGCCGGTGCCGAGTACGCCGAAGAGCGGCGAGCTGATCGCCCCCGGCACGCTGGACGCGATCGAGGCGTGCGGCTGGGCACTGAAGGCCCTACGGCTACGCCCATCGGCAAGGGGTTCCGCAGCATCAATGTGCAGCTGCGTCAGCGCTTTGCCACCTACGCCAACCTGCGCCCGGTGCACACGCTGCCGGGCGTACCTACCCGGTTTGAGAACGTTGACCTCGTCATTGTGCGCGAGAATACCGAGGACCTCTACAAGGGCATCGAGTACATGCTCACCGACGACATCGCCAACGGCGTCAAGCTCATCACCCGCCCGGCCTGCGAGAAGATCTGCCGCTTTGCCTTTGACTACGCCCGGAAAAACGGCCGCAAAAAGGTCACCGCTGTGCACAAGGCCAACATCATGAAGCTGACCGACGGCCTGTTTCTGCGCACCTTCCGCGAAGTGGCCGAGGAGTACCCCGACATCGAGGCCAACGACTGCATTATTGATGCTGTGCATGAAGCTGGTGCAGCGCCCTGAGCAGTTCGACGTGCTCGTCGCCGAAACCTCTACGGTGACATTATCAGTGATCTGTGCGCCGGTCTGGTGGGTGGCCTGGGCTTCGCGCCTAGCGCCAACATCGGCGATAAAACGCGCATTTATGAGGCTGTCCACGGCTCCGCCCCCGACATTACAGGCCAGAACAAGGCCAACCCCAGTGCCATCCTGATGGCCTTTGCCATGATGCTGAACGACCTGGGTATGACTGACAAGGCCGACAAGCTCAACGCCGCCATCCAGGCCCAGGTGGCCGAAGGCAAGGTCATCACCGCTGACATCGGCGGCACCGCGGGAACGAAGGAGTTTACCCGGGCAATCATTAGCCGACTGGCAGAGTGAGCGGTGCTCAAATAATAAAGAATAAATAAAAAATAATAAATGCGGTGGATCGCGTCGCTGGCGCTCCGCTCAAAAAATGTGCATCGTAGGGGCGCATTCTATATGCGCCCGCAAGGCGGCTGTCTGTGTCCGGGCGGATATGGAATCCGCCCCTACGTTTTTGTTTTCGACCAACGGGAGAAAACTCCACAATCTTTATTATTTATTATTTTTTATTTCTTATTTGCAAAAACGGAGGTTTTCCCATGAAGCTGCACGACACCGGCGTATACCTTGTAAACGGCGTGCCTCAGACTTCCGCCCCGGCGGGCGTCACCGAGGCAGACGCCAAAAAAGGCACCATCGCCTACGGCATTTTGAAGGCCCATAATACCGGTGACTCCATGCAGGACCTGCGCATGAAGTTCGACTCGATGACCAGCCACGACATCACCTATGTCGGCATCATCCAGACGGCCCGCGCCTCCGGCATGAAGGAGTTCCCGCTACCCTACGTCATGACCAACTGCCACAACAGCCTGTGCGCTGTCGGCGGCACCATCAACGAGGACGACCACCAGTTCGCCCTCTCCGCCGCCCACAAATACGGCGGCATCTACGTTCCGCCGAACATGGCCGTCATCCACAGCTACAACCGGGAAATGATGTCCGGCTGCGGCCGCATGATCTTAGGCTCTGATTCCCACACCCGCTACGGCGCCCTCGGCACGATGGCTGTGGGCGAGGGCGGCGGTGAGCTGGCCAAGCAGCTCGTGGGCCGCACCTACGATATGGCCTACCCCGGCGTGGTGGCCATCTACCTGACCGGCAAGCCCGCTCCGGCGTCGGCCCCCACGATGTGGCGCTGGCGCTGGTGGCTGCCACCTACGCCAACGGCTACGTGAAAAACAAGGTCATGGAGTTCGTCGGCCCCGGTGTGGCCAACCTGTCGGCTGACTACCGCAACGGCATCGACGTCATGACCACCGAGACCACCTGCTGGTCCTCCATCTGGCAGACCGACGATGTGACGAAAGAATATTTCGTGCAGCACAATCGCCCCGAAGCCTACCAGGAGCTGAAACCCGCTGACGTGGCCTACTATGACGGCTGCATCGAGCTGGACCTCTCCACCGTGAGTGTATGATCGCGCTGCCGATGCACCCCAGCTATGCCTACCCGATCCGCGAGCTGAAAGCCAACGCCAAAGAGATTTTGCAGGCGGCCGAGGACCAGGCCAACGAGCAGCTGGGCGGCAAGGTCCACATGGACCTGGTGGGCAAGATCTGCCCCGATGGCCGCATCTACGTTGAGCAGGGTGTCGTGCGGGCTGTTCCGGCGGCACCTATGAAAACATCTGCGCGGTAGCGGACATCATCCGCGGCAAGAGCTGCGGCAACGGCGAGTTCAAATTCAGCGTCTACCCGGACAGCATGCCCACCTATCTGGAGCTGGTCAAAAACGGCACGGTAGCGGATATTGTCTCCGCAGGCGGCATTTTCCGCGAGTGCTTCTGCGGTCCCTGCTTCGGCGCAGGCGATACCCCCGCCAACGGCGAGTTCTCCATCCGCCACACGACCCGCAACTTCCCGAACCGCGAGGGCTCCAAGCCCGGCGAGGGCCAGATCAGCGCGGTGGCCCTGATGGACGCCCGGTCCATCGCGGCCACCGCCGCCAACGGCGGCTACCTGACCGCCGCCAGCGAGCTGACTGACGTGGAGTACACCACCCCGGACTACCACTTTGACCAGGGCGTCTACGACAAGCGCGTCTACAATGGCTGGGGCTACCCGGAGCCGGACTACGAGCTGAAGTTCGGCCCGAACATCAAGGATTGGCCCGAGCAGCCCGCTCTGTCCGACGACCTGCTGGTCAAGATCGTCAGCTACATCACCGACCCCGTCACCACCACCGACGAGTTGATCCCGTCGGGCGAGACTTCGTCATTCCGCTCTAACCCGCTGCGTTTGGCGGAGTTCACCCTCTCCCGCAAGGACCCCGCCTACGTGCCTAACGCTAAGGCCGTGAAGGCGCTGGACGAACAGCGCAAGGCAGGCGAACTGCCCGCCGAGGTTGCGCGTGTCTACGACGATTTGAAGAAGCTGGGCTACGCGCCCCGGACGCAGCCCACACCAACATTGGCTCGGCCATCTTTGCCAATAAGCCCGGCGACGGCTCCGCACGTGAGCAGGCGGCTAGCTGCCAGCGCGTGCTGGGCGGCGCCGCCAACTTTGCCTGCGAGTACGCCACAAGCGCTACCGCTCCAACTGCATCAACTGGGGCATGTTGCCGTTCCTGCTGGACACCCGGTGCGCTGGACAACGGCGATTACGTCTACCTGCCCGGCATGCGCAAGGCCCTGCTGGAGGCTGCCGATACCATGCCCGCCGTGGCTGTTAAGCCCGATGGCAGTGTGAAGGAGTTCACCGTAAAGCTTGGTGCCCTGACCGACGCCGAGCGCCAGATCTTGGCCGATGGCTGCCTGATCAACTACTACAAAAATAACTGATTGATTTAATGTTTCAAAACGCCTCCCGGCGGACCGTGGGTCCAGGCCGGGAGGCGTTTTTCGCTTGGAAAAAGCGTTAAAGAATAGTGAATCATTGTGGTGGACCGCGGCACAAACATGCCGCTCAAAAATATTAGGGCAATACCGCACAATTCCCGCCTTGCGGCTTAAGCACCGCTCCGGCAGCTGCGGCACGGCATCTGCGTTGCCAAAATGCTCGATAATGTCGGGTTGCGGTACCCGCATCGTGCTTCGGGGGCAAAAGCCCCTCGCACTCTGCGACCGCTGCCCCTGCTTCGGTTCGCTGTTTCCGCCACTGGCGGCGCTCACCTTTGCAGCATCCAGTATTATCTGCGCTTTTGGCTTGGCATCTGCCGCACCTCGCTCGCCGTATCGGCACTTAGAATTATGCGGTATTGCCTTAGGCGATTGAGCCTTTTGAAATGTGAGACGAACAATGAAAAAATTGTAGGGCGCGATGCCCTCATCGCGCCGCAGAGAAACGGAAAGCAGTTGACGCAAACCCGCAAATCATCTGTAGGGGGACGATGACGAGCATCGTCCCATGGCGGTTTGCCCAATGTGCGCCCCTACGGGTGAGATGCCAATAAATGCCCGGCATAACACATAAAAACTGCAATATAAAAATCACCCGCATACCGCTCCACCACCCCGCATATAAAATCCATAATAAACCCAACCCCATCTCCAAGTCCGAACTCCTCCCTCCTCCCTCCTAACTAAAACTGGGGTGTTCACTATGCTTCTTCCTCTCCTCATGACAACCATCGCCGGTCTGTCCACTGGTCTGGGCGGGCTGATTGCGGCGCTGTTCCGGCCAACGCCAAGGCTGATGGCGTTCTGCGGCGGCTTTGCCGGGGCGGTCATGCTGACCGTCAGTTTGGCGGACCTGGCTCCGGCGCTGCTGGATTTTTACGGGGCGCTGCTTTCACCCTTTGGCTGTGGGGCTGCGGCTGCGGCACTGCTGCTGGGTGGTATGCTGGCAGCCTGGCTGTTGGCCTGTGCTCTGCCGGACGAGGATACACTGGCCGACCGTTTTGGCTCCCGCACCCAGGGCTCTGCCATGCGGGCTGCGCTGGTAACGGGGGCAGCCCTGCTGTTGCATAACCTGCCGGAGGGCATCCTGACCCTGCTGACCAACGTCTCGGACCCGCAGCTGGGGGCGCGCACGGCACTGGCGATTGCCCTGCACAATATCCCGGAGGGATTGGCTGTTGCGGTGCCTTTTGCCTGCGCCACCGGCAGCCGGGCCAAGGGTGCCGTGGCTGCGCTGGTATCCGGCCTTGCGGAACCGGCGGGGGCTGTTTTGGCGGCACTGGTGCTGGCCCCACTGTTGACGCCGGGACTTTTGAACGGCATTGTGGCTGTGGTGGCGGGCATTATGCTGTGGGTGGCGGCTGCCCAGCTGCTGCCCGCGGCGTTTGAACCGGTGTGGCGCAAAATGGGGGTGACAGGCTTTTGCGCGGGGGTGCTGATGATGATTCTTGGCATTGCAGCGTTGGCTTGATTGTGGTATACTATAACCTGTATTTGTCTGGGGTGCAAATAGTGCCTGGAAACCATGCAGGGGAGGGAAAATATCCATGCCATACCGCCGCAGCTGCGCCGCGTGCGCACTGGCAGCCGCGCTGCTGCTTTCCGGCTGTTCTGCCGTAACCGGCAGCGATGTGGAATCCCTGCTGCGCGCGCCGCAGGCTTCCGGCGAGACGAGCGCCGTACAAAAGGCGCTCAACAGCGCCCTTGGTGTAACCGCGACCCTGAAATACCCTGCCAGCGGCGATTTTCTTTCCCCTCTTTTGTTTGGCGATTGGGATGGTGACGGCCAGGATGAAGCCGCCGTGCTGTACACGCTGGATGCCTCTGCGGGCAATGTGTACCTGGCTATTCTGGAACCGACCGAGGAAAACGGCTGGCGGGTGACGCAGACGGCAGAAGGGCTTTCCAGCGAGGTGGAAAGCGTGAACACCGCCCATCTGCGGGATGAAAATTCCTTGCAGATCCTTGTCGGCTATGCCAGCGCCCAGGGCGACCGTTATATGGTGGTGTATCTGTACACCGAGGATGGCCTGCAGATCATCATCAAGCAGGCATACACCGAAATGATCCTTGCCAACCTGACGGGCGGAGAGGGCACCCAGGATTTGGTATTGGCCCTGCCTGCTGAGCAGGAGGGCGGCGGCCTGAACCTGCAGCTGCTGACCAACACCGAGGATGGCTTCCGCTCCGCCCAGACCCTTGCGATTGGCGATTACAGCGGCTGTGCGGCCCTGCACGCGGGCATTGGTGCGGACGATGGCAACTATCTGGTGGTGGATGGCTGGACCGGTGCTTCCGGCACCAGCCTGGCAAGTTCTATTGTAGTGTATGACCCGGAAACCCGATTTTTGCAGACCTACCGCCCGGCGGGCGTGGCCAACCTGACCAAAGCGACCCTGCGGTATGACGCCGCGCTGGTCAGCACCGATCTGGACGGTAACGGAACGATCGAGATTCCCACGATGATCGATGACGGCGGCAAAATTTCCACCGGAATGGACAAGCGGCTGCGCTTTATCCTGTGGCGGGATTTTGCCGCGGAGGATGAGACCGGCAGCCACTTTGGTGTGTATGACAGCGAGTACAGCTTCTTTCTGGCGCTGCCGGAATCCATGCACGGCTCGGTGCTGCTGCGCACCAACCGGGATGGCAGCGGCTGGATGGTGTGCAACCGCGAGAGTACCACAGTTTATTGCGAACTGCGCCTGACCGACCCCGCCAAAGAAACCCAAACCCCGGACATCGACGGGGAACAGACCGAAGCCGGGGAGTACCGCCGCATTGCCAACATTGGCAGCCAGCAGCTGCAGGCCCGCGTGGTGACCCCGTATTATGGCCTGAGTATTGACGATATCATCCACGGAACAACCGTGTTCCGTTAAAAAAACTAAGGCAACACCGCACAATTCCCGCCTTACGGCTTAAGCACCGCTCCGGCGGCTGCGGCACGGCATCTGCGTTGCCAAAATGCTCGATAATGTCGGGTTGCGGTACCCGCATCGTGCTTCGGGGGGCAAAAGCCCCTCGCACTCTGCGACCGCTGCCCCTGCTTCGGTTCGCTGTTTCCGCCACTGGCGGCGCTCACCTTTGCAGCATCCAGTATTATCTGCGCTTTTGGCTTGGCATCTGCCGCACCTCGCTCGCCGTATCGGCACTTAGAATTATGCGGTATTGCCCTAAAAATATACGGTAAAACGCGCATGTCTATCTGCGGGCGGTGCGCCATAACAATCAGGCGGCGGGAAACAGAACCCCGACCGGGAAAGGAAAAACAATGAAACGTATTCTGGTCGTAGAAGACGAAGCCAGCATCCGCGAACTTGTGGCACTGAACCTGAAAATGACAGGCTGGGAAGTATTGGAAGCCCCCAGCGCGGAACGTGCGCTGGAGTTGATCCAGAAAAATCCCCCCTGCGATGTAGCGCTGCTGGATATCATGCTGCCGGGCATGGATGGGTTTTCGCTGTGCGAAACCATCCGCCACGGCGACCCGTACATCGGTATTATTATGGCGTCCGCCAAAGGGCAGGAGAGCGATAAGATCCGCGGCCTTTCCATCGGCGCGGATGATTACATCACCAAGCCGTTCTCAGTGTCGGAGCTGATGGCCCGCGTGGAAGCGCTGGCCCGCCGAGTGCGCCGCAGCGCCACTGCGGACGATGAACAGGCAGGCTCCGAGCCGGATCAGCTGGTCAGCGGCCCCTTTGTGCTGGATGAAAAAAGCCGCGTGCTGTACAAATCCGGCAAGCCCATTGACCTGACCCAGGTGGAATTTCAGATCATGGAGCTGTTTTTCCGCAACCCCGGCACTGCCCTGGTGCGCGAAAAGATCCTGGAAGGCGTTTGGGGCAAGGGGTATTTCGGCGATGTCAAGATCGTGGATGTCAACATCCGCCGCCTGCGCATGAAAGTGGAAGATGAACCCAGCAGCCCCCAGCACATTTTGACCGTCTGGGGCTATGGCTACCGCTGGAACGCATAATTACCGCATTTTTATGGAAAGGGGGCTGCCGCCTGTGCAGAGCATTACCCGCCGCTGGCTGCGCGGCAGCCTGCTGATTACCATTTGCATCCTGGCTGCGGCGCTGGGGCTGTTTTTGTATTACAGCCACCAGAATTTGTACGGCGGGGTGCAGCGTGCCATGCAGGCGCGGTTTTCCACCGTGGAGGGACGTTTGCAGGCAACCGGCACCGCCGGCAGCAGCCAGGCAACGTCTGAAAGCCGCAGCCAGTCCCTGCGCCGCACGGTGGAACAGTTTGATGAAAAAGATAAGTTCGAGTTTATGCTGTTGGATTCCTCCGGCGTGGTGCTGGCAACCTCCAGCGGCACCATGAACAAGAATCTGCTGAGCGAGGGCAGGGATTTTTATCAGGCGGTCACCGGCTCCACCGGCAGCGGCATGGTCACTTTCCGCACAGCGGACGGCGAACACGTGATGGCTGTTACCAGCCTGGTGCCTTATGCGGCGGGCAATGTGACGGCCATGCGCCTTGTTACCAGCCTGACGCTGGTGGACCGCCAGTGGTACAGCACGCTGATGGTTTCGTTCGGCGTGGCGGCGGTGGTGCTGGGGTTTGCAGTGTTCAGCGGCCTGTTTTTTATCCGCACCATTGTGCGGCCGCTGGGCCAGGTGGAAGCCACCGCCAATCGCATTGCCCACGGCGATTTGACCACCCGCCTGCCGGATGCCCCGTATGACGATGAGATCGGCCGCCTGTGCAAAGCCATCAACCAGATGGCCGAGGACCTGACAAAAACGGAACGGATGAAAAACGAGTTCATCTCCTCGGTCAGCCACGAGCTGCGCACTCCGCTGACCAGCATCAAAGGCTGGGTGGAAACCATCGCCAACATCCGTGACCCTGATGACGAAAACTACCGCAAGGGTATTACCATTATCCGCAGTGAGACCGACCGCCTGTATGATATGGTGGAAGAACTGCTGGATTTCTCCCGTTTGCAGAACGGCATCAAACTGAACTGCCAGGTGTTGGACCTGGTGGCCGAGGCCACCGACGCGGCCCTGTTTGTGGAGGCCCGCATCCGGCAGGAGGGGCTGCACCTTGTGTATGACGAACCGCCGGAGCCGTATCCCGTTTGGGCTGACCCCGCCCGCCTGCGCCAGGTGTTTGTCAACGTATTTGATAACGCCATCAAATATTCGCCGCCGGAAGGAACCATTTTCTTTACCCTGACCCGCACCGCCACCACCGTAACGGCCAGCATCCGGGACCAGGGCCGCGGCATTGCGCCGGATGACCTGCAAAACGTAAAGATGAAATTCTTCAAAGCCAAAAACGCTGTGCGTGGTTCCGGCATCGGCCTGGCGGTGGTGGATGAGATCACCAAAGCACTGGGCGGTACGGCGGATATCACCTCAACGTTGGGGCAGGGGACCACCGTTACCATCACCCTACCCATCTACCATGCTGGGCAGGAACATCTGCACGAGCCGCTTTGACCGCAAAAATAAAGGAGAACCCATGCCGCAAGAACAACGTCCAACTGAAAAATTCCGTACCTCTGTGGGCGGCCAGGCCCTGATGGAGGGCATTATGATGCGCGGCCCTGAAAAAATCTGCTGTGCGGTACGCCGCCCGGACGGCACGATTGATCTGAGCTATTCCGATGTGACCACCCACTGGTACAATAAAGTTCCCCTGGTGCGCGGAGTGTGTAATATGGTGGAAAACCTGATGAACGGGTACAAATACCTGATGCACTCCGCCGATATTGCCATGACGGAAGAGGAAAAAGAGGAAGAAAAGCAGAACGAGAGCAAGCTGGACCGCTGGCTGGACGAACACGCCGGCCCCAAGGTACAAAGTGCGCTGATGACCCTTTCCGCCTGCGCAGGTGTAGTGCTGGCAATTTTTCTGTTTACTTTTCTGCCTACGTTCCTGACTGGGCTGGTGGCAAAAGTGATCCCCATGGGGCGCTGGCCGCGGGTCATCTTGGAAGCAGTGCTCAAGCTGGCAATCTTTTTGGGTTACATGTTCCTCTGCACCCGCATGAAGGAAATCCACCGCATGTTCCAGTACCATGGGGCTGAGCACAAAACGATTGCCTGCTATGAGGCAGGTGAGGAATTGACGGTTGCTAACATCCGCAGACATACGCGGTTCCACCCCCGCTGCGGCACCAGTTTTTTGATTCTGGTCATTCTGGTCAGCATTGTGCTGTATGCGGTACTGCCGTGGAGCGGTACCATGCTGCGCGTGCTGTACAAGCTGGCCATGCTGCCGCTGCTGGTGGGCATCTGTTATGAGATTTTGAAGTGGGCAGGGCGTTCCAACTCGCTGCTGGCACGGGCTGTTTCGGTGCCGGGGCTTTGGCTGCAGCACCTGACGACCTTTGAGCCGGAAGATGACATGATTGAAGTGGCCATCGCCGCCGTTACCCCCGTACTGCCCAAAAAGCCGGAGGACGGCCAATGGTAACGCCGCTTGCCCCACAGCAGCTGGCGGGCATTCTGCCGCGCCAGGCTGTGCGCATGGTGCAGGATGCTCTGCAGGCCGCAGGCTGCCCCGATGCTGATTACGACGCCCGCGAACTGCTGCGCATTGCCGCTGGAAAAGATCCGCGCTTGCTGTTTGACCCGCTTACCCGGCCGCAGGCTGAGTGCCTGGCGGAACTGGCGGCTCAGCGCATGCAGCGGGTGCCGCTGCAATACCTGGCAGGGGAGTGGGACTTTCTGGGGTTGACCTTCAAAGTCGGCCCCGGTGTGCTCTGCCCCCGCGCAGACAGCGAGGTGGTGTGCGAAACTGCCATTGAGCTGTTGCAGCAGATGGGAAAACCTGAGCCCCGGGTGCTGGACCTGTGCGCCGGAACTGGCTGCCTGGGCATTGGTATCCGCCATTTTGTGCCAAGTGCCAGCGTGACCTGCGTGGAAAAAAGCCCGCAGGCGCTGCAATACCTGCAAGCCAACGTACATGGCACCGGTGTGCAGGCAAAGGCAGCGGATGTGCTGCAATACTGGCGAGAGCTTATGCCCCAAAGCGTGCAGCTGATCATCTCCAACCCGCCGTACCTGACCGGGGCAGAGATGCAGGCCCTGATGCCGGAGACCGCCCACGAGCCAGCTATGGCGCTGGACGGAGGAACGGATGGGTTGGATTTTTACCGCGCCATTGCCGCCCACTACCGTGATATTGTCTGCCCCGGTGGGTGGCTGGTGTTTGAGATTGGCTGTGCCCAGCGGGCGGATGTGATGGAGATATGCCGCCAAAACGGCTGGCAGCAAGTGCAGGCAAGGAAGGATTACGGCGGCAACGACCGTGTGGTGTACGCCCAACGGGTGAAATACATCTGATTTTCAACGTTTTGCAGCTGAAATGTGGAAAATGCGAAGAAAATTTTGAAAAGATGACAACAAATGGTTGTAATTCGTGCCGCGATTGGTTATAATAATACCTGATAAACGCAGGACGACCATTTGGATAGCGGCGCACCTGCCGTACAAAATAAAAACAGCACCGCAGTTGCCTGTGGCGCATATGGGATACAACGCACGATCGCTCAGATAAGGAGATATAAACTTATGGCAGCAAAAAAGGAAAGTTCATCCAAGCAGCTCCCCACCGGCCCGGCAGGGGATAAAAAGGCAGCGCTGGAGACGGCACTGGCCCAGATCGAAAAGCAGTTTGGCAAAGGCGCCGTGATGAAGCTTGGGACCAACGTTGCCATGCAGGTGGATGCCATTTCCACCGGCAGCCTGGGGCTGGACCTGGCGCTGGGCATCGGCGGCCTGCCACGCGGACGCATCATTGAGGTATATGGGCCGGAATCTTCCGGTAAAACCACCCTGGCCCTGCATGTTCTGGCTGAAGCCCAGAAGCTGGGCGGCGAGGTTGCCTTTATCGACGTTGAGCACGCCTTGGATCCCACCTATGCCCGCGCCCTTGGCGTTGACATTGACAGCCTGCTGGTCAGCCAGCCGGATACCGGCGAGCAGGCCATGGAAATCTGCGAAGCTCTGGTACGCTCCGGCGCGATTGACGCTATTGTTGTGGACTCTGTTGCTGCCATGGTGCCCAAAGCCGAAATTGAAGGCGAAATGGGCGATTCCCACGTTGGCCTGCAGGCCCGCCTGATGAGCCAGGCTCTGCGTAAGCTGACCGGCATCATCGGCAAAACAAACACCGTCTGCATCTTTATTAACCAGCTGCGCGAAAAAGTCGGTGTGATGTACGGCAACCCTGAAGTGACCACCGGCGGCCGCGCCCTGAAATATTATTCCTCTGTACGTATTGATGTGCGCCGCATTGAGGGCCTGAAGGACGCCAGCGGTTCCTTTATCGGCAACCGTACCCGCGCCAAGATCGTCAAGAACAAAGTGGCACCCCCGTTCCGTGAGGCCGAGTTTGACATCATGTTCGGCGAGGGAATCTCCAAACTGGGCGAAATGATCGATCTGGGTGCTAAGCTGGGCATTGTGCAAAAGAGCGGCGCATGGTTCAACTACGGCGATGTCCGCCTGGGCCAGGGCCGCGATAATGCCAAAATCTTCCTGAAAGAACACCCTGATGTGGCTGCTGAGATTGAAAAGCAGGTACGCGAAAATGCGGACCGTCTGCTGGCGGCCGGCAAAAAGGGAACCGTGAAGCCGCTGGAGAAGCCGGCTGTTACCCCCGTTGCTGCTGAAGATGCCCCTGCCGCTCCCATGGCGGATGCACCCAAGACCACCGGCAGCGAGATGGACCTCGACATCATGGTTGACGAATAAGCGATGCCGAAGCTGACACAGGTAAAAGAAACAAAAAGAGGCCGCTATGCGCTGTTCTTTGACGGCGAGTTTGCCTTTTCGCTGGACGAGGACACCTTTGCCATGGCGGGGCTGCATACCGGGGATGAGCTGGAAGAATGGCAGATCCATGATCTGCAGACCAAAAGCGACACCCGAAAGGCTGTGGATAAAGCCATGGACCTGCTGGCCCTGCGGGACCATGCAGCCGGGGAGCTTTATCAAAAGCTCTGCCGCAGCTTTGACCCCCACAGCTCTGCCGCCGCCGTGGCAAAAATGCAGGAGCTGAACCTGCTGGATGACGCCGGTTTTGCCCGCCGCCGTGCGGCGGAGCTGCTGCGCAAGCGCAAGAGCCGCCGTGCAATTCTGGATGATCTGCACGCCAAAGGCATTGACCGCGGCGCGGCCGCCGAAGCGGTGGAAGCTCTGTTTGCCCAAAGCGAGGAGGACGAGGAGGAAAACCCGGAGCTGGCCAATGCCCGCGCACTGGTGGAACGCCACTATGCCGCAAAGCTGGCACAGGGCAAATGGCAGCAGGTAGCTGCCGCTTTGGCACGGCGCGGGTTCTCCCACAGCGTGATCCGCCAGGCATTGGCAGATGCCGAGACAGAAGAAACCGAAGCGTAACACAAAAAAGTACACACCGCAGGGGCAAAAAATGCTCCTGCGGCATTGTGGTATCAATGCACCGAACGGATAGCTTTGCCTGAATTTTGCCCAAGCAAGCGGCAGAGCCCAACATAACATACTGAAAAGAGAGACAGGAACAACCATACATGAATATTGCAATTATTTCCCTTGGATGCCCCAAAAACCAGGTCGATGCTGATGTATTCTGCCACGCGCTGATCAAGGCGGGCCACCAGACGGTTGCGGACCCCGAACAGGCGGACATTATTATTGTCAACACCTGCGGCTTTATCCAGTCCGCTAAAGAGGAAGCCATTGAAAACATTTTGATGGCCTGCCAGTATAAGCAGCAGAACCCCAACCTGAAGGTGATCGTGACCGGCTGCCTGGCTGAGCGCTATAAAACCCAGATTGTGAGCGAAATGCCGGAAGTGGACGCCGTTGTGGGCATTGGCTCCAACGCCGCTCTGCCCGCCATTGTGGAGCGCCTGACCGCCAACGGCGCGGGCCAGGTGGAAAGCTATGGCCCCAAATGCGATATGGAGCTGGGCGGTGCCCGTGTTATCAGCACGCCGCGCCACTATGCTTACCTGAAAATTGCCGAAGGCTGCAACAACCGCTGCCATTACTGCGCCATCCCGCTCATCCGCGGCCCGCTGCGCAGCCGCCCCATTGACGACTGTGTTGCCGAAGCTCGCTGGCTGGCCGGGGAGGGCGTGAAAGAGCTGATCCTGGTGGCGCAGGACCCCACCGCTTACGGCGAGGACTGGGGCAAACCCGGCGCAGTTTGCGAACTGTTGGATAAGCTGAACACCATTGAGGGCATCCGCTGGATCCGTGTGCTGTACGCCTACCCGGAGCGTATCTCCGATAAATTCATCGCAGCCCTTGTGCGCAACAATAAGGTTGTGCCATATCTCGATCTGCCCATCCAGCACTGCGATGACGAGGTGCTGAAAAACATGAACCGCCGCGGCGGCCGCAAAGAAATTGAGGATGCCATCCGCCGCCTGCGCGCGGCCATCCCCAACATCACGCTGCGCACCACCCTGATTGCAGGTTTCCCTGGTGAGACCGAGGAACAATACAGCGAGCTGTGCGACTTTGTCAAAACCGTCAAGTTTGACCGCTTGGGCTGCTTTGCCTACTCGGCCGAGGAAAACACCGTGGCCGCCAAGATGGACAACCAGATTGACGAGGAAGTCAAGCAGCGCCGCGCAGACCACATTATGGAGCTGCAGGCCGAGATCAGCGCGGAAAAGGAAGCAGAAAAGGTCGGCAAGACCTATGAGTGCATCTGCGATGGCGTGGACGATGAAACCGGCATGTACCTGCTGCGCTCCGCAGCAGACTGCCCGGAAATTGATGGCAGCATCATGACCCCGGCAGATACCCCGCTGGAAGCCGGTGCGTTCTATAACGTTACCATCACCGATGCCGATACTTATGATCTTTATGGTTATGCGGAAAGCAAAGTGGAGGAATAAACCATGAATCTGCCTAACAAATTAACGATGATGCGTGTCATCATGGTGCCGTTCTTTATGGTATTTGCTGCCATGAGCCACATGGGCACGCCCCAGTTCAATGCAACGTATGCCTTGATTGCGGGTATTCTGTTTGCTGTGGCCAGCTTTACGGATTTCCTGGATGGCTACCTGGCCCGCAAGAACCACCTGGTAACGGACTTTGGCAAGTTTATGGACCCGCTGGCTGATAAAATGCTCACCACCGCCGCCATTATTTATATGGTGGTGGATGGTGTCTGCTCCCCCGTGGTGTTGGCCATCATTATGTTCCGCGAGTTTGCTGTGGCCGGTGTGCGGATGATTGCGGCAGAGTCCGGTACCGTCATTGCCGCAAACATGTGGGGCAAGGTCAAAACCGTACTGCAGATGGTCACCATCATCTTCTATTACTTTGCCATGGCGCTCGCCCCGGCGGACGGCGTTGGGGTTATCAGCTTTACCACCCAGGTGCTGTGCTGGGCCGTTGCTGCCGTTACCGCACTTTCCGGCTGCATCTACCTGTGGCAGAATCGTTCCTGCTTTATGCAGGCAAAATGATGCTGCCCCCTTGCAACCGCTTATCAGGGCGGCTATAATAAATCTGAACGGTTTGCAGGTTTAGCCGCACCGTACCAGCAAAGTTGGGAAAGGAAGTTCCTGTCCATGCAGATTTTTAATACCATGACCCGCAAAAAGGAAGATTTTATCCCGCAGGAGCCGGGCGTTTATCGCATTTACGTCTGCGGCCCTACGGTGTATAACTATATCCATATCGGCAATGCGCGCCCCATGATCGTGTTTGACACGCTGCGCCGCTATCTGGAGTACCTTGGCAACAAGGTGCTGTATGTCTCCAATATCACCGATATTGACGATAAACTGATCAAAAAAGGCCAGGAGAACGGCACCACCATGCAGGAGGTTGCCCGCAAGTTCGAGGCCGAGTACATCAAAGATTCCGAGGGCCTGAACGTTAAGACCCCCACCGTGCGCCCCCGCGCAACCGAGCATATCGGTGAGATCATCAAGATCGTCAAGGACCTGGTCGAATCCGGACATGCTTACGTTGCCCACAACGGCGATGTCTACTTTCGCGTTAAGTCTGATCCCGGTTACGGCAAGCTGAGCCACCTGAACCTGGATGACCTGGAAAGCGGCAACCGCGAACTGCGCAGCCAGATGGATGACGACCTGAAAGAAGACCCCGCAGATTTTGCTGTCTGGAAGGCCGCCAAGCCGGGCGAGCCTTCCTGGAACAGCCCCTGGGGCCAGGGCCGTCCGGGCTGGCACATTGAGTGCAGCGCCATGGCCCGTAAGCACCTGGGCAAGACCATCGACCTGCATGCAGGCGGCCAGGACCTGATCTTCCCCCATCACGAAAACGAGATTGCACAGTCGGAGTGCGCCAACGGCTGCACCTTCAGCCATTACTGGATGCACAACGGCTTTTTGAACATCAACAACCAGAAGATGTCCAAGAGCGCCAACAACTTCTTTACCGTGCGTGAAATTGCCGATAAGTACGGCTATGAGCCGATCCGTTATTTTATGCTCACCGCTGGTTACCGCATGCCGCTGAACTATACGGTGGACCTGATCGAGAGCTGCAAGAACAGCTTGGAGCGCCTGTACACCTGCCGCGATAACCTGGATTTTGCCATCCGCAATGCCCATGGCACTGACACTGCCCTGACTGAAAAGTGCGAAGAAGCACGCAAAAAGTTCAAGACCGCCATGGATGACGACCTGAACACCCCCGATGCTCTGGCCGCCATTTTTGAGTTCGTCAAGGACATCAACACCATGTCCGATGCTGCCGATAAGGCTACGTTGGAAAAGGCCGCCGCCACGTTTGACGAGCTGACCGGTGTGCTGGGCCTGATGTACAACCGCAAGGCCGAGGAAGCCCCCGCCGAAGTGAAGCAGCTGGTGGAAGAGCGCACCGCAGCCAAAAAGGCCAAGGACTTTGCCCGCGCCGATGCTCTGCGCGCCAAAATCACTGAGCTGGGCTGGAATGTGATGGACACCGCCAAGGGTCCGCAGCTGACCAAGCTATAATTATTACTGCACAATCACGGCAAAACAAAGGAATTGGAAACAGGGAAGCATCTGCCTCTGCTTCCAGTTCCTTATTTTATTGCAGCGGCAAATACGCTGCATTATCTGGAGAGTTCAGAATGACAAATACCAGAACCAAACAGGAAGAGCGAACGCTGTATATTATATTGGCCGCAGCGCTTGCCGCGCGCCTGCTGCTGGCCCTTGTTACTGAAGGCTACACCTATGATATGAGCTGTTTTGTGGCCTGGGGGGATAAGCTGGCCAGCGAAGGTCCCGCGGCCTTTTACAGCGCCGATTATTTTGCGGATTACCCGCCCGGCTACATCCTTGTGCTGGGGCTGGTCAGCCTGGTGCGCAAGGCGCTCCAACTGAGCTATGAATCCCGCTGGACCTATTTTTTGCTGGCACTGATCCCCGCAATCTGTGATTGTGCCGCCGTGGTGCTGCTGGACCATATCAGCCGCCGGTATATGGGGCAGGGCAGGGCACAGCGCTGCCTGGTGCTGTTTGCGGCGTTCTGCCCGCTGACCTTGTTTGATACCGGCATCTGGAAGCAGATCGATGGGGCTTTTGCGCTGCCGCTGCTGCTCTGCTTCTGGCTGCTGGAAGAGCGCCGCTACCTGCTCGCTGCGGTGCTGTACGGCGTGGCGCTGGCCATCAAGCCGCAGGCACTGTTGGCTGGGCCGGTGCTGGCCGTCTGCTTTTTGGTGGCTATTGCGGATGCCGTGCGGGATGGCAAAAGCCCGCTGAAATCGGTAGGTCAGATTTTTGGTGGTGCTGCGCTGGCTTTGCTGCCGCCGCTGCTGGCGGGCCTGCCGTTTTACGGGGCAAAAAATCTGGTGCCGTCCTTGATCGATAAGTACATCACCACGGCGTCTGGCTACCAGTATGCCACCATCAATGCGTTCAACTGGTTTGCAGCGCTGGGCGGCAACTGGCAGGCGCTGGATGCTTGCCCGGTGTTTAACCTGAGCTGGAAAGTGCTGGGCATTTTCAACATCGCTGTTATCACGGTGCTGCTTGTGGTGCTGGCGGTCATCAGCTGGCGGGCGGGGCGGTTTTCCCCGCTGCTGCTGGCAGCGTTTTACACGGTGGGGATTTTTACCTTTGCCCATTGCATGCACGAGCGTTACCTGGTGCTGGGCATGCTGCTGGTACTGCTTGCTGCGGCGCGCTGGAATGACATCCGTCTGTATGGCGCCGGGTTTGGTCTGTCGATAACGGGCTTCTTGAATCTGGAAACTGTGTATACCCTGGTAGGCAGCGATGACGAGTGGCTCAGCAGCGATACCAGCCGCGAGTTTGCCATGGCAGTCGGTTTTGCCGAAACGGCAGCCTTTGTGCTGCTGGCTTTCACCGCGTGGGCCATCTGCCGCCATGGAGCGATTTCTCCACTGGCAAAAGTGGAAACCATCGAAAAGGATAAAACAAAAACAGTGCAGAAAAAGCTGGAACTGTGCACCCTGCGCATTGATCCGCAGCCTGCCTGGACGGCTAAAGAGAAGAAAGCCTTGGCAACGCTGACGTTGATCGTTGCTGTGGTGAGCTTTGCCTACCTTGGCAGCATGAAAGCACCGCAGAACCCTGTGGATGCTACGGACAGCACGGCAACCATCGACTTTACCCCACAGCAGGACGCGATGGAAATCTGGGTGTACCCCGGCATTTCCACCGGCGGCAGCCTGCGCATCACGGATGCAGCGGGCAATGAGCTGTACCGGAAGGAACTGAGCTATGCAACGCCGTTCTGCTGGACCAAAACGGCCATCACGGCTCCGGCAGGGCAGACCCTGACCGCAACGATTGAAAATGCGCAGATGTTTGAACTGGCCCTGCAGGATGCCACCGGTGCGCTGGTGCCGGTAACGGGCGGCGATGCCATGTTTGATGAGCAGAGCGAAGTGCCAGATACCATCAGCCAGCTGAACAGCATGTATTTCGATGAAATCTATCATGGCCGTACTGGGTACGAACTGCTGCACCGCATGACGGCATACGAAACGACTCACCCGCCGCTGGGCAAGGATTTTATCATGCTGGGCATTGCGTTGTTGGCATGACGGCCTTTGGCTGGCGCTGTGCCGGAACGCTGTTCGGCGTGATGCTGGTGCCGCTGATGTGGTGCTTTGCCCGCCGTCTGACCCACAAACGCTGGGCCGGGGCCATGGCAGGTGCGCTGATTGCCGCTGGGTTCATGCGATTTTCCCAAAGCCGCATTGCCACAATCGATATTTACGGTACGTTCTTTATCCTGTTAGGCGCATATTTTATGGTATGGTATTGCCAGAGCGTGCTGCAAAACGGCGTAGACGGCTCGCTGCTGCCCATGGCGCTGGGCGGCGTGGCATTTGGGCTTGGGTGTGCATCCAAGTGGACCGGAATTTATGCCGGGGCAGGGCTTGCGGTATTGTACCTGGGTGTGCTGTATGCCCGCTGGAAGCAAAAACAGCCGGGCTTCTGGAAAGAATTCCGGATGGCTGCTGTGGGCGGTGTGGCGTTTTACATCGTTGTGCCGTTCCTGATCTATCTTGCATCCTACCTGCCTTATTGGTGGAAAGACCCTACCTTTGGTTTGCGGGATTGGTGGGATTGCCAAACCTACATGTACTGGTACCATTCCACCCTGAAAGCAACCCACCCGTTTGAAAGCCGCTGGTACACCTGGCTGCTGGACCTGCGCCCAGTGTGGTATTACAAAAATTCTTACCTGGAAGCTGGGCTTCAGGGCAGCATTGCGGGTTTTTATAACCCGGTCATTTGCTGGGCAGGGCTGTTCTGCATTTTGCTGCTGCTGTGGCGCCAGGTTTCGGCTCGCGGCACGGCAAAGGGAGCGGGCGTTCTGATCTTGTACGCCAGCCAGCTGCTTTCCTGGATGCTGGTATCGCGCTGCACTTTCATGTACCATTACTTCCCCAGCTCGGTCTTTGCGTTGACGGCCATTGTGCTGGTTTTAACGCAGATGAAGCGGCAGGACCGCGCCAAAAAGATTGGCGCGGGGCTGTGCATTGCGGCGCTGGTGTGCTTTGCCTGGTTCTATCCCGTTCTGTCCGGCTTGCCCGTGCCGACCCTGTGGGCGCAGAGCACCAAGATTTTGCCGAGTTACGGGTTCTATTAAGGCAGTTGCGGGGGAGTCTTTTTCGGCCTTTTTAAAAAGGCCTGGCGAAAAACTTTAATTATTTTCACGAATTGCATTATAGGCAATACCGCATAATTCTAAGTGCCGATACGTCGAGCGAGTGCGGCAGCTGCTAAGCCAAAAGCGCAGATAATACTGGATGCTGCAAAGGTGAGCGCCGCCAGTGGCGGAAACAGCGAACCGAAGCAGGGGCAGCGGTCGCAGAGTGCGAGGGGCTTTTCCCCGAAGCACGATGCGGGTACCGCAATCCGACATTATCGAGCATTTTGGCAACGCAGATGCCGTGCCGCAGCCGCCGGAGCGGTGCTTAAGCCGTCAGGCGGGAATTGTGCGGTGCTGCCTTAATTATTTTCACGAATTACATTATATAAAATAAATGTGCGGCTCCGGGCGGTGAATGCAGCGGGGCCGCACATTTTTGTGTGCAGGAAAATTTGAAGAAAAAGCAATATTTTTAGAGTGCTTGGGTATGCAGTAAATCTTATTTGCGGTAGTTGATGCACGGTTTCGGGGAGGTCAAGATCGTTCCCTACAGATCACTTTATAATGGGCGATAGGCTCCCAAATGTTCTGTAGGGCGCGATGCCCTCATCGCGCCGGGGAGAAACGTAAAGCGTTCGCCGCAAACCCGCAAATCATCCGTAGGGGACATCGTCCCGTGGGTGTTTAACCGGTGCGGAACCATTTAAAAACGTGTTGCCCTAACCTGGCGCTCCGACTTGGCCGCCCTACTGACACTTTAGAAGATCCCCCAAACAAAAACCGCCGCCCCAATCAGGGCGGCGGCCAATCAATATTCTATATGCGATAGGTACCGATCTTCACGCAAGGTAGAGGCTTACGCGGCAAAAATCAGGTTTCCGGCAGGTAGATATGGTGGGGCAAGCCCTCAACATAGATGGGGGTCAGCTCGGCCTGAATCAGCGGCATAGCATAAGCCAGGAACTCCGGCAGCATGGCAGTGTGGTCGGCGTTGACCCATTCCAGCGGAACTTTCTTTTCCAGGTTGGCAACCTCGCTGATAGGGTGCAGGCTGGTGGTACACTGGTACGGTGCGTTGGAAATGCGGTCCAGTGCGACCATTTCGCCGGTGTGGCCCTCAAAGGCGGCCTTGGCGGCAGCACCGCCCACCTGGTATGCCTCGGTGATATCGGTACGGCTGGTCAGGTGGCCAGCGCAGCGCTGCAGGGTGGAAAGCTCAATGCAGCGGGTCTTGGTGTCCAGACGGCGGGCAACGGTGTTGGCCAAAAAGCGTGCCGTGCCGGTCAGGGCTTTGTGGCCGAACGCGTCAACTGCGTGCACATCGTCGGCCAGCTCGCAGACATAGCGGCCATCAGCCAGTTTAACGCCTTCGGAAACAGCAATCACGATGGAAGGCTTTTCTTTCTGCATCCGCTCCACTTTTTCCACAAAGCGGTCTACATTAAAGGGAACTTCGGGCAGGCAGATCATATCCACGCCTCGCAGTCCTCACCCTTTGCCAGGGAGGCAGCGGCGGTCAGCCAGCCGGCATTGCGGCCCATAATCTCCACAATGGTAACGTACTTGGTGCCATATACGGTGGCATCGCGGATGATTTCCTTCATCACAACGCCAATGTACTTGGCGGCGCTGCCGTAACCGGGAGTATGGTCGGTCACCATCAGGTCATTGTCAATCGTCTTGGGAACGCCCATAAAGCGGATATCGCTGCCAATATGGGCACCGTAATCAGCCAGCTTGCCGATGGTATCCATGCTGTCATTGCCGCCGATGTAGAAGAAATAGCCGATATCCAGTTCGCTCAGGATCTCGAACAGCTTCTGGTATACGGCTTCGCCCTCGGCGGTGTGCCAGTCGGGCAGCTTGTAGCGGCAGCTGCCCAGATAGCTGGACGGTGTGCGCTTGAGCAGCTCAATGTCCATGGCACTTTTCAACTTGTCATCCAGTACGCAGACGCGGTGCTCCAACAGGCCGGCCACGCCGTGCATCATGCCGTACACCTTACCTGCACCGCGGCGCTTGCAGCTTTCATAAACGCCGGCCAGGCTGGAATTGATGACTGAGGTGGGGCCGCCGGATTGACCGACGATCGCATTTTTTGCCATAAAATAATCTCCTTCTCTTCGGCAGTGCCGTGCGCACTGCTGTTTGTGTGCCGTGCGGCAGGCGGGCCGCCCTATGCACAATTATGTCATAATTAGTGTAACATTTTTTAATATGGGATACCATTGCAGGGGTTGACAAAAATAAGAAAGGATATTTAGCACTATTTTTGTTCCGCTTGCCGGAACCTGCAAAGCGTTGCGCTTTCCGTATTGAGGAAAATGATTCCATACAGCGGAATTACATAGCCTTGTGAAAGAAATAACTGCGAGAAAACGCCTAAAAACATTGCAAAAATTGCATATACGTGTAAAAATAACGAAAAAACGGCAGGCGGAAAGAATACTTTTGGTACCGTAATAAGTGCAAAATTTGTATGTAGGCGGCAATAGACAGGCGCTTTTTATGTAAAGAGAAATTTCCGGAACAGAAAAGTGGAGAGTGAAGAAGAAACAATAAAGACCGGAGGAAAAGGTCCACAGAGATCCGAAGCCAACCATGATTTATATGGATCGGTTTGATTGAAAAGATAGCATGTCCCCAAAGTGAAAGAGGAAGGCACCCAATAAGAAACAAAATATCCCGGAATGGGAGCCGCCCACAGCAGGCGGCACACCGTTCCGGGATGTTTTAAGGCAACACCGCACAATTCCCGCCTTGCGGCTTAAGCACCGCTCCGGCAGCTGCGGCACGGCATCTGCGTTGCCAAAATGCTCGATAAGACATCCAGTATTATCTGCGCTTTTGGCTTGGCATCTGCCGCACCTCGCTCGCCGTATCGGCACTTAGAATTATGCGGTATTGCCTTAATGTTATTTGATAAGATCCGGAAAAAACGCTCGCTTAGTTCTTTTCAACAATCAGCATACGCATGGCGTTCAGCACGGCAAGAATCATAACGCCAACGTCGGCAAAGACGGCCCACCACATATTGGCAATGCCAAAGGCTCCCAACAGCAGGAAGATGGCTTTGACGGCAAGGGCGAATACAATGTTCTGGTACACAATGTGCATGCACTTGCGGGAAATCTTCATAGCCAGGCTGATCTTGGCCGGGTCGTCATCCATCAGAACAACGTCAGCGGCCTCAATAGCAGCGTCACTTCCCATGGCGCCCATCGCGATGCCGACATCGGCGCGCATCAACACGGGGGCGTCGTTGATGCCATCACCGGCAAAGGTCAGGATATCGTTCTTGCCCTTGGTGGCCAGCAGCTCTTCTACGCGGTTGACTTTATCGGCGGGCAGCAGCTGGGCATGGTATTCATCCAGCCCCAGCTGGCCGCTGATCTCGCTGGCAACGGCTTCACTGTCGCCGGTCAGCATGATGGTACGCACGCCCTGGGCTTTCAGGGCGGCAATGGCCTGCTTGGAGTGTTCCTTCACTTCGTCCGCGATCAGAACAGAGCCAAGGAACTGGCCGTCACGCGCCACATAAACCACAGTACCGGTGCCGGTATTTTTGGTGTAGGTAATCTTGCTGTCGTCCATCATGCGGGCGTTGCCTGCCAGCACCACATGGCCGTCCACCATAGTGCGGACACCGTGGCCAGCGATTTCCTGAGCATCGGTCGCACGGCGGGCATCCAGCTCGTCGCAGGCTTCGCGCAGACTCTTGCTGATGGGATGGCTGGAAAAGCTTTCGGCCAAAGCAGCCTGTTCCAGCAACTCTTTTTCGGTGCAGCCGTTGGCCGGGCTGACCTGGCTGACGGCAAAAACGCCCTTGGTCAGGGTGCCGGTTTTATCAAACACAGCAATGGAGGTGTTGGCAAGTGCTTCCAGATAGTTACCGCCCTTGATGAGGATGCCGCAGCGGGAAGCGCCGCCGATGCCGCCGAAGAAGCTCAGAGGAATGCTGATGACCAGCGCGCAGGGACAGCTGATAACCAGGAAGGTGAGCGCACGGCTGATCCAGGTCAGCCAGCCGCCGCCCAGCACCAGCGGTGGTAAAATGGCAAGCACCAAAGCGCCGATGCAGACGGCGGGGGTGTAATAATGGGCAAACTTGGTAATAAAGTTTTCAGCGCGGGCCTTTTTCAGGCTGGAATTTTCCACCATGTCCAGGATCTTGGCAACGGTGGATTCACCGTACAGCTTGGTGGTGCGCAGCTTCAGCAGGCCGTCGCCGTTCACGCAGCCGCTGATGATCTCGCTGCCGGGATGCACAAAGCGAGGCTTGCTTTCGCCGGTAAGGGCGGCGGTGTTCAGCGTGCTTTCGCCAGAAATGACCTCGCCGTCAATGGGAACTTTCTCGCCGGGGCGCACGACCAGCACAGAGCCGATGGGCACATCGTCGGGATCAACGGTACTTACCGTGCCGTTGGCAGTTTCCAGGTTGGCGCTGTCGGGGCGGATATCCATCAAATCGCTGATGCTCTTGCGGCTTTTGCCGACGGCGTAACTCTGGAACAGTTCGCCAATCTGGTAGAACAGCATAACGGCAACGCCCTCACTGAACTCACCCAGGCAGAGCGCTCCCACAGTGGCAACGGCCATCAAAAAGTTTTCGTCAAAAACTTCGCCGTGAACAATGCCCAGCACAGCTTTGCGCAGCACATCGTGGCCAATGATGAAGTATGGTACCAGGAAGAGCACCAGCTCCAGATACCAGGGGATAGCCACCAGTTTGGAAGCCAGAATAATGGCCAGATACAGCACCGCTGAAATAATGATACGTTTCAGCGTCTTTTTCTGCTTCTTTGTCATAAGATAAGACCTCTCTTTTGGGTGTTCGTCAGGAAAAAAGGGGCAAAAATAAGGGCGGTTGGAAACCGCCCTGAGCGTGTCACAAAAGCTCCACGCTACAAAGGTGGGGTTCGCCGCAGTGTGGCTGCGCCACGCTCCTGCACCCCTCCTTTGGAACCACCCTGCCGCAAAGAAGCATGTTCTCATGCCTGGACGGCACTCGGACCTGCTTTTTTGCTTGCAAGGTATTCCAAGCGTCGGCACATGTCCGCCGCTTGGAATAGATTCCGAAACTTTCAGGCGGTTGGAAACCGTCCGAAAATGCTGATGCAAGGAGCTTACAGCTCGATCTCAAAGTCCGGCTCAACACGCTTGGCGGTCTTAACAACATCCTTCAGCACGGCATCGAACTTATCATCATCGACATCCAGAACCATCTTTTGGGCCATAAAGCTGACGGAAGCGCTGTTCACGCCGGGCAGCTTTTTAACGGCATCTTCAATTTTGGCGGCGCAGTTTGCACAATCAACTTCGATTTTGAATTTCTTCTGCATGATAATATCTCCTTTGGTTTTATGATCAATATTTTTTGAAAAATAAGGGGTAACAAGAGTTGGGGGCGTTTTATTCCTCCACATGCTCCATGCCAAGCGCAATCATGCTGCGCACATGATCATCATCTAGGGAATAGAACACCGTTTTTCCGTCCCGCCGGAACTTGACCAGCTTGCTGGCTTTCAGCAGCCGCAGCTGGTGGCTGACGGCGCTTTGGGAAACATCCAGCAGCTGGGCCAAATCGCCTACGCACAGCTCACTCTCAAACAGCGCGTACAGGATCTTGATGCGGGTGGTATCCCCAAACACACGGAACAGCTCCGAAAGGTCATACAGAACCTCGTCGTCCGGCAGATCGCTGCGCAGCCTGGCAACGATATCCGGCTCACCGTGGCAGTCTGGGTCACATACCGGAACATCAGGCAGGGCGTTGGCTAAGCCATCCGGTGCTGTGGCGGGCTGCGGGAACTTTTTGGTATCAGGCATTGGGAGTATCACCTCGGTATCAAACATTTTATCATATGAATGATTGCTCATATGTTAACATTATAATACTGCCAACAGGGGCGTTTGTCAATAAGGGAAGGCAAAAAATATCGGGAAATTTTTTATGGAAGGAGAGGGGCCGGGGGTGGGGGATGAGAAAGAATAATGAATAAATAATAAAGGCAATACCGCATAATTCTAAGTGCCGATACGGCGAGCGAGGTGCGGCAGATGCCAAGCCAAAAGCGCAGATAATACTGGATGCTGCAAAGGTGAGCGCCGCCAGTGGCGGAAACAGCGAACCGAAGCAGGGGCAGCGGTCGCAGAGTGCGAGGGGCTTTTGCCCCCGAAGCACGATGCGGGTACCGCAACCCGACATTATCGAGCATTTTGGCAACGCAGATGCCGTGCCGCAGCTGCCGGAGCGGTGCTTAAGCCGCAAGGCGGGAATTGTGCGGTGTTGCCTAAAGAATCATGTTGGTGCGCCGCGGCGCAAATACTCTCCTGCAAAATAAGTCAACCGTGAGCATGGAAACCTCCGAAACAACAAAAAAAGCCGCGCGTCCCACCCCCATACAAGGGGCAAAACGCGCGGCACAAATCTATTTTGTTAGTGCTATATCAGGTAAAGCAAACAGGCGTAACTCTGCCCAGCCGATTACTTCTCATCCTCATCCCACGTGCGGTCACTGATGATGTAGCGGGGGCGGCGCTTGGTTTCCATGTAGATCTTGCCGATGTACTCGCCGATCACGCCCAGGCAGATCAGCTGTACGCCGGAAACAAAGCAGATGATGCTGGTCATGCTGGCCCAGCCGGATACGGTGGCACCCAGCAGCGCTTCCACAATGGCCCAGATCACGCCGATAAAGCTGATGAGCGCCACAATAACGCCAAACCCGGTAATGAACCGGATGGGCTTGACGGAAAGGCTGGTGATGCCGTCAAACGCAAGGGACAGCATTTTGGACAGGGGATAGTGGCTTTCACCCGCAATGCGCTCGTGGCGCTCGTAGGCTACGCTGGTCGACTTAAAGCCAACCAGCGGCACCATGCCGCGCAGGAAGAGGTTTACCTCTTTGAACTTGGCAAACTCCTGCAGTACACGGGCGCTCATCAGGCGGTAGTCAGCGTGGTTGTACACCACCTCAGCCCCCATGGCGTTCAGCAGTTTATAAAAACTTTCGGCGGTAAAACGCTTAAAGAAAGTATCGGTATCGCGCTTGCTGCGCACGCCGTACACAACTTCGCAGTCATCGTTCACATAGGCATCTACCATGGCGTCCATGGCGTTGATATCGTCCTGACCGTCGCAGTCAATGGAGATGGTGATATCGCACTTGTCCTTGGCTTCCATCAAACCGGCCAGCACTGCGTTCTGGTGACCGCGGTTGCGGCTCTGGCTGATGCCGATGTAGTGCTTGTCGCTCTTGGCCAGGTCGCAGATGATGGACCAGGTTTTGTCCTTGGAGCCATCGTTGACAAACAGCACGCGGCTGTCATCGCTGATTTTACCGGCGGCAACCAGGTCGGTGATCTTTTTCAAAAACAGCTTGCTGGTAAAATGGGCAGAACCTCCTGCTCGTTATAGCAGGGGATCACGATGTACAGGATCGGATTTTCGCGGGTAGCCTTCATGGTTTACAGCACCTCTTTTTTGCTTTTTCTGCTGCGCCGCCCGGCCAGCAGGTAAATTGCCGTCAGCAGAATGCTAATGGCGCTGACCCCGATCCCGCACCAGAGCGGGGTGGGGGAATAGTGGAAACGAATACAGTTTTTACCGGCATTCACCTTGACGGCCATCAGGCCGTTGATGTTCAGGATCTCTGCAGATTCGCCGTTGACCGTGGCGCTCCACGCCTTGTCATAGGGAACACTGAAAAATGCGTACTGCTCGCTGCCGGATGTGATTTCGGAATAAAAATAGTCTGTGCCATAATCAAACACATCGGTGCAGGCTTCGCGGCGCTTGTCCATGTCGGCATACTTGTTTTCCTGGCTGATCTTACCATCCAGTGCGGCATCATAGTGGCGCAGTATGGTGGAAACCGTGGCTTCGTCCTTGTCTGCCACCACAAGGGTCTTTAACATGGAGTGGGCGCGCTCGGCGGGGTCAATCTCGTCAAACTCACTGCGGGTCATGTAGGTATCATAGCAGAAGCCGATGGGCAGGGCGTGGGAATCCTGATAGACGTTGATCTGCTCGTGACCGTTGGAAAAACTGGTGTAGATTTCATCCGGCCAGTCGGAGTTGTTGCGGATATAATACCCAACGGAAAGCAGCTCGTTGGTGCCCTCCGGCCCGGCGGGGGTAATGGCGTGGCGCTCGTCCCCCAGGGCATCATACAGTGTAAAGATGGAGGGGGAAAGCGTGCTCAAAAAGGAGGTACGGTCCGGCAGGTAAGCCGCCATGCCGCGGTTGGAATACGGCTCCCAGAAATAATAGCGGTAGGGCAGGGCATCAGGCAGGCCGTCGCCGCTGTGGATAACGTCACCATAAATTTCTGTGGTGGTCAGGCCGATCGTCTGGGTGTAGGCACGCTGATAGGTGCCCACGGTAAAACCGGTGGTCAGTGCAGCAACCAGAGCAGTGCAGGCCGTCAGGGCAGCCATGGGGCGGCGCAGGCGCAGCCGCCGCACCCCGCCCAGGGCAGCAAACAGCAGAACCACGCCGCCGATGGCAATCAATGTCAACACAACCAGCCAGTATTTGCGGTACACTATGGTATCGCGCTTGACGTACAGATACAGCGTGATAGCGGCGATGACTGCAGCCGAAATACCGCAGCCCGCACGCCAAGGGTAGTCCTGCAGATGGTCCAGCACCTTGATGGTGGCCAGCACCAGCAGGAACACCAGCATGTAATACCAGCGGCGGTACGGCTCGCTGGTGAACATGACGAACAGACTGTTGCTGACCGGGCTGGCTGCTACAAGGAACAGCCCCACCAGCAGCACATGCAGCCAGTCCCACTTCCAGCGCAGCAGATAAGCCAGAACTAGGCAGACGCCTACCAAGGGCAGGTACGCCGCGATGGAATACCAGTTATCATGCACCACAGCGGAAAAATTGAACATATTCTCCGCCGGGAAGAAGAGCGCCCGCAGCATTTGCAGGTAATTGGGCCAGTCAAAGGTCAGTTGGCTCAAGCTGATGTGATCCGATACGCGGGGATTATTGAGCACCGCCGCAATGGAGGGGATGAACAGTACCCCCGCCATGCCGACGCCCAGACAGCCTTCCAGGATGCAGGCCGGAATTTTGCGAGCATTTTTGCGCAGATCCGCCCCGGGGCGTGCGTCCTCGCCGCCAAAAAGATACCGCGTAATATAGTAAAACACCAGGAAGAAAACTTCCCCGATAAAGAAGTAATAGTTGACCAGCGCGTTGATGGTAACGGCAAACAGGAACGGAGCTTTTTTGCCCTCCTGCATGCGTTTGTCCAGCCCCAGCATTAAAAGCGGGAACAGGGCAATCACATCATGGAAGTGATAGAACACCACGTTGATGCAGGAAAAACCGGAAAATGCATACAACACACTGCCAAGCAGGGCGCTTTTTCTCGCTGGCACTGCGGCGGAAGTAGGCAAACGAGGTCAGCCCGGCAACAGCATATTTGAGCATATAGATCCAGCCGACCAGATAGGGAAACGCGCTGGCAGGGAAGAGAAAGCTCAGCCAGAAAAACGGGCTGCCAAGGGTGTAAAAGCTGAACGAGGATACAAAGTCCGAACCAATATCAATGCGCCAGTTCCACAGCACCTCGCCGCTTTTGATGGCGTTGTTGCACAGCATGTTGTAGGAGAGCTGTTCTGCGTCAAAATCCGCCGCAACCAACAGCAGGCCGCCGTCCCGTATCATGTAGGGCAGCAGTGCAGCCGCGGCAATGGCAAAGTTCAGCACAAAAGCCAGCAGCAGCCACCGGCGCGGGAAACGGTTTTGCAGTGTTTGTTTCATGTAGCAGCCTCGCGGCATCAGCCCTGACCGTTAGAAAGTTCGATCCCGCGGGTGGGCATGTTTGCCATATTGTTCAGGGTAGAGTTGTATTTTTTCACCCAGGGATTCCATAGCCCAGTCAGTGCAGTCCATAAAGGTATTGTCAAAAATATCATTCATGAACGCATCTTCGCCCATAAACACCCCGGCGTAATGCCCGCCGGAAATGGTGTTGCGGGCAATGATGTTCTCATAGCAGGGGGTAAAATCCAGGCCCTGCACGGCTTCGTCCGCGTTCAGGTCAGTGCTGAGCTCAATACCAAAGAAGTGGAAGGTATCGCTGGCACCCCGGTTGTTGTCAATGATCTGGTTGCACAGAATGGTGTTGCTGAACGCTGAGCGCACAGCCTTGATGCCGGAACCGTAATTGTCCCGCACAATGTTGCCGTAAATGGTGTTGTAGGCGGTGTTATCCAGCGAGATGCCGGGCAGCTTGGCGGGGGAGGAACCATCCGCCATGCGGCCCTGATCCAGAATAAAGTCAGCTTCCAGATCCTCATCACTCATGCGGTTGCGGCCGCCGTTCTGGCGGATCTCACATCCGGTAATGTAGTTGCCGAAGGAGCCGTAATCCAGGCACATGCCCTCTTTTTCGTTCTTGTAGATCGTGTTCTCTACATAATAGTTCAGGTAACCGCTTTCCGAATAAATGCCGGAGGAATGGTTCTGCGCAACCGTGTTGCCGCGCACAACCAGCTGATGGGGAGACTGTAAAATATCGTACAGCATTTCATCCGGGAACGGATTGTAGGCGGTCTCAATGTCCTCAATGGGCATGGAGCAGAGCACCAGCCCGGCGGTCAGGTTGCGGGCACCAGAGTTATTTTCAATGCGGTTGCCCTCGATCACGCCATTGCTGATCTCGCCGTTCAGGAAGATGGCACCGTTCTGGTTTTCATGGATGCTGTTATTGACCAGTGCAAAGCCGGTGTTCTCCCCCATAACGCAAAGGCCCTTGAGGGAAACATTGCTGATGTCAAGGTCAGCCAGATAGAAACTGCTGGAATTCTTGACATACACACCGTAATTGCACCCGCCGTTGATGACAAAGCCGGTCACGGCGGTATTTTCCGCCTGGTCCAGAACAATAGCTTTGTCCAGCGTTTCATTGCCGGGGGTCAGCACTGCGCCGTTGCCGTGCAGGATCGTACCAGTGGGTACCACCAGGGTGGCATCCATCACCAGAGCAGGGGAGATGACCTCCACCGTGCTGCCGGGGTTGGCTGCCAGAAAGTCATTCAGTTCTGCCAGGCTGGAACCGGTAAAATTCACAGCCTGGGCGGTTTCGGCGGTGGCCAGGGGGCCAGCCGGGTCATGACAGAGTTGTACAGGTTTTTCCAGTTGGCCTCCGGGGTATCAAAGGTGGCAGGGTCAATACCGAGGGTCTGAATGCGCTGGATGACCTGCAAAGGGGCAATCAGGCTTTCGGTGTCGGACTGGGTCATCCGCTCCAAAGCGGGCAGGGCATAGCGCTCGGTCAGGCTCTGGCTGTCGGTATCCAGCAGGGAAACATATTCCTCTGCGCCGGGATCCACAAAATCCACAACCTGCCCGGTACCGGCCAGCACGCAGCTGATGGGCTCCGGCTCAGCGGTAGCCTGTGGTTCTGCGCTGGGGGCCAGGCTGAAAATCACATGCGGGGCAGGGGTCAGCTTGACCCCGACCACACCGATCACGGTGGCAGCAGCAATGCCCGCAATGGTAAGAACAAACGAATTTGCCTCTTTTTTGGCCATAAGTGTAAGATTCCTTTCCAGGGAAAACCGGGGATAGGCCCGGTAAAATTACTTGTTCAGGTTCAGATACTTTTTCCAGAAGTCCAGACTGCGCACTTCGCCGCAGCGCTCGCGGTAGCTCTGGGCAGCAGCGTCAAACTGGGCGTCGATCTCCTTCATGCAGGCTTTCATCTCGCGCACGCAGCGGCTGTATTCTTCCTTGCTGCGCTCGGTCACAAAGCCTTTCTGGGAGTTGGAATCATAGTTCAGCACCTTCTGCACGCGGTAAGCATTGTAGGCGGTCATGTGCATCATGCTCACAACGGTGTTTTCGCGGGTGGGGGGCACCAGCCAGCCGTTGCGGGTCAGCTTGACCTTGAGGTTTTTCAGCTTGCCCTTGTTTTTTTCTTCCTCTTTGGTGGCGTACAGGTAGCGGGAATAATCAAACGGAACATCCAGCTGGTCCACCGGCTGGGCCTTGTAGCCATATGCCATAATCTCTTTGTGCAGGGCTTCGGCATCGGTCTGTTCCAGCCAGTCAATGCCTTTCAAAAAGTCGCGCACGCCGCGGATCAGCAGGTCAGCATTCTTATAGCGGTAGCGGTTCACTTCGCCCATCACCTGGCTGCGCAGGTCGGCTTTCAGGGCGTTGGCATCATAGCCGGGGCAGTGCATGCTGTTGTCAATGCACTGGTTGCGCAGGATGTAGTAGTACATCGAGGAAGAATACTTGCTCTCAAACGGCTCATGCCATACGCAGATGCCGTTCAGGGTGACCAGGCGTTTGCAGTTGCGTAGGCCGTATTCAATGTCATCGCCGCGGATAAAGATGGGCATGGGCAGGTTGTCCGGCCGCACAACGGCAATGGGGATGCAGCAATACCACCAGGCGTTATACTCATGGCGTTCTTCCAGCTCATTGGCAACGCACAGGTCAACCTTGGTCAGATCAAAGTTGGCTTTGTGGCTGATCAACTGGCCCTGGTTCCAGGCGGCGCCGTTTTCTACCTGAATGTTAGGGCGGTCCAGCCGCAGCATGGCACCGCCGACAAATACGTCCGCATATTCCGGCTTGCGCAGGCTCAGCAGGGTGTAGGTGCGCAGCAGCACATCGGTATCCAGCACAATGTCATCATCCATGACCAGTACATGGGTAACGCCTGCGCCATTTTCGTTGGCTTTCAGGATCTCGATCATGCCGCGGGTAAAGCCGCCGGCACCGCCCACATTGGCGTTGGGCACAACATGCACGGTATCGCTGTTCAGCTTATCGTAATCCAGCGTCTGGCCGTTATCGGAAACAAACACTTCCAGGTGGTTGTGCAGCGGGCTGGCGGCGTTTTCCAAAATATCGCTGCGCATGCGGGCGATGTTGCCCATAACGAACGGCTCCCGGCGGAAGGTGCAGATATCCACGCCGATTTTGACGGGCTGCACATCCTTTTCAGCGGCATCGCACTCATAAGCGCCGCCGCAATAGGCGGCATTGCCGCTCAGGGCCTGCAGCTCAAAAAACAGCATGCCGTCAGCGCCCTTGGGAAAATCGAAGCAGAATTCCTGCACGGAATCCGCCTGCACTACTTTTTCGGCCAGCACGGCGCGCACGCTCTGGCTGTTGATGAAATGGCGGCTGCACAGCACAACGCGCAGCTTGCCGCTCAGTTTCAGCCGCAGCGAAAAATTCTGCGCGGCGGTGTAGCGGCGCCATTTGTCTGCGCTGACGCTGTTAAAGTGGGTATCAAAGCAGACGCGTTCGCCCTGCTCAATGCGCAGGATATCCCCCTCATCGCGGAAGCTGGGGGCTTTCATACGGTAATACAGTCGGTCCTCGGTGCATATGCCCACGCGGGGCCAAAGCAGCTTTTGCAGCAGCATACGGTATTCTCCTTTCACTTTTTGCCTTATCATATCCGGCAAAGTATTCAAGTATCCGGCACAGCATTATAAAATGCCGCCGTTGGATTGTTTTCCGCGCGCCCATGCGCTCAATGTGCGGTAGGGCAGGTAACGCCCGGCCCGCAGCAGACGGGTGTTTTTGTTGGTCATCATGGCAGCGATGTGTGGGTAAGTCTGGCACAGCATCTCGTCATACCGGCGCAGGGCCAGGCCGGTTTCACGGTCGGGGGGAAAGCGCAGGTACAGCTCAATCAGGTACTGCGCCACATCCCGCGCCCGCTGCACCAGCAGCAGGTCCCGCCCGGCGGGGGCAGGCTGTGCGGCCAGCGGTTCGGCAACATCCAACAGAATGCGCGCTACGCGGATGTAATCCTGCGTGTGGGCGCGGTAGCTGGCCATGCTCACGCTCTGGCCATCCCGCCCCAGGCGGTACTGGTACAGAACCACCGGCACAGCAGATGGTCTGCGCCGCAGCCATGCCAACAAACGTATAGCCCATATCCGTGTAGCTGCAATGCTCCGGCATGGGGCGCCATGCGGCGCGCAGAGTTTTGGTGCAGAAGGTCAGCGCGTGCATCTCCATGCACAAATCAGGTGTGGCCTGCTGCACTTCACCCACAGCATACACACGGTTTGTATCAAATTTGCAGCAGACATCAAAGGCCTTTCCGCTGCCGTTTTCCTGCACGGTGCGGTAGTTGGTGTATACCGCATCCGCCGTGCAGTTTTGCAGGCGGCGCAAAAGGGTCTGCAAAGCATTGGTGTCAAACCAGTCATCGCAGTCCAGCGTGCGAAAATACCGCCCGGAGGCCAGCTCTACCGCGGTATTCAGCGTGGAGCCGTACCCGCCGTTCACCTTGCTCACCAGCCGGAAACTGCCGGGGTGTGCCTGCACAAAGGCCTGCGCCAGCGCGGCGGTGCCATCGGTGGAGCCATCATCAATAATGATCACATCCAGCAGCGCCTGCAGGCTTTCATCTGCCACCAGGCAGGATTCAAGCGCTTTTTGCAGCGTGGCAGCGCCGTTATAGGCGGCAACCGAAACCGTCAGCAGCTTTTCCATCAGGTTTCACCGGCCTCCATAGCGCGCACATAGTCCGCGCAGACTTCACGCGATGGCCCATCCCCGCGCAGAACACCGTGATCCAGCCAGATGGAGCGCTGGCACAGCTGCTGCACCTGGTTGATATCATGGCTGACGAACAGCAGCGTGGTGCCGTTGGAAAGCATCTCTTCCATGCGGCGGTGGCATTTCTGCTGGAACATAAAGTCGCCAACGGCCAGCACTTCATCACAAACCAGAATGTCGGCCTGTACTTCAGTGGCAATGGAAAAGCCCAAACGAGCGATCATGCCGCTGGAAAAGTTTTTGACCGGAACATCCACAAAATCTTTCAGCTCCGAAAATTCAATGATGCGGTCAAAATGCTCCATCATATAGTCCCGGTCGTGGCCAAGCACCGCGCCGTTCAGGAAAATGTTTTCCCGCGCGGTCAGATCCATGTCAAAACCGGCGCCCAGCTCGATCATGGGGGCAATTTCGCCGTTGACGGCAACGCTGCCGCCGGAGGGGTACATCACACCGGAAATCACTTTCAGCATGGTGCTTTTGCCGCTGCCGTTGCGCCCGATCAGCGCCAGGGATTCGCCGCGCTTCATGCTGAAAGAAACATGTTTCAGTGCGTAAAATTCGTTAAAAAACAGCTTGTGGGTCAGCAGTTTTACGGTGTATTCTTTCAGGGTCTCAGTTTTTTCCTGCGCAAGGTTAAAGCGCATGGAAACGTCATTGACTTTAATAATCTCGTCCATACGTTACCTCACGTCAGATATACAGGATAAAGTTCTTTTGCAGCTTGCGGAACACCAACAGGCCAATAGCCATAGAGGCAACGGCGCAAAAAATGCAGGCAATCCAGGTGTTGGGGCCGGGAATGTTGCCGTACATCATCAGGTTGCGGAACAGGTTGATGTAGTGGTACAGCGGGTTCAGCTTCATCAGTTTCTGCAGGGTTTCCGGCAGGGCGGTGATGGGGTAGAACAGCGGGGTGGCGTACATCCAACCCATGGTAAGGATACTGTACAGGTGCATCATATCACGGAAATACACCGCCAGCGCGGAAAGCAGCAGCCCCAGCCCGCAGCTGAAAAAGAAGAGCAGCACCAGCGGCAGCCAGCTCAAAAAGATGGTCCAATAGAAGGTGGCACGGGTAAAGATCATGACCAGCAGAACCGCACCAAAGCTGAACAGCATGGTGACAAAGCGGGAAACCGCCTGGCTGATGGGAAAGATGAACTTGGGAATATACACCTTTTTGATCAGCGGGGCGTTCTGGATAACAGAAGTCAGGCCCATGCTGGTGGTCTCATTGAAAAAGGTAAACAGGGTGTTGCCGCAGATCAGGTAAAGCGGGAAGTTTGGAATATCGTTGCGGAACATGTACGAAAAGATGATGCTTTGCAGCAGCATCATCAGCAGCGGGTTCAAAATGCTCCAGATGTAACCCAGAAAGCTGCGGCGGTATTTGACTTTCAGATCGCGGCTGACAAGTTCATGGATCAGCGGTTGGTATTTTTTCAGGTGGGTCCAGGCGCGCTGCGCGGAGACCTGCATTGTTTCGGCCATGTTTGGCTCCCTCCAGATTTATGGCCCGCATAAAACGTCAGAACGCTGTTTTGTGCGGCACTTGTATCAACACCCCGCGCGGCAGCCGCCGCCAGGGCACAGTTTCTACTATTATACAATAAAAGACATTAAAATGCAATTCGAACCGGGCGGCAAAAAATCATGGATGTGCGACGTTTTTTGCCGCCCGGTACCGCCCTTTTTGTGCAACAGTGAAAAGGAACGCAAAATATGAGCGCAGTTTGTGTAAAAATCGTTGAAACCGGGACGAAAATACGGTACAATAAATATGACATAACAAACCCTGCGGCGGGCCATGACCTGGTTTTGCCCGTGGGGCCAGAAATGAGAGGTAGATGTTATGGAACATTTTAACCCCCTGCTCCTGCATAACGACAGCCCGGCTAAATTTATTACGATTGGTGAGGTCATGCTGCGCCTGACCCCGCCGAACTATGAAAAGATCCGTATGGCTTCCAACTTTGAAGCCAGCTATGGAGGCAGCGAGGCCAACATTGCCCTGGCTCTTGCCAACCTGGGTGTGGACAGCACGTTTTTCAGCGTGGTGCCCAACAACTCTTTGGGCAAAAGTGCGGTGCGCTGGCTGCGCTCCAATGATGTGCACTGCACCCCGATGATCCTTTCCACCCCGGAGGAAACCCCGACCCACCGTCTGGGCACCTATTACCTGGAAACCGGTTACGGCATCCGCCCCAGCAAGGTTACTTACGACCGCAAGCACTCCGCTTTTACTGAGTATGACCTTTCCAAAGTGGATCTGGACGCCCTGCTGGACGGCTTTGACTGGCTGCATCTTTCCGGCATTACCCCGGCTTTGGGCCAGAACTGCGCCGATTTTGTGATGGCCTGCCTGAAAAAAGCCAAGGAAAAGGGCCTGACCGTCAGCTTTGACGGCAACTTCCGCTCCACCCTGTGGACTTGGGAAGAAGCCCGTGACTACTGCACCAAGTGCCTGCCCTATGTGGATGTTCTGTTTGGCATTGAGCCTTACCACCTGTGGAAAGACGATGCCGACCACGCCCAGGGGGACTGGAAAGACGGCGTGCCCCTACAGCCCAGCTATGAACAGCAGGATGAGATCTTCCAGCGCTTTGTGGAGCGTTACCCCAACATCAAGTGCATTGCCCGCCATGTGCGTTATGCCCATTCCGGCTCCGAGAACAGCCTGAAAGCCTTTATGTGGTATGAGGACCATACCTTTGAAAGCAAGCTGTTTACCTTTAATATTCTGGACCGTGTAGGCGGCGGCGATGCATTTGCCAGCGGCCTGATTTACGCCATGCTGCATAACTACAAGCCGATGGATATGGTCAACTTTGCGGTGGCAAGCTCCGCCATCAAGCACACCATCCATGGCGATGCCAACATCACCGATGATGTTTCCACCATCCGCAACCTGATGAACATGAATTATGATATCAAGCGCTGAGAATAAGTTTGTTTTCAGCAGTGCCCCAAAACGGTGCAGCAGGCTGCGGCTTTGCTGCACCGTTTTTGTGTGGGGGTAAGATTGGTTTAGGGCAGCACCGCATAATTCCCGCCTTACGGCTTAAGCACCGCTCCGGCGGCTGCGGCACGGCATCTGCGTTGCCAAAATGCTCGATAATGTCGGGTTGCGGTACCCGCATCGTGCTTCGGGGGCAAAAGCCCCTCGCACTCTGCGACCGCTGCCCCTGCTTCGGTTCGCTGTATCCGCCACTGGCGGCGCTCACCTTTGCAGCATCCAGTATTATCTGCGCTTTTGGCTTAGCATCTGCCGCACCTCGCTCGCCGTATCGGCACTTAGAATTATGCGGTATTGCCTTAGAACCGTTTAAGAATGTACAAACCTTGCATCCCGTGTTATAATAATGCTGGATCAGTAAATGAAAAAGGTGGGTAGATTATGGAACAAAACACCGTTCAAAAACCGGATTGCGCTGCCATTACGGCGCAGGCACGCCAGGCAGCGGAAGAACTGCTGGCGGCTGCACACCTGCGCGCCGGGGATATTTTTGTGGTCGGCTGCTCTTCCAGCGAGATCGTTGGCGGGCATATTGGCAAGGACAGCAGCATGGAAGCCGCCGCGGCTGTGCTGGCGGGTATTCTGCCGGTGCTCAAAGCGCAGGGCGTCTATCTGGCGGCCCAGTGCTGTGAACACCTGAATCGCGCCATTGTCATCGAGCAGGAAGCTGCCGAAAAGTATGGTTATGAACAGGTGAACGCCGTGCCGCAGCCCCATGCGGGCGGCAGCTGGGCAACCAACTGCTGGCAGGCGTTTGAACATCCGGTTCTGGTGGAGGAAGTGCGTGCCGCTGCCGGAATTGATATCGGCGGTACGCTGATTGGCATGCACTTAAAGCGCGTGGCCGTGCCGGTGCGCCTGACCATCAAGCAGATCGGCGCTGCGCCCATCATCTGCGCCCGCACCCGCCCCAAATCATCGGCGGCAGCCGCGCCGTTTACCAGGAGATGTGAACCATGCTGACACAGGAACAACTGACAATGATGGCCGAAAATGTGGCCCGCATCCGTGAAAATATGGCTGCCGCTGCGCGTGAAGCCGGCCGCGATCCGGCAGATATTCTGCTGTGCGCCGCCTGCAAGACCCGCACCGTGGAAGAGGTGATTGCCAGCGCCGTTCTGCCCATTGATCTGTTTGGCGAAAACCATGTGCAGGAATTGGTGGAAAAGACCGACGCCAACGCTTATTGCGGTAAGCCGGGGCATTTTATCGGCCATTTGCAGACCAACAAGGTCAACAAAGTGGTGGGCCGTGCTGCTTTGATTGAAAGCGTGGACAGCGAGCACCTGCTGCAAAAGGTGGAGCGCGCCGCTGCCGCCGCAAACCTGACCCAGGAAATTTTGATCGAGATCAACATCGGCGGGGAAGAGAGCAAGTCTGGCGTTTCTGCCGAAAGCCTGTGGCCCCTGCTGGATATGGCAGCCGCACAGCCGCATATCCGCCTGCGCGGCCTGATGGCCATCCCGCCGGCAGCTGCAACCCCGGATGAGACCCGCGCGTTCTTTGCCCAAATGCGGGAACTGCTGGCAAAAGCTGCTGACCGCCATTATGAGAACGCCAAAATGGATATCCTTTCCATGGGCATGAGCGGGGATTACCCCGATGCCATCCGCGAGGGTGCCACCATTGTGCGCATCGGCACCGCCATTTACGGCGCACGCGATTACAGCAAAAAGGCATAAGGCATTCTAGGAACCCATACCTGCACGTTGACAGCTGCAAGGTGAATAGGTAAAGCAACAGCCCGGAACCACCGCAAATGCAGGCGGCAGTTCCGGGCTGTTTTGTTAAGCGGTGGTGGGGCGTGGGCCTCAAAAGTCTCCACCGGAGACTTTTGTGCGCGGCTTAGCCGTGCCGCCCTGTTCGACCCCCATGACCATGCAAAAAAAGACCCCAAAAAGCTCTGCGCCTTTTGGGGTTTTATATCAGTGCCGGTGGTGGGGGTCGAACCCACACGGTGTCACCACCAACGGATTTTGAGTCCGTCTCGTCTGCCAATTCCAACACACCGGCTCATATGTTGCTTGTATAGTATACTACAGGCCTGGCAAAAAATCAAGATTTATTTTGCGTTGATTTTTACGGCAATACCGCATAATTCTAAGTGCCGATACGGCGAGCGAGGTGCGGCAGCTGCTAAGCCAAAAGCGCAGATAATACTGGATGCTGCAAAGGTGAGCGCCGCCAGTGGCGGAAACAGCGAACCGAAGCAGGGGCAGCGGTCACAGAGTGCGAGGGGCTTTTGCCCCCGAAGCACGATACGGGTACCGCAACCCGACATTATCGAGCGTTTTGGCAACGCAGATGCCGTGCCGCAGCCGCCGGAGCGGTGCTTAAGCCGTAAGGCGGGAATTGTGCGGTGTTGCCTTACGCCTCAAATACGCTCAAAATCCATCCTTGATATTCCCCGCATTATTGGGCTCAGCTTTTTCTCGGCGGTGTTTTCCCTTATCACGCCGGTATTTTTCCAGGCAATCGGTGCGGCAAAGGTCAGCGTGGCAATCTCTGTTATGCGGGAAATCATCTGCCTGATCCCCATTTTCTGGCTGTTGTCCCGTTTGGGGCTGGGGTGGACCTGGTGGGCGTTCCCGCTTTCCGAAACCATCTCCGGTGAGTTTGGTCTGGTTTTGTATCTGCGCCAGATCCACCGTTGGCCGGATGTGTAAAAAGTCAGGCTGCTGAAAAAGAATTTTGCGCGGCGGCAAAACCCCCTTGACATCCCGGTATTAATATTGCATAATGAAACCAGCAAAAGGGAGTAGCGGACGCGCAGCGCCTGCAAGTTACGTCAAGACGGCTGACAGCCCGTAATTTGTATGAAATAACGCAAGACTTTTTGCCGAGCATGGGTGTAGTACCCCTGCGCGGCGGAAGTCTTTTTCTTTTTTGCTGTTTGTATTAAGATTACATTAAAACAAGGAGGGCTATGGATGCAAGAACTGTTTGGAAATCTATGGAACCTGCAATGGCAGCAGGTGGTTATGTGGGGGATCGGCGGCCTGTTGATCTGGCTGGCGATCAAAAAGGAGATGGAGCCATCCCTGCTGCTGCCAATGGGCTTTGGGGCCATTCTCGTCAACCTGCCGCTGTCCGGTGCTGTTACCCAGGTGCTGTCCACCGGCACCGAGGTCGGCCCGCTGGATGTGCTGTTTGATGCTGGCATTGCCAACGAACTGTTCCCGTTGCTGCTGTTTGTGGGCATTGGTGCAATGATTGATTTTACACCGCTGCTTTCCAACCCCAAGCTGATGATTTTTGGGGCGGCGGCGCAGTTTGGCATCTTTTTCACGCTGGGGGCTGCGACTTTGATGGGCTTTGAACTCAAAGATGCCGCCTCCATTGCCGTGATCGGTGCGGCGGACGGGCCGACCTCCATCTTTGTGGCGAACTTTCTGGAATCCAACTATCTGGGGGCCATCATTGTGGCGGCGTATTCTTACATGGCGCTGGTGCCCATCATCCAGCCGCCGGTCATCCGGCTTGTGACGACCAAAAAAGAGCGCCTGATCCGCATGCCATATGCCGAAAAGCAAGTCAGCAAAACGGCAAAAAATCCTGTTCCCCATCATTATTACCATGGTGGCTGGGCTGTTTGTGCCGCGCAGTGTGGCGCTGGTTGGCTTTTTGATGTTCGGCAACCTCATCCGGGAATGTGGTGTGCTGGACAGCCTGTCCGAAACCGCACAAAAGGTACTGGCAAACCTCATTACCCTGCTGCTGGGGCTGACGGTGGCATCCAAAATGCAGGCAGAGTATTTTTTGAATCGGCAGACCCTGATGATTCTGGCGCTGGGGCTGGTGGCCTTTGTGTTCGATACCATCGGCGGCGTGTTGGTGGCCAAGGTATATAACCTGTTTGCCAAACAAAAAATCAACCCCATGATCGGTGCAGCGGGCATTTCGGCATTCCCGATGTCGGCCCGTGTGGTGAACAAGATGGGCCTGCAGGAAGACAATCAGAACTTTTTGCTGATGCACGCCGTTGGGGTGAATGTATCCGGTCAGATCGCGTCCGTGATTGCGGGCGGTATGATTCTGACATTGTTTGCCTAAGGTGTATCTGAAAACAAAGAAAATGACGGATATTTTCGACTTTTCAGATACACTCTAAACAAAAGGGGAGAACAAGATGAATTTAACACTGTTTATGCAGGTGCTGCCCAAAGCGGGCCTTGGCTGGCTGGGTGTTTTTGCGGTAACAATTATCATTGTGGCGGCAGTGGAGCTGCTGGAACATTTTACAAACCGAAAAAAGTAAAGTGTCCGATTTGCCGAACAACTCTGAAACCGTTTCCGTTGGCGGAGATCTGCCGACGATGGGGGCTCTTAAAGGAAGGTAGGAGCATGGCGCAGCCACAGTGCGGCAAATCCCTCTCTTGAGGAAGGGATTATTTAACGTACAGGGCAAAATTTTATTGACAAACGCGGCGTTAAACGGTAAAATAAGAACAATCGCATTTATCCAGGGAGGAAAGTAGCCATGCCGCAGCAGATGGATGACGAGCTGCTGCAGCAGGCACAGGCTGGGGAGGAAAGCGCTATTGCCGCGCTGATCACCGCCATGATGCCTGCCATACGCAAAGGCGCCGCTGCCGTTGCAGCACCCGGCCTTGACTTTGACGATGCAGTGCAGGAAGGGCTGATTGGCCTGTTCCATGCCGTGCGCAGCTACCGGGCGGATAAAAAAGTCCCCTTTACCGCGTATGCCGCAGCCTGTATTGCCAACGCACAGCAGGATGCCCGCCGCAGTGCTACCCGCAAAAAGCATGCTCCGCTGAACAACAGTGTGCCCCTGCCGGAAAATTCTGCCGCGCCGGGGCCGGAAGAGCTTGCCATTGCCAACGAGCGCTGCGCCGCCGTGCTGGAACGCATCAACACGCAGCTTTCGCCCCTGGAACGCGGCAGTCTGCTTGCCAGTTTGGAGGGGCACACCGCCGCCCAGACAGCCCAACTGCTGCACTGCACCCCCAAAGCGGTGGAAAACGCCCTGATGCGCGCCCGCAAAAAGCTGCGCAGTGATGAAGTGCGAGAATGAATTTGGATTCAGGCGTTTTGGCCTGGACATATAAACAATGCCCCCAGTAGCTTAGCAATCAGTTCATTGGTGACCCCAAGCGTTGGTTGAAATTCTTCCGCGGGCAAGTAAACAAAGAGGAGATACCCACTATGTACGAAGACAAGACTTTGGTATGCAAAGATTGCGGCAAAGAGTTCGTTTGGACCGCCGGTGAGCAGGAGTTCTACGCAAGCCGTGGTTTCGAGAACCAGCCCCAGCGCTGCAAGGCATGCCGCGATGCCCGCAAGAACGCTACCCGTGGTGAGCGCCAGATGTTCGACGCCGTTTGCGCAAGCTGCGGCAAGACCTGCAAGGTGCCCTTCCAGCCGCGCGAAGACCGTCCGGTCTACTGCAGCGAGTGCTTCGCTAAGATGAAGCAGAACTGATTGTAACTGATTTGTTCTAAAAAGCAGCCTTTCCCGCAAGGGAGGGGCTGCTTTTTTTGTGTTTATAGAGCTTAAAGTAAATAACACTATTGACAATTATTATCCTTAATGCTATTATATACATATAATAAACGCTATGGTTGAAACAAAATAGTTAAAATGCAACAAACTGACTTAGAAAGGAGCAAGACATGACTAAAAAGACATTAAGTAGGTGTTTAACAACAATCGGCATGTTGGCTTTTGCAATTAGTATGGCGTTGCCGGCGGCTGCTCTAGAAGACAGAGCATTACCAACTTATCCATGTCCAAAATGTGGAACGACAATGACGACTTCGGTTGAAACTGGGTATGAATTTTTTACAACGCCATGTATCCATGGAAATGTAAATGCGCGAGATCAAAAATGCTTTGAGGTTAGTTATACCTATGCAGATTGCCCGGAATGCGGAACGCGTTCGATGATGAATCGTAACCAGATAAGAGATTTGGGTTGGACATGCCTGAAATAAGCAGAGGGGAGATGACAATAATGAAACGAAGATGGATAGTAATTATTTTTACTATTTGCTTTGGAATGGGAATGCTTTTGCCTGTTCATGCACAAGAAAAAGACAAAATTTGGGCCGGGACAAATAGCAAAATTGAAAAAATAGAAGAAGCACTTTATAAAGATTTTGATGATGATGTAAAAGAATATCAGAGTGGACATTCGAATGACGTAGCAGAACAAGTTGCGGGACAATGTATACAGTGCGGAAGTTTTGACATTAGGTACAAAACTCAAAACTCCTATTATGCACGTACAGCAGCATGTATGCATGGATATCATGCTGGACATGACGTAGTGAAGCAAGATATTTTGGTAAGATACGTAGAATGTCAGGTGTGTAGGTATCAGGAACATATAAGCAACACAAAGATTGGAGAACCATATATTGAATGCTATGGATTTAATTAGTATATGAGGGAATAAAGAAAGAGCATAAAATCAATGAAGAAAAGACTGTTGTTGATTTGTGGGATTCTTATACTTGTAGCAGTGATTGCTTTGGAAGCAACAAATGCAATGAACAAAGGTTCCACAAATACAGAAGAGGTCATAAAAGTAAACCTAATAAAATGGCAGAACCAGCACAAAGCACGGCGGAATCGGCGTTGCCGGAACCAGTGCTGCAGGGGAGAAAGGTCAATATGGATGATGCAATGTGGGAAGATGCAATCAACGAATTAGATGAATACATCGACCAACAGATTGGAGGAAATTAAAAGAATAGGATCGTGTGCCGGGTCTGGCGCGGCGCTGTTTTGTGTGCGGCGCGAACCAGAACCCGGCCTTTTGACATATTGCCCAAAAGTTGACACAAAAATACAAAAAATCCTTCTTGGTGCAACATTTCGTGTTGTGTTGACACCATTGTCCCGGCATGGTACAATAATTAAAATCATATGTGAAAGGGTGAACTGTGCCATGGTATCCATCCGCGAAGGCTTGTCCTGCTGCGATAAAACCCACGGTGCAGTGTTTCTTCCCCACGCTGTATCAGGTGCTTTTTTTTGACTTTTCCTCTTTTGGGGAAAAGTTATTTTTTTGCCTGCGCGGCTATGCCGCGCAATCGCGCGAAGCGCGGTGCAAAAACAGCCGGAGCGCAGAGCGAGGATGTTCCTCTGTTTACCCGCCGCCGAACAGGCGGCGAATGGGTGGAGGTAGCAACCTTGCCCCACCACCAACAGGCTATGCCGCGCAATCGCGCGAAGCGCGGTGCAAAAACAGCCGGAGCGCAGAGCGAGGATGTTCCTCTGTCCACCCGCCGCCGAACAGGCGGCGAATGGGTGGAGGAGACAACCTTGCCCCACCACCAACAGGCTATCGCCGCGCAATCGCGCGAAGCGCGGTGCAAAAACAGCCGGAGCGCAGAGCGCTGCGCCCGCAGGCGCGTTTCGGAGCGCAACCGCCGCACAGCGGCGGCTCTTGGCGCGGAGATAGGATGTTCCTCTGTTCACCCGCCGCCGAACAGGCGGCGAATGGGTGAAGGAGACAACCTGGCCCTACTGCTGGGGGGAGCAGCAAACCCCGCCCCACCGCCAACAAGCTATCGCCGCGCCGCGCAAAGTTGGCACTTAACGTGAGGATAGGCTGTTCCTGCCGCGCCCACAACCACCACAAATTCTCACACAGATTCTTGCAACCCCACACCAAAAGGAGGGCCAGCCATGCTGATTAAAAATGCACGGGACTACGAGGGCCGCATCTGCGATTATCTGATCGCGGACGGCAAAATTAGAGCAATCGGAACCGACCTGCCGGAAGCAGGCGAGGTGATCAATGCAAAAGGGCTGACCATTCTGCCCGCGTTTATCGATACCCACTGCCACTGGCGCACCCCAGGCTTTGAGTATAAAGAGGACATCGCCACCGGCTCAGCGGCCGCAGCGGCAGGCGGTTACACCTTTGTGAACCTGATGCCCAACACGAAGCCTGTCTGCTCCACGCCGGAGATTGCCCACGCGGTGGAGGCCGAGGCCAAGCGCATCGGCCTGTGCGATGCAAACCAGACCGTCTCCATTACGAAGGATTTCGACGGCAAAACGCTGGATCATCTGCTGACCCTGCCCGAGGACATCAAGTTTATCACCGAGGACGGCAACGGCGTGATGAACAACGCCGTCATGGCCCGCGCGTTCGCGATTGCCACCGAGCGCGGCCTGACCGTCATGTCCCACGCCGAGGACCGGGAGATCAGCCCCTGGGACTACCGCCTGGCCGAGAATATCGAGACCGTGCGCAACTGCCACCTGGCCGAGTACTACGGCACCCGGCTGCACATGTGCCACGTCTCCACCAGGGAATCCGTCGATGCCGTCCGCATGAGCCGGATGCGCGGTGCGCGGGTCAGCTGCGAGGTCACGCCGCACCACCTGTGGTTTGACGACAGCCGCCTGACCTACCGCGTCAACCCGCCCATCCGCAAGGCGGACGACGTGACCGCGCTGATCGACGCCATCAAGGACGGCACCGTGACCTGCATCGGCACCGACCACGCCCCCCATAGCCGCCGAGGAAAAGGAGAAGGGCGCCGCCGGTATGGTGGGCCTGGAGACAGCCTTCGGCGTATGCTACACCAAGCTCTTTGCCGTGAGCAGCGTCTGCCGCTGGAACTGCTCAGCTTCCTGATGAGCGCCGGCCCCGCCGCCGTGCTGGGCCTGGCCGACCACAAGGGCATGCTGGCCCCCGGTTACGACGCCGACATCGTGCTGGTGGACCTTGACCACATGTACGAGGTCCACGCCGACGAGCTGCACAGCAAGAGCAAGAACTGCCCCTACGACGGCGCACTGCTGTACGGAAAAGTGGTAACCACGATCAAAGGCGGGAAGGTTACGTTCCAGATTGAAGAATAACACCCCTTCACGCACAAAACACCCGTAGGGGCGCATTCTATATGCGCCCGGAGGAACAGCAATGACCAACATGGATTCCCAACATCATAATAGAGCCGCAATTTATATACATCAAACGGAGGAATCAGCATGCTTACCAACATGGACAAGCTCTACGAGAGCGTCGCTGCCAACGGCCCGGTCTGCGTCGGCCTGGATACCGAGATCGGCTACCTGCCCACCACCGACACCGCCAAGACCGCAGGGGAGAACGTCGTCGCGTTCAACCGTGCGCTGATCGACGCCACCAAAGGCGTCGCGGGCTGCTACAAGGTGCAGATCGCCTACTACGAGTCCCTGGGCCTGGACGGCATGCGCGCTTACGCCGAAACGCTGAAGATGGTGCGCGCCACCGGCCTGCCCGTCATTGCCGATATCAAGCGCGGCGATATTGCCAAAACCGCCGAGATGTATGCCAAGGCCCACTTCACCGGCGACTTCGAGGCTGACATCATCACGCTGGCCCCCTACATGGGCCTCGACTCCATCAGCCCCTACCTGCCGTACTGCGAGCAGCAGGGCAAGGGCGTGTTCGTGTGCCGCACCTCCAATCCCGGCGCCAAGGATTTTGAGTACAAAAAGCTGGACGACGGTCGCCATGTCTACGACCTGGTGGGCGACAGCCTGACCGCCCTGGGCAAGGACTACATGGGCGAGCACGGCTACTCCAGCATCGGCCTGGTCATCGGCGGCACCCATACCGAGGAAGCCACCGCCATTCGCGCCGCTTACAAAAACACCTTCTTCCTGATCCCCGGCTACGGTGCCCAGGGCGGCAAGGCTGCCGACATCGCCCAGTACCTGACCCAGGGCAACGGCGGCGTGGTCAACTCCAGCCGCGGCATCCTGCTGGCCTACAAGAAACAGCCCGGCGTAGCCTTTGACGAGGCCGCCTACAACGAGTGCGTGCGCATGCGGGAGGACATTCAGGGTGAGTGCAATAAGCTGTAATCTGACGGTCCTGCGTCAGGAAACCGTCGCAGAGGATATTATGCGCCTGACGGTGCAGTGGCAGGACCCCCGCCACGAGCCCCACGCAGGCCAGTTCTACATGCTGCGGGCCTGGGCCGCCGACGCTACGCCGATCCTGTCCCGCCCCATCAGTGTGAATGACTTTGACAACCAGACCGGCGCGCTGACCTTCCTGTATCAGGTCAAGGGCGAGGGCACCCACAAGCTGGCCGCGCTGAAAAAGGACGACACGCTGACCGTGACCGGCCCCTGCGGCAACGGCTTTGACACTGCCGCACTGGCCGGGCAGTACAAGCGCATTGCCGTGGTCGGCGGCGGCATCGGCACCGCGCCGCTGCTGCTGCTCTGCAAGCAGCTCTGCCGGGCAGGCGTGCGGCCGGACGTGTACGTCGGCTTCCGCGATACCAGCTACGGCATGGACCGCTTTGTGCCCTGGTGCCGCGACATCTATGCCGCAACCGATTCCGGCAATGAGGGCCATCACGGCCTGGTCACCGACCTGCTGGATGCGAAAAACTACGACATCGTGCTGACCTGCGGCCCTATGGTGATGATGCGCGGCGTGGCCAAGCTCTGCGCTGCCGCTAATGTGCCCTGCCTGGCCAGCCTTGAAAAAAAGATGGCCTGCGGTTTGGGCGCCTGCCTGGGCTGCACCTGCCACACGAAAATCGGCCCCGTTACCGTCTGCAAGGACGGCCCGGTATTCAACGCACAGGAGGTGTTTGACTGATGGCAGACCTGCATGTTGATTTCCTCGGCAAGCGGCTGGCCGGCCCGGTCGTCGCCGCCTCCGGCACCTTCGGCTTCGGCCCGGAGTATGCCGACATCGAGGACCTGCGCCTGCTGGGCGGCATCTCCGGCAAGGGCTGACCTTGAACGGTCAGCCCGGCAACGAGGGCGAGCGCCTGTACGAGACGCCCTCCGGCCTGATGAACTCCATCGGCCTGCAGAACCCCGGTGTGCAGCATTTCATCGACCACGAACTGCCCGCCATGCGCCAGTGCGGCACCACCGTCTGGGCCAACCTGGGCGGCCACACGATTGAGGAAAACATCGAGGGCGTGGCCATGCTCTGCGCCGCTGGTGTGGATTTTATCGAGCTGAATATCAGCTGCCCCAACGTCAAGCAGGGCGGTCTTGCCTTCGGTATCCGCGCGGCCGACGCCAGCGAGGTGGTCAGCGCGGTGCGCAAGGTCTGCACCGTGCCGCTGATCGTCAAACTGAGCCCGCAGGCCGAGAGCATCCCCGAGATGTGCAAGGCGGTCGAGGCTGCCGGCGCGGACGCCATCAGCCTGTGCAACACCTTCCAGGCGTGCGCGATCGATCTGGAAAAGCGCCGTCCCGTGTTCAACAACACGTTTGCGGGCCTGTCCGGCCCGGCGGTGCGTCCCATCGCCCTGCGCATGGTCTGGCAGGCCGTGGGGGCCGTCAGCATCCCCGTCGTGGGACTGGGCGGCATTCTGACGGGTAAGGACGCCTTGGAGTTCATCATGGCCGGTGCAGCGGCCGTACAGGTGGGTACCGCGAACTTCCTGGACCCGAAAGCCTGCACCCGCATCACCGCCGAGATCGGCCAGTGGATGGACGCCCACGGCGTCAAGACGCTGGATGAGATCAGAGGGTGCGCACGGTAAATCACCGGCTGCCTTCCCCCGCGGGGGGAAGGTGCCCGAGGCCCCGCCCGAGGGCGAATGAGGGGAGAGTCCCCGCAACCGCCCGTTCACGGGCTATAACGGCAAGCTCGGCCCTCATCAGTCGGCGGGCGGGCCGCCGACAGCTTCCCCCGCGGGGGAAGCCGCCCCACCATATACGTTTTGCTTGCATTTTTATACAAAATATGCTACTATAAGTTGAATAACATACAGGAGGAACAAATTATGGCACGCGAAGCACTTGAAGTTTTAAAGGAATGTGAAGCATTTTTGGAGGGGCACTTCCTGCTGTCGTCCGGCCGCCATTCCGGCGCATATTGCCAGATGGCATTTCTGCAGCAGTACCCCGATAAGGCTGCCGAGGTCATGGCCCCGGTCGCCGAGAAGCTGAAGGAGCTGAATGTCGACGTCGTGGTCGGCCCTGCCATGGGCGGCATTGTCTACGCTTACGAGCTGGGCCGCCAGCTGGGCAAGCGCGCCATCTTCACCGAGCGTGTGGATAACGTCATGACCCTGAAGCGGTTCCGCATCCATCCCGGTGAGCGCTGCGTCATCGCCGAGGATGTTGTTACCACCGGTGTTTCCAGCCTGGAGACCAAGCGCGTCATCGAGGAAGCCGGCGGCATCTGCCTGGGCATCGTCTGCGTGGTCGACCGTACCCGCGCCGAGGCTCCGTCCCCGATCCCCATCGTGGCCAGCGCCCTCAAGCTGGATCTGCCCAACTACGCCCCTGAGAATGCCCCATCTGCAAGGAGGGCAAGCTGCCCCTGGTACACCTGGGCAGCCGCAAAATGAAGGAAGCTGCGAAGCAAACCCTGTAAAAGATAGGAGATAGGAGATGGGTACAGTTTGCCTTTTCTCCTCTCTCCTCACTCCATATCTTAAATGTAAAGTGAGAGGCTACCAACTATGCAGGCATATCTGATATTGGCAAACGGCCGGGTGTTCCGCGGTGTCAGCGTGGGCTGCCCCGGCACCACCATCGGCGAGGTAGTCTTCGCCACCGGTATGGTCGGCTTTGAGGAGACCCTACCGACCCCAGCTACTACGGCCAGATCATCACCCAGACCTACCCCCTCATCGGCAACTACGGCATGAACAGCGAGGATGTCGAGAGCACGAAGATTTGGGCCAGGGGCTACATCGTGCGCGAAGCATGCAAGACCCCCTCCAACTTCCGCAGCGAAAAAACGCTGGATACTTTCTTAAAAGAGAACGGCATCATCGGCATTGAGGGCATCGATACCCGCAGCCTGACCCGCACCCTGCGGGAAAGCGGCGTTATGAACGGTGCTATCACCACCGAGTTCGACCCCGATGCCGAGCCGGAGAAGAAAGCCGCCCTGCTGCCTCAGATCGCCGCCTACGCGGTGGTCGACGCGGTTAAGACCGTTACTTGCCGGGAGGCCGTGACCTATGAGCCGACGGCTGCCGGTGCATGGGGTGATACCCCGCTGCATGTGGCCCTGCTGGACCTGGGCTGCAAAAATAACATCGTGCGCTGCCTGCAAAAGCGCGGCTGCCGCGTGACCGTGCTGCCTGGCACGACGACCGCTGCCGAGTTGGCCGCGCTCAATCCCGACGGCCTGATGCTCTCCAACGGCCCCGGTGACCCGGCCGAGAATGTGGAGATCATCGCCAACATCCGCAAAATGCTCTCCACCGGCATCCCCACCTTCGGCATCTGCCTCGGCCACCAGCTGACCGCGCTGGCCGCAGGCGCAAAGACCTGCAAGCTGAAATACGGCCACCGCGGCGCGAACCAGCCCGTCAGCCACATCAGCAAGAGCCGTACCTTCATCACGAGCCAGAACCACGGCTACGCCGTTATGGCGGACACCCTGCCCGAATCCGTCGGCCAGATGAGCTACTTCAACGCCAACGACGGCACCTGTGAGGGCGTCGACTACTTGAAATGGAACTGCTTCACCGTGCAGTTCCACCCCGAAGCCAACGGCGGCCCCAAGGATACCGAATTTCTGTTTGATGAATTTGTCAGCCGTATGCTGGCAGCGAAAGGAGTGATCGCCGATGCCTAAGGACCCGCGTATCAAAAAGGTGCTGGTCATCGGTTCCGGCCCCATCATCATCGGCCAGGCTGCGGAGTTTGACTACTCCGGCACCCAGGCCTGCCGCGCCCTGAAATCCGAGGGCGTCGAGACCGTGCTGGTCAACTCCAACCCCGCCACCATCATGACCGACCCCGACATTGCTGATCATGTCTACATCGAGCCGCTGACCGCCGAGGTCGTGGAACGCATCATCGAAAAGGAAAAGCCCGATGCTATCCTGCCCAACCTGGGCGGCCAGATGGGCCTGAACCTCAGCATGGAACTGGCCCGCAACGGCTTTTTGGACCGCAGCGGCGTGCGTCTGCTGGCCTGCAAGCCCGACACCATCGACCGCGCCGAGGACCGCCAGCTGTTCAAGGACACGATGGAAAAGCTGCACCAGCCCATCATCCCTTCTAAGGTTGTGGAAGATCTGGACGACGCACTGGACTTTGCCGAGGTCATCGGCTACCCCGTCATCGTGCGCCCCGCCTTCACCATGGGCGGCACCGGCGGCGGCATCTGCGAGGACCGCGAGAAGCTGCACGAAATTGCCACGAACGGTCTGCGCCTGTCCCCGATCCATCAGATCCTCGTTGAGAAGTGCATTTCCGGCTGGAAGGAAATCGAGTACGAGGTCATGCGTGACTCCAAGGGCAACGTCATCACCGTCTGCAACATGGAGAACCTGGACCCCGTCGGCATCCACACCGGCGACTCCATCGTCGTGGCGCCCAGCCAGACCCTGTCCGATAAAGAGTACCAGATGCTCCGCACCGCCGCGCTGGATATCATCACCGAGCTGGGCATCGAGGGCGGCTGCAACTGCCAGTTTGCCCTGAAGCCCGACAGCTTTGAGTACGCGGTCATCGAGGTCAACCCCCGCGTGTCCCGCTCCTCGGCGCTGGCCTCCAAGGCCACCGGCTATCCGATCGCCAAGGTCGCTACCAAGATCGCCCTGGGCTACACCCTGGACGAGATCACCAACGATGTTACCGGCGAGACCTGCGCCTGCTTTGAGCCCGCGCTGGACTATGTCGTCGTCAAATACCCGAAGTGGCCGTTTGATAAGTTCGTCTACGCCGATAAGTCCCTGGGCACCCAGATGATGGCCACCGGCGAGGTCATGGCCATCGGCAACAACTTTGAGCACGCCATGATGAAGGCCGTTTCCTCCACCGAGCTCGGCCTGGACACGATGACGCTGCCCGATTTCGAGAAGCTGACGACGGAAGAAGTCATCGAGCACCTGCATGTGCAGGACTCCGAGCGCGCGTTCTGCGTCTACGAGGCCCTCAAGCGCGGCGTGGCGCACGACGTCATTTACGACATCACCAAGATCGACTGGTGGTTCCTTGACAAGCTGCAGCATCTGGCCGACATCGAGATGGGCTTGAAAAACGGCGAACTGACGACGGAAAAGTACCTGAGCGCCAAGAGGTTCGGTTTCCTCGACAAAACGATCAAGCGTCTGGCGGGCGTGGACACCCTGCCCGAGGCCCCGAAGGCCGCGTTCAAGATGGTTGATACCTGCGCCGCAGAATTTGCCGCCAAGACGCCGTATTTCTACTCCACCTACGACGAGGACAACGAAGCGAAGCCGTTCATTGCCGAGCGCAGCGACCCCGACAAGAAGAAGGTTCTTGTTTTCGGCTCCGGCCCCATCCGTATCGGCCAGGGCATTGAGTTTGACTACTGCTCGGTCCACGCCGTCTGGACGCTGAAAAACCACGGCTGTGAGGCAGTGCTGGTCAACAACAACCCCGAGACCGTTTCCACCGATTTTGACACCGGCGACCGCCTCTACTTTGACCCGCTGAACCCCGAAAGCGTTGACCATATTATCGCTGCCGAAAAGCCGGACGGCTGCCTGGTGCAGTTCGGCGGCCAGACCGCCATCAAGCTTGCCAAGCATATGGACGAGATCGGCCTGCCTATCCTGGGCACCCCGGCGGACGCCATCGACGAAGCCGAGGACCGCGAACGCTTTGATGAACTGCTGGAGCGCTGCGGCATCCCCCGCCCCGAGGGCCGCACCGTCTTTACGCTGGAAGAAGCCCTGCAGGCCGCGCAGGAAGTCGGCTACCCCGTGCTGATGCGCCCCTCCTACGTGCTGGGCGGCCAGAACATGATCGTGGCCTACAACTCTGCCGACGTCACCGAGTACATGGGCGTTATCACCAAGCATGTGGACATGAGCCACCCGGTGCTGATGGATAAGTACATCCTGGGCACCGAGTGCGAAGTCGACGCTATCTGCGACGGCACCGATTACCTCGTGCCCGGTATCATGCAGCAGGTCGAGCGCACCGGTGTACACTCCGGCGACTCCATCTGCGTCTACCCGCCCTACACCTTCAGCCAGAAGGTCATTGATACGCTGGTGGATTACACCGGCCGCTTTGCCCGCGAGCTGAAAGTTGTCGGCCTGGTCAACGTGCAGTACGCTGTGCAGAACGACCATGTCTACGTCATCGAGGTCAACCCCCGTTCCTCCCGTACCGTGCCCTACATCTCCAAGTCACCGGTGTGCCGATGGTCGATCTGGCCGTGCGCTGCACCCTGGGCGAGAAGCTGAAGGATATGGGCTACGGCACCGGCCTGTGGCGTAACGGCAAGAGCCCCTACTACGCTGTCAAGGTGCCCGTCTACAGCTTCCTGAAGCTGCACGGCGTGGACACCATGCTGGGCCCCGAGATGAAGTCCACCGGCGAGGTGCTGGGCATTGCCCCCACCTTCCACGAGGCCATGATGAAGGGCCTGGTGGCTGCCGGTTATCAGTTCAAGGTGCCCGGTCCCGGCTCCTGCTGCATCGTGTCCGTCAAGGACAGCGACAAGCCCGAAGCCGCCGAACTGGCCTGGAAGCTGCACGACTATGGCTACAAGATTTACGGCACGCCCGGCACCGCCAAGTTCCTGAACAGCGAGATGGTGCCCTGCAGCGTTGTGCGCCAGATGAGCGGCGCGCGCCCCAACGTCATCGACCTGCTGGAAAGCGGCCTGGTGGATTACATCATCTCCACCAGCCCCCATGGCCGCGACCCGCACCGTGATTCGGTCAAGTTCCGCCGCAAGGCCACCGAGCTGTCCATCCCGACCATCACGGCCATGGACACTGCCCGCGTCCTCGTCGACGCCCTGCGCGGTGACCATGACATCAGCCAGATGGAGCTGGTGGACATTGCGCACCTGCACCGCGAAGCGGCGAAAGGGGAATAAGTAAGCAGCAAACAAACCGCGTCCGCAAGGATGCGGTTTTTGTTTTTTCTTGGCCCCCTCTGCGAGGGGCCTCCGCCCGCAGGCGGTGGGGGAGAGAACCTTTTCCCCGGTGACTATGACTACATCAGGCAGGGCCGTGGGCACAACGTCTGCCTGGCCGTCAGCCGCGACGGCGCAGAGCAGGCCGTGGACGTCTGCTTTGACCTGACTGCCGCCCCGGCAGGCGACTTCTCGCTGGCCTTTGACGGCGGGCTGACGCTGGCTTATGCCGATGCGGACCGCACCTGCTGCCTGACCTTTACCGACGACGCTATGTACGGGGGCCGCACCAGCCGGTACGTCAAGCTGGATGCGCCCTGCCGCCGCCTGCGCGTGGTGGGCGGCGCGCCCGCATGGGGCTGTAAGACTTTGCCCGTCAAGAATATTTTTGCATGGAACGTGCATTTTTTGCCAAATGTCACTTTTTGACGAGATGATCGCGAAAATTTTATAGTTTTTGCCGAAAAACGTTTGATTTCCGAAAAAACTCTTGATTCTGCGCACAATTTTCTCTATAATAATAGCGTAATAATACCGGGCAATTGTGTGCCTATAAGAATAGGAGTTAAAAATATCATGACGAGATCTCAGTTGATTACCAAGGTTGCCAACGACACCAATATGACCAGCGCTGAAGTCGAGAAGGTCATGGACGGCATCTTCGGCACCATCGGTGACGTGCTCAAGAGCGGTGACAAAGTCACTATCGCAGGCTTCGGCCGTTTCGAAATGCGTGAGCGCCAGACCAAGAACTTCACCAACCCCAAGACCAAGGTCACCAGCAAGCTGGAGCCGACGGCTATCCCCGGCTTCAAGGCAAGCGGCCGCCTGAAGGAAAAGGTTGGCAAGTAATTGCTGAACAGCAGAACATAAACAAAATCAACCGCTCCGGTTTGCCATGCATGGCTGACCGGGGCGGTTTTTAGTTAGGGCAATACCGCATAATTCTAAGTGCCGCAGCTGCCGGAGCGGTGCTTAAGCCGCAAGGCGGGAATTGTGCGGTATTGCCTTAGGCGTTAGGAAGTAAGAGGGAGGAGTTGATGGGAGCGGCGGTGGGGGGAGAGGGCGGGACGAAAAATTAGGAATTTTGGGGGAGGGTGCTGGTTGTGAAGTATGTGCTGAACAATAAAAGTGGCTGCAGGGCGGGATGTCCTCATCCCGCCGGGGTGGAATTTTGCCGATTGTGACAAACGCTGCAAATGATTTGTAGGGGACGATGTTCGCATCGTCCCGCGGGCTTTGGCTTTGCAGCAAACGATAAAAAGTGTGATGTGCCCTGCCATTTCCTGTAAGGCGGGGTCACCTGACCACGCCACCATCCCCATATAAAACCCTCAAACGCATGCGCATCGTTCCCAATTTTATAGCCTACCCCCGCCCTCCGCAAAAAATCAGCAAAAACTATTGCAATCTGCATAAAGTGTGGTATACTAAAGCAGTAAAATAATATTTACGCAGAGTAGAAACCCGCGCGTTAGGCAAAGCGGCAATGGCGCCGCTTTGCCGCAGTGCCTGACCAACGGGGAGTTGTGGCAGGACGAAGATGCAGGGCAGGGGAGTGCAATGTGCACGCCGCTGCCGGCACGCGGTGCTGGTTTCGCATCCCACTGCTGCATGATCGGTGTGCAACGGCGGGTGTGGTTGCACACCTGCCCTTTCCCCTCCCTTGTGCGGCAACACGCACGATGGAGGTATTTTTTATGCAAAAAATCCGTTCAAGTCCGTACCCCGCTGTATGCCGCGGCCTATTGGCAGCAGGCCGCCGATGAGTTTAAGAACATCCGCGTTCTGGCTTTTGCCGGTATGGTCACGGCGCTGGCCATTATTCTGGAAAGCTTCCCCATCTATCTGCTGGGCCAGAGCCTGAAGATCTATTTCAGCTTTGTGGTGGTTTCGCTGGGGTGCGCCTGTTATGGCCCGCTGGTGGGTATGGGCGTTGGTGCGGTCATTGATACGCTGGGCTTTCTGCTCTCCAGCTACGGCGAGCCGTATTTCCCCGGCTATCTGATTACGGCCATGTTGTCCGGCCTGATTTACGGCGTTATGCTCTACCAGCGAAAACCCACCATCCCGCGCCTGATCGTGACCCGTCTGTTGATCAATTACGGCAGCAACGTGCTGTTGGGCAGTGTGTGGAAAGCTATGTTGTATGGCAAGGGTTACCTGTATTACCTGAGCACCGGCATGGTCAAAAACACCATCATGATCCCCATTGAAGTTGCTTGATGTGGCTGGCTCCTGAACGCGGCAGAAAAACACGGCCTGGACCGCCGCTTATTCATCAGCGCTGATGAAGCGCAGATTTTTGTTCAAAAGTCATACTTTACGGCTAAAAGATTGTGCGTTTTGCTGGCAGAACGCAGCCGAAATTTGGAAATTGTTCCGTAATTTACAAACTTTTAACAACGTATTCACAAAGCATTGAAAAATGTCCCCGCTGCGTATACAATAACATATGTGAAAAGAATGTGTCGGATTTCCTGCAAGCATGCAGCAAAACGGCGCATTTTTGGTTTCAGGACCGTGGCTTCGGCTGGCAGCTGCCGCCGGGCCAGACGTAAAAAGAAAAGGAGCACTTACACATGAAAAAATTGTTGGGTATTGTGTTGTCCGCAGCTATGCTGCTCAGCATGGCCGCCTGCGGCAGCACTGCTGCATCCAGCGCTGCATCCAGCGCAGCAGCAGATTCTACCGCTGACGTTGCCACTGCTACCGATGCAGCTGCCAGCGACCTGAAGGTTGGCGTTATCACGATTGGCGACGAGACGGAAGGCTACACTGCTGCGCATATCAACGGCATCAAGGCTGCTGCACAGAAGCTTGGCATGAGCGACAGCCAGATCGTTTGGAAGTACAAGGTTCCCGAAGGTGCTGAGTGCTCTGACGCTGCAGAAGACCTGGTTGGCCAGGGCTGCAACCTTGTTGTTTCCAACTCTTACGGCCACCAGACCTATATCGTAGAAGAAGCTGAAAAGTATCCCGATGTCACTTTTGTTTCCATGACCGGTGATTTTGCTGCCCTGACTGGCCTGGATAACTTCAAGAACGCTTTCACCAATGTTTATGAGAGCCGCTATGTTGCCGGTGTTGTTGCCGGTATGAAGCTGCAGGAACTGGTTGAGTCCGGCACCCTGACCCCGGAGACCCAGCCCAACAGCTTTACCGCTGACGGCAAGGTCAAGATCGGCTATGTCGGCGCTTACAACTATGCTGAGGTTGTTTCCGGCTACACTGCATTCTTCCTGGGCGTGCAGAGCGTTTACCCCAATGTTGCCATGGAAGTTATGTACACCAACTCCTGGTTCGATATCGACAAGGAAGGCGCTGCTGCCGAAGCTCTGATTGCAAACGGCAGCGTGATCATTGGTCAGCATGCTGACTCCACCGGCGCTCCCGCTGCCACCCAGAAGCAGAAGGATGCCGGCAAGATCTGCTACTCTGTCGGTTACAACATCGACATGCTGGAGACCGCTCCCACCGCTGCCCTGACCTCCGCCACCAACGTTTGGGAAGTTTACTATGAATACCTGTTCAAGAGCATGATGGACGGCGAAAACCCGGCTACCAACTGGTCCGAGGGTTACAACGAAGGCGCTGTTGCCATCACTGACCTTGGCCCCGAAGTTGCCGAAGGCACTGCCGAGAAGGTTGCCGAAGTGGAAGCAGCCCTGAAAGATGGCAGCCTGCATGTGTTTGATACCAGCAAGTTCACCGTCAACGGTGAGACTGTTACCACCGCTCCCATCGACCTGACTTTCTATGATTACTCCACCGGCACCCCGGTTGCTGTGTACCAGGGCGATACCGAGGAAGCCATCACCGATGGTTACTTCTCTGAATCCACCCTGCGCAGCGCTCCGTATTTCTCCCTGCGCATTGACGGCATTACCGAGGATGCAGACCCGGTTGCCTGATCCCACAAACTGAACTGACATGGAGGGAAGCTCTGCCTGTTACTGAACAGAGCTTCCCTCTATTGGTGTTTACGGCACCGCATGATGGATTTTTACAGAGAGGAGCATTCCCATGCCGCAGACTGAGTACGCCATCCAGCTGGAACATGTAACCAAAACTTTTGGCCCGGTCATTGCAAACCATGATGTTACCATGAATATCCGCCGCGGGGAGATTTTGTCCCTGCTGGGCGAGAACGGCTCCGGCAAAACAACCCTGATGAATATGATCGCCGGTATCTATTACCCCGGACGGCGGGCAGATCATCGTCAACGGCCAGCCGGCAGATATCCGTTCCCCGCGCGATGCCCTTGCCCTTGGCATTGGCATGATTCACCAGCACTTCAAACTGGTAGATGTGTTTACCGCCGTGGAAAACATTGCCCTGAGCATGGACAAAGGCGAAAAATTTGACCTGCGCCGCGTGCGGGACAAAGCCCGTGCTATTTGCGAAAAATACCAGTTTGCGCTGGATCTGGACCAGAAAGTGTACGAGATGAGCGTGAGCCAAAAGCAGACGCTGGAAATCGTAAAAGTGCTGTTCCGTGGTGCAGATATCCTGATCCTGGACGAACCCACCGCCGTGCTGACCCCGCAGGAAACCGAAAAGCTGTTTGCCGTTATGCGCAACATGAAGGCGGACGGCAAGGCCGTGGTCATCATTACCCACAAGCTGCATGAGGTGCTTTCGGTTTCGGACCGCGTGGCCATTTTGCGCAAGGGCGAATACGTTGGCACGGTGGAAACCGCCACCGCAACGGAATCCAGCCTGACTGAGATGATGGTGGGCCAGAAGGTGGAGCTGAACATCAACCGCACCACGCCGCAGGACCCCACCCGGCGTTTGGCTATCAGCCACCTTTCGGTGCGCAGCCCCGAAGGTACCAACGTGTTGGACGATGTGAGCTTTGATGTGTATGGCGGCGAGATTTTGGGCATTGCCGGTATTTCCGGCAACGGCCAGAAAGAACTGCTGGAAGCCATTGCCGGTTTGCAGCATACCGAATCCGGCTCCGACGTTAAGTTTTTTGCCCCCGGCGAAGAGGACAAGCCGATGGAGCTGCTGGGCAAGAGTCCCAAGGATATCCGCGATGCCGGTGTACACCTGAGCTTTGTGCCGGAGGACCGCCTGGGCATGGGCCTGGTTGGCACCATGGGCATGACGGACAACATGATGCTGAAAAGCTATGGCGAAGGCCGCTCCCCGCTGGTGGACCACCGTGCCCCGCGTGAACTGGCCGAAAAGATCCGCAAGGAGCTTGGCGTGGTTACCCCCGGCCTGAACACCCCCGTTTCCCGCCTGTCCGGCGGCAATGTGCAAAAGGTGCTGGTTGGCCGCGAGCTGGCGGCTTCGCCCATTGTGCTGATGACGGCTTACGCCGTGCGCGGCCTGGACATCAATACATCCTACACCATTTACAACCTGCTGACTGAGCAGAAAGAAAAAGGTGTTGCCGTGATTTACGTCGGCGAGGACCTGGACGTTCTGCTGGAGCTGTGTGACCGCATTCTGGTGCTGTGCGGCGGCAAAGCCAACGGCATGCTGGATGCCCGCACCACCACCAAGGAAGAAGTTGGCCTGCGCATGACCAACCTTGTACAAAAGGAGGGCAAATGATGAGCAAAACTGCAGCTGAACCGCTTGTGCGTATCTCCAAGCGGGAGGGTACCACCTTTGTGCAAAAAGTGCTGGTGCGTGCCATTGCTATCCTGCTGGCACTTGTTGTGGATGCGTTCTTCATCTTTTTTGTTACCGGCCTGAACCCCATCAGCGTGTACGGCGTTATGTGGAACGGCACGTTTATGAACACTACCCGTTTCTCTTGGGCGCTGCGTGATCTTTCCAGCCTGCTGTGCATTGCCATTGCACTGGCTCCTGCCTTTAAGATGCGCTTTTGGAACATCGGCGGCGAAGGCCAGGTACTGATCGGCGGCCTGGTCGCGGCGCTCATCATGGTGTATTTTGGCAGCAGCCTGCCCGCACCGCTGCTGTTTGCCGCCATGGTCATCGGCAGTGTGCTGGCCGGTGCCATCTGGGCCTTTGTTCCGGCCTGGTTCAAATCTCGCTGGAACACCAACGAAACGCTGTTCACCCTGATGATGAACTACGTTGCCACCAGCATTGTGGCCTGCATGACGAATATCATGCGCGGCCAGGCATCCAGCCTGGGCACCCTGAACAAAGCCACCAAGGCTGGCTGGCTGCCCGTGATCAACGGCCAGCGCTACACCATCAATATTATTGTGGTGCTGGTGCTGACCTTTGCGATGTACGCTTACCTCAAATACTCCAAGCAGGGGTACGAGATCAGCGTTGTGGGCGAGAGTGAAAACACCGCCCGCTATGCCGGCATCAATGTCAGCCGCGTGATGATCCGTACTATGCTGCTGTCCGGTGCCATTTGCGGCCTGTGCGGCTTTTTGGTTGTGGCCGGTAAGGACCAAACGATCTCCACTACCTCGGCAGGCGGCAACGGCTTCACCGCCATTATTGTGGCCTGGCTGGCAAAGTTCAACACCTTCTATATGATGCTGATTTCTTTCCTGCTGATCTTCCTGGACCGCGGCGCTTCGGAAATTGCTTCTGCTTATTCCCTGAACGAATATGCAGCGGATATCATCACCGGCATTATCCTGTTCTTTATCCTGGGCAGCGAATTTTTTCATCAACTACCGCCTGGTCTGGCGCGGCCATCATGATGGTAAGGAGGGCAAGTAAGTATGAGCAGTCTGATTGCATGGATCCTGCGTGCCATCCCGTTTGGCACCATCATTATGTACGGCGCTTTGGGCGAGACCCTGACGGAAAAATCTGGCAACCTGAACCGGCGTGCCGGCATCATGTACCTGGGGCGGCTTTTGCGGGCTTTGCCAGCGCCTGGGCCTATGAGAACACCGCCGCC
>VOFJ01000144.1_pt1 | contig 62000 bp, 128 predicted proteins | sample 5384081 | NCBI WGS metagenome assembly VOFJ01 (sample SAMN12384729, study PRJNA508395) | human gut metagenome | isolation source: healthy gut I | host: Homo sapiens | reverse complement strand
CATCTAGAAGTGATGTTTTTACCATGGTCAACATGCCCCATTACAACAATTACTGGAGGTCTTGTTTCTAGTTCGTCTGCTGAATCTTCTGTATCATCAAATAAAATGTCTTCTTCTTTTACTTCTTCTTTTTTATTTGCTGTTATTCCAAATTCCTGTGCTACTAGGAATGCTGTATCAAAGATCAACTGTGTTATTAATTGTAGCCATAATTCCGTAGTTAAATAATTTTTTTATAACTTCTCCACTTGTCTTTTTTTCATTTCTGCAGCTAAATCTTTTACTGTAATCATTTCAGGAATTGTAATTTCTGTTAATTCAAATATTTTTTTGTTTTGTTCTTTCTTCATCTCTTTGTGGTTTACGTTTATTTTTTCTTTTCCTCTAGCTGTTGTTAAGTCATAGTAGTCAAGCATTCCACCATCTTGTTCATTAAACATATGAGATAATTTGTCAACTTGTTTTAAATCTTTTAGTTTTCCTTCGTTAAATTCTTCACTAAAGCGATCATTTTTCTTTTGCTTTAGTTCCTTTTTTAGCTTTATTATCTTCATAACGATTTGCTTTTTTCTTTGTCAATTGCTCTTGTACTAATGTCTCTCTTATCTTCTTTTTTCTATTATTTCTGTAGACATTATATCTTTAATATTTTTGTCAATTCCATAATTGTCTAATGGTCTACCATTGTTATTTTCTGTTAAATGGTCTTTGACCATTTCTATTGTTAAATCTATTATCTCCATTTTGGCGATTATTATTAAACCTATTATCTCCTTGACGATTTTCAAATCTGTTATCTCTTGGTCTATTATCATAATTTCCGTTGTTTTGGCGATTTCCAAATCTGTTTTGGCGATTGTCATAACGGTTTTGATAACCTTCTGAATTGTTGTTACGGTTATCATAACGATTATTTTTGGTATTGATTATTTCTTTCACGATTAGGGTAATTTGGCTTATTTTCTGTACTTGAAGTAACTGTAGGTTTATTTTCTACAGGTTTTTGGTTCTTGTTTAATTTCCGGCTTAACTTTTGGTTTGTTTAACCTCTTCTTTTTTTCTCTTCTACTTTTGGCTCTTCTGGTTGTTTTCAACTACTTCTGGAACTTTTTCTTCTTTTTTTTTATTTGGCTTTAATCCAAATAATTCACTTACAGTCATTGGCTTTACTTGTTGTTTTCTATATACAATATTAAAGTCTTTGTTGTTCTTTCTTTCCACAAAGCCAACATCTTTTCTTTCAGTTTTTTCTTGTTTCTTTTTCTTGTTTATCTTCATCAGCTAATATAACTTCACGTCTTATAATAACTGGTGTTGCATCCTTTTTTAGTTTTTTCTTTCTTTTCTTTTTTTTTCTTGCTCCATATTTTTTGTGTTTTTACTCCTTATTTTCTTTCTTTCCAAAAAATTTCTCTTATTTTTGCTAACTTGTTCTTCTTCTAAAGAACTCAAATGACTTGTTACCTCAATTCCTACTTCCTTTGCTTTTGCAATTAATTGTTTACTTTCTAAACCTAATTTTTTGCAAGTTCATGTACTTTAAGTTTACCCAATCATTTCACCCCCACTAATTATTTTGTTTATCGCCTGTGCAAAGCCTTTTATCTTTAATTCCTACTACAGCTTTGTTTGGTTTTCCAATTGAATTACTAATTTCATCAATCGTTAAACCTTCATACACAGTAATATTAAATTCTTTTGCACTTTTCATTAAATACTTTTTTTGTTCTATCGGCTGAATCTACCGCTAATATTAACAATTTTACATTATGTTTTTTATTTCTTGTAGACATGCATCAGTCCCAGCCACTATTTTTTCCTGCTCTAGTTGCTAGTCCCAACAAGCCACATATTTTTTTGATTATTAACCAAATCTATACTCCTTGATTTATAGTATTTTTCAAATCTTCGTAAATATTCTCTTCTATTTTCATTTCAAAAAGCTTTTTCTAATTTTTTAGAACGTATTGCTTTTTCTAAACATTCTGAATTATCACATATATATGCGCCTCTACCTGATAATTTACCTATTTTGTCAACTTTTATTTCTCCTGTTTGATTTTTTACAATACGTATAAGCTCATTTTTAGGCTTCTGCTCTCCACATCCAATGCAAGTACAGTAAGTATCTTTTTCAAAATGTTCACTTCCTTTTTTTTATTCTTCTACTTCTTCTGTTTCTTCTTGTTGCTTAGCTAACATTTCTCTAAATTGAGTTTCACTCTTGATGTCTATTTTCCAGCCTGTTAATCTTGCTGCTAATCTAGCATTTTGACCAGATTTACCTATTGCTAATGATAATTGATCATCTGGTACAATTACTTTTGTGCAAATTTTTTTCTTCTTCATGTGCATCAACTGCCATAACTTGTGCTGGTAATAATGCTGCTGAAATGTATATTGCTGGATCTGCGTTCCACTCAATAACATCAATTTTTTCTCCATTTAGTTCATTTATAATGTTTTGAATACGAATTCCTTTTTTTGACCAACACATGAACCAACTGGATCAATGTTTTCATTTTGTGAATATACTGCAACTTTTGCTTCTATTTCCTGCATCTCTTGATACACTTTTTATCTCAATAACTCCTTCATAAATTTCAGGAATTTCAAGTTCAAATAATTTTCTAACAAAATCACTGCAAGCTCTTGAAACAGTAACTTGAGGAGCACCTTTTAATCCTTTTTCTACATTCATAACATAGGCTCTAATTTTGTCATTTACATGATAATGTTCAGTTGAATTTGCTCTTTGCTGGCATAACAGCTTCTAATTTTCCTAAATCTAATACAACTATATTTCCATCTGCCTTTTGAACTATACCAGAAACTATTTCTCCTTTTCTTTCATTGAACTCGTCAAATACTAAGTTTCTAGATTCTTCTCTAATTTTTGTACTATAATTTGTTTTGCAGTTTGAGCAGCAATTCTACCAAAGTTCTTTGGCATAAGCTCTATTTCGGCTTTGTTCCAACTAATAATTTGTTATCTATATTTTTAGCATCTGCTAATAAAAATTTGTGTATTAGGATTTTCAACTTCTTCTACTACATCTTTTACAGCATATATGTGTATTTCACCTGTTTGTCCGTCCATAGTTACTTTAACATTTTCTTCTGAGTCAAAGTTTCTTTTATATGCTGTTACTAAAGCTGTTTCTATTGATTCTAATATTGCTTTTTTTTATTCCTTTATCTTTTTTCAAGCTCCTCTAATGCCATCATTAGTTCTTGTGCTATCAATTGCAAGTACACTTACTTTCTTTTTTCATTTTTTAAAATTCCTCCCTTATTACCAATTAAATTTTATTTTTATATTTGATATGTTTTTTCGTTCAATTGTTATTTCTTCTTGTTCTATTTCTAATGTTATATTTTCCTTATTAAAACTTTTTTTAAAATTCTGAAATATTTTTGATAGTGTTTTTATTACCTTTTTTTTTTTTTCAGTAGTTTCTTCTGGTTTTAATGATATTGACTATATAGGCTAACTTCAACTTCTTGACCTATACTTGCTTTTTAAGTGTTTATCTTTTCTTAATCTTCTTTCAACTCCTGGTGAAGAAACTTCTAAAAAGTATTGGTCTTTTTTATATAGTTTGCTTCGTCTAATATAGGGTTTATTGCATCATTTACTTTTTCACAATAATCTAGGCTAATTCCTACAGGTGTATTTATAAAGATACGTAAATAATAGTCTTGTGCTTCTTTTTCGTAAATAACGTCATATAGCTCATAGCCTAATTCTTCAACTGTTTTGCCAATTAAAGCCTCTATTTTTCTTCCATTACATAATCTCCTTCTTCATGATAGAAGAGTGGGATTTGTTCCCACTCTTCTAGTAATTTGTTATGCAGTTATTATTATACCCTTCTTTTCCAATAATTGCAAGTGTTTTTTTGCAAAAATCATTTGACAAATTTGTATTATGCTCATTCTTTGATGCGCTAAAGTACGTGTTAAGCACATTAGTGCTAACATCGTATTTATTCATTTTTTTCTGGTTCATTGAACCAGTGGTCAGTGCTACTTTACATAAAGTAGGGGACGTAGACCACTATTGCTGTTACTGTAAGTCGCGTTAAGGAAGCTGCGGTAAGACGTGAAATTGCCGGCTAAGCCATTACCTGTGTCGTAATAACCTCCACGAGAAACACAAGGGTTGAAGCTGCTAGTGCCAGAGTTGGCAGAGTATTCTGTGGTCCATTCAGATGCATTTCCTGACATATCCCATATATTACAGTATTTATCATCATTTTTTCCTGTTGCTGTAAATGCTTTCGTTGTTTTACTTTCATTATGTCTTGCATAATCTGTTTTCACTGAGTATGTTTGTATAAATACTATTGCTGTATCCCATGCATAACTATTTACTAAATCACTTGCATATACCAATTTATTATTTTCTTTTTATTTCTCCATACATTTCTCTTGCTGCTTTTGCTGCATTTGGTTGTGTTATATTACCTAATACTGTTTGATTATATTTTGAAGTTATTTTTTGATGCTGTTCCACTTGCTTCAAATCGTGCTATATAATATCCTCCATTTGCTAATGTTGTTGATATGAATTCTGATAAATTTCTTGCTGTTGCATTTTGAGCTGTTGAATCTGTTGCTGTGTTTCCACTTCTAAATTCTGTTAATTCTTTATAATCAACAGTTATTCCACCAACTTCCGGAGCAGTCTTTATTACCTTTACATCATTAAACATTCCTTCTAATTGAATTGCTTTATTTATTTTCATTGTACTTTCTTTTTTCGTTTTCTAATTCTAATCTTGCAATTGTATAGTTTTGGTTTTGTGTACTTCCAGTTGTTATTACTGTTTCTTGTGTATAATTTTCTGCAGTTTGAGCAGGCACATAATTTCCGTTTTGTTTTGTAAAATTACTATATCTTCCAAGTGTTATTGTACTTGTTGTTCCTCTAGAATCTCCTGATTTATTATTTATTGTTCCTACTGGTACCCATACAAATTGATTTTTATCCTCTCCCGTTTTCTATTACTATTCCGTCTTGTACTGCTGGAATATTATCTCCACTATAAGTATAGGTTGCTGAACCTGCTTCAGTTCCATGTGCCAATACTTTAAATCCTTTTGGTATTGTTATTTTATTTCCATATGCATCTTCTGCTTTTGTATTTTTGTCTACTACTGTTCCTACTAATGTTGAGATTTTAGATGTTGTTGGTGGATTATTAACTTCTCCTGTGCTTCCATTTGTTTTGCTGTCTAACCAATTACTTAATTCATTTATTCCTTTTTGGTCATTTTCTACTGCTTGGTCCATTTTGTTTTGAGCATCTTTGGCTTTTATTTATTATTCCACTATCTCCAAATAGTGCATTAATACTTACTCCTGCCAAAATCAGCAATACTACTATAGTTACTACTAGTGCTATTAGAGTAATACCTGTTTGATTTGAGTAATTTTTTTTTTGCTAATTTTTTATTTATTTTTATCTCTTTACTTATTTTAGTCTCTTTTTTATTCAAGGTTATCTTCCTCCTCTTTCTTAAGTATTTTTATTCTGCTTTTTCTATTTTGTATTTAGTATGTACAATTTTTTTCCTTTTTATGCACATTTACTCATTTTTAACTGTATTTCGCAGGTTTACTCTATATTAAATTTTCAATGTGCAAAGGTCAGATTTTTATCTTACAAAAATAAAGTAAGATACTTGTACATTCTTACTTAAGAATACCATAACATTTTTTTTTATTTTCAATACTTTTTCTTTAATTTCTATCTACTTATAAATTGCAATAATAAGTGTCGCACTTTTTTCAATAAAATTATAACATTATTCATGATACATTTTTTTGCCATTTCTAAACTTGATTTATAGCCAAACATAGGCCTTAACAAGTTATTCATCCAATTCTCTATTTGTTGAATAAAATCTTCCGAAATGTTTGTTATAACTGTTCCTTTTGGTATAAATCTTCTTATTAATCTGTTTGCATTTTCATTGCTTCCACGTTCTCCTGATCTATATGGATGTGCATAATATACTTGTAGACGTGGCTTCTTTTTTCTTTTGTCATACGACCTTTCTAATGCTTTATAATCTCTAAATTCACTGCCATTATCAAATGTTATTGTTTTTAAATTTATTTTTAAAATTAGATTTATATTTCTTCTCTAATTTATCAATTGATTTTGCTACATTTACACTGTGTTTACTTGGTATCTTAAATATTATTTCTTCTCTTGTCATTCTTTCTGTAAATGTTAATAATGCTGCTCCTTTGCCATCTTTTCCTATAATTAAATCGCCTTCCCAATGTCCATATTCATTTCTATCATTAGCTTCTCTTGGCCTAAAATCTATACTCTTCTCTGCTGGAACTTTGTCGCAATGTGTTTTTTTTCTTTATTTTTTTCCTTATATATTTTTTTTATAAATCATATCTTTTTCTGTTAAATTTAATATTTTTTATGAATACAGTTTCTAATTGTTTTTGCACACACTATAACTCCAAATTCTTCTGGTTTCCTTTTTAGTTCTGCAACTAATATTTCTGGTGATTTTCTTTCTTTTTTTTATTCCATTTTCAATATATTCTACTAATTTGTAATTTGCATCTAGTTTTATGTTTGGTCCTTTGGCTGTCATATTATATCTATATTTTTTGCTCTGAGACAGTTGCACTATATACATATTTTATTTCTAAAAGGGTAGTTAAATTTTCTGTTAACCCTCTTTTTTATTTCCCTTTGTATTGTTCTTACACTTTTTATTTAATAATTTTGCTATCTCTGAACATGGCCTCTTTTCAATATTATACCATCTTTCTATTTGTGTTTTTTTCAACATAATTTAAATGTTGGTATTTCTTTTCTTCTTTTTTTCTGTTATAATTGTTTTGACACATAAATTACAAATCATTTCAATGTTTTCTTGTCAATCACATTGTATCATTTGTAATTTTATGTGTCTATTTTTATTTTAAGGTGCGTCACTTAATTTTACCATTTATAAATTTCTATCTACTTTTTTTTTCAACATTTATTTTTTTTTTTTTGCATATTTTCAACAGTGCTTATATATTTACTCTTATAATTTATTACGACTTACCAAACCTAAAAATTCAGTTGTTTTTTTTTATGTTATATTAACATTACAGATTAGCAAATTCGAACGATTTTTCTATTAAAAACCATTATCTAGTAACAACAAATTTGTATTATGCTTCTAGTTTAAATTTAAATTATTAATATATTCTATAAAGTACAATGGTATGTTTACTATTTTGCCATCTTTATTTAAATTATTTAATGAGAACCTAAATGATACTTCATTGTCATTTTTTCAAATTATATTTTGTTAAACTATTATGACTAGTACTTTTATCTGATTTTACTTCTATAGGAATTATCTTATTATTTCTTTGTATTACAAAATCAATTTCATTTCTATCAAAAGTATAATAATTAGGTGATTCATCCAATAGGTAATTTAGTACATTCGCAACATAATTTTCTGTAAATGCTCCTTTAAATTCTTCTAAAAGTTTATTTCCTTTCTAGAATAATTCTACTATCCAAATTAGCCATTCTTCTTCTAAGAAGACCAATATCATTCATATAGATTTTATATGCTGATAAATCATGATATGCTTTTAGTGGAAATGCACATTTTTTTTACTAAATAACACTTAGAAATTAAATTAGCATCATTTAGCCAGTTTAATGCTCCCTCATACTCTCTAGCACGTGCACCTTCTTTTACTACTTGATATACGAACTTTTTGTTTTCTCTCGCCAACTGTGATGGTATTCCATTCCATATCAATGATATTTTATTTGCTTCACTCGCATCAGTATGTTTTGAAAAATCGCTCTCATAAGAATCTAGTATATTTTTTTGAATTTTATTAACTTTTTCTATGTCTTTATCATTAGTCCAGCTATATACCGCTTCTGGCATTCCTCCAATAATATAATAAATTTTTAATTTTTCAATTAATCTATCCTCAAATATTTTTGAATTTCATTTATCTCTTTAGTTCTTTGCATAACTTCTCAACTAAATTTTCTGAATTATCTGCAATTAAAAACTCGCTAAATGTCATCGGATATAAATTTAGAAAATCTACTTTTCCCACTGGAAAAGAAGTTTTTGAAAGCCTTATTCCAAGAAGTGAACCAGCACAGGCAACATGATATTCACTTGCCTCTTCACAAAAAATATTTTAATGAATTTAATGCATTAGGACATTCTTGTATTTCATCAAAAATAATTAATGTTGTACTTGGATTAATTTTTCTTACCATTAGCTAAAGATAATTGTTCAATAATTCTGTTAGGATCTTTAGTATTTAAAAAATAGTTCAGCCAATCCATCATCATGATCAAAATTAAAATAAGCAACATCTTCATAGTTTTTTTTTCGCCAAATTCTTTTAATATATATGTCTTACCAACCTGTCTTGCACCTTTTATAATTAATGGCTTTCTATCCTTACTATTTTTCCACCCAATTAGTTTTTCAGTTATAAATCTTTGCATATCACCATCTCCTTTAGTAATATTGTATCACACTTTTGTATTAATTATACCACTTTTTTCACATTTTTTTGCAATATTTTTTTCGCTTGTTTTATCACATTTTTGTAATTTGTATTATCTGTGTCTTTCATTCTTGTATTTTCCCCTATTTTATGGCATAATAGATGTGAGGTTAATTATGGAAGCGATTTTAAATAAATTAGAATATAATGAAATTATTGATGTTTTGGAGAAACATTGTAAAACATATTTAGGTAAAAATTTGTGTGACAGTTTAAAACCTAGTTTTAGCTTTGAATTAGTTGATGTTTTGCTTAACGAAACTAAAGAGGCTGATACTCTTTTACATCAAAAAGGAACTCCACCTTTTATGAAACAGACGAATTAGAAAAAATATATTAAAATATTAAAAAGCAATCAAACTTTGTCTATAAAAGGATTGCTTAATATTGGTATGCTTTTAAAAATTGCAAGAGAATTAAAAAGAGTATTTTTATGATAATAACACATCTTCTTTTATAAATTTAGAAAAGTACTTTACACTTTTATACTCTAATCCTTCAATTGAAAAAGTATTTTTGACAAAATTATTGATGAAAGCACTATTGCTGATAATGCTTCAAAAAAAGCTTTCTAGTTTAAGAAGAAATAGAAAAAATTTTGAACAAGAAGTTAAAGATAAATTAAATAGCTATATTCATTCTAGCACTTATGCTAAATACATAATGGAGCCAATTGTTACTATTCGTAATAATCGTTATGTTATTCCTGTTAAAGAGGAATATAGAAGCTACATAAAAGGCTTTGTTCATGATACTTCTAGCAGTGGATCAACTTTATACATTGAGCCAACTAGTATATTTGATTTAAATAACAAAATAAATCATATAAAAATTGAAGAAGACTTAGAAATTGAAAAAATATTACATCAATTATCAGCTTTTTATATGCCTATACTACAGAATTGGACAATGACTTAAATTTAATTGCTAACATTGACTTAATTTTTGCCAAAAAGCTCATTTTGGTGTAGAAATTGCTGGTATCACACCTATTCTTAATAATGAAAAGTTTGTAAATTTGTATAAAAAGCAAGGCATCCTTTAATTGATAAAGATAAAGTAGTTCCTATAAACATCGGCTTAGGAAAAGACTATGTTTCTTTTTAATAACTGGCCCTAACACTGGTGGTAAAACTGTTGCTTTGAAAACTCTTGGTTTGCTACTTCTCATGGCATATTCAGGTATTCCTATTCCATGTAGTGAAGGAAGTAATATCTGCGTATTCACATACATTTTTTTGCTGATATTGGTGATGAGCAAAGTATTCAAGAATCACTTAGTACTTTTTCAGCTCATATGAAAAACATTGTAGAGATTACTAAAAAAAAGCTAATGATAATAGCCTAGTACTATTAGACGAACTTGGTTCTGGTACAGACCCCTGTAGAAGGTGCTGCACTTGCAATTAGTATTTTAAGTTATTTAAAAAAGCATTAATGCTTTGGTTTGCTGTACTACCCATTATCAAGAGTTAAAGGAATTTGCATTGGTTACAGATGGTTTTTGAAAATGCAAGTTTTGAATTTGATGTAGAAAATTTAAAAAACCATATAAGCTATTAGTTGGTATTCCCGGCAAAAGTAATGCCTTTGCTATTAGTAAAAAGTTAGGTTTAGACGAGCAAATTTTGAATGTAGCAAATGCTCATTTAAAAGAAGATAAAGTTTCAATTGAAGAATTATTGAAAAATATTTATGATAATAAATTGAAAGTAGAAAAACAAGTAGAAGAAACTGAAAAGAATTTAAGACAAGTTGAGGCTTTAAGAAAAAAGTTTAGAAAAAAAGCAAGATGATGTCTTAGAAAAAGAGCAAAAATGCTTGAAGACGCAAAATTAGAAGCCAGGGATATTTTTACTTTCTGCTAAAGAAGAAGCAACTGAAATAATCCATGAACTCAGTGCTTCCGTAGACTTAAAAACAAGCTAATAATTTAAGAAACAAATTAAATGATAAAATAAGAAATATAAATTCTGTTCACTATAGTGGACAAGATAATAGCTTTGAGTCCATAGATAAGAATGATATAAAAAGATGGATTAAATGTATATATATCATCTCTTGGCACAAATGGTATTATACTTGGAAATACTGTAAATAAGTCTAACGAAGTACAAGTTCAAGTTGGTAGTATGAAAATGAATGTTAAACTTTCAGATTTACGAAAATTATCAAGCAATGTTTCTACCACCTCTAAGTCAACAGGTAAAGTAACAACTGAAAAATCTTCAAAGACTAAAGTTATTTCTCCTGAAATAAATGTTATTGGTCAAAAATGTTGACGAAGCCATTTATGTTATTGATAAATATTTAGATAACTGTGCATCTGCAAATATTTCACCTGTCAGAATAGTACACGGTAAGGGTACTGGTAAACTACGTGAAGGTATTCACTCATTTTTAAAAAAAAGCATCCACATGTAAAAAGTTTTCGTATAGGAACCTTTGGTGAAGGTGAAATGGGTGTAACTGTAGTTGAAATTAAATAGTTAAAATTCTCCTAAAAAGGAGGATTTTTTTATGCAAAAACACTGGACTTTTTGTAGCTTATTGGTATAATTTGTTTTGCTTTTGCTGATGTTTGATAATTATCATCATCATGTTAGTAAAAAAAATTTAAAGAAGGTTTTATTATGAAAAAAGTATCAATTATAAGTGCATGCACTGACTTAGGTCTAAAAATTGATGGTGCTGAGCTTGGAGCACAAGTCCTAACAAATGACTTAAAATCAAGCAACATTTCTCACAATTATGTTTTGAAAGGTAACAAAAAGATGAAGAATCTAACTCAAGTTCAGATTCTAATGACATTAACAGCTTTGTATCAAAGTTTGATGATTTGTTACTAGATATGCATGAAATTCATTTTGAAGAAAATATGAATGGCGAGGAAAAAGATGCATATTATACAAAAATGCATAATTTAGTTTTGGCAGTTAAAGCGCTAGATTCAAAAAAATGAGAAAAGAAACTTAGAAGGAATCAACGAATTTAATGAAAGGCTATATAACACAACTCGTAAAGTTATTCAAAATGGTGAATTTCCTTTTACTTGTAGGTGGAGACCACATTGTTGCAATTGGTTCTAGCTTAGGTTCTATAAAAGAAAATAAAAAAATATGGGAATTATATGGTTTGATTCACATGCTGATTTCAATACCTACCCTACTTCTGTTACTGGTAACTTACATGGTTTGCCTTTAGCAGTTGCTACACATTATGAAAAAGAGCATATTATCAGATTTTCATGATGGTCCATTTTTTACAATTTTAAAAATGCTGTTATTGTTGGTGGTAGAGATATTGACCCATGGGAATGGGGTAATGTATTAGATGCGGGTGTTACTGTATTTTCTACTGAAGATATTAAAAAATATGGAGTTGAAGAAATTTGCAAAAAGGCTTTTGCTATTGCTTCAAATGGAACTGACGGAGTACATATTAGTTTTGATTTAGATTTAATAGATCCTAATGTTGCACCTGGTGTTTCTATTCCAGCTAAAAATGGTATCAATTTGGAAGAGGCTTATGCTTTAGCAGATGAGATTACAAAATATAGTGATATTATTAAATCAGCTGATTTAGTTGAATATAACCCATTGTTTGATAAAGATAATGTTACAAAAGAAATTGCTACAAATATTTTAAATAAATGGATTGAGAAATTTTAAAAAAGATTTGCTTCACTCTGTGAGGCAAATCTTTTTTTATATTTTCTCGTAATGTGTCCACATACTTATTATTTTTTTTACAGTTTGAACATTTTCTAGGATCTGATACACTAATCTGTGTTTTTTATATTTATTCTTCTAGAATATAATCCTTGCAAATCTCCTACTAATTTTTCATAAGGTGGTGGTGTTTGAAATGGATTATTTTTTTTATTATCTCAATTAAAGCCAATACTTTTTTATTCAAATTAGCACCTTTTAGTTTTTCAATATCTTTTTTATTGAATCTTTAGTATAAACAATTTTATACACTACCATTCCACCTCTTCTTCTGCAACACAGTCTTCTATTTTTGTTTTTCTTTTCCCTTTATAAGTTTTTTCTTTCATTCCCGGTGTGTTTAATAAATATACTGTTTCCATTAGTCCGTTATAATCCTCCTCTGATATAACAACTGCATTCCCATTTTTAGTTGTAATATTTATTGGTTCATTAAACTTTATAGTTTGTTCTAATAACTCATATATATCTTTTTCTAAAATTTGTAATATTTATATTCGTCATTTTTAATCACCCCTATATTTATATTATAGCGTACGTTTTAACGTATGTCAATATTTTATATATTTATTTTGGTATTTTTACTAAATATTATTCAAAATCTAGTATTTTTTGCTTATTTTGTGGTACAATATATGTGCTAAATTTTAAGGAGGTAAAATTATGTTAGAACTTAAAAAATGTTTCTTATTTTAGAGACAATAAACAAATTTTAGATAACATAAGTTTAAAAATAGATAACAGTAAGTTAGTTGCGATAACTGGTCCTAATGGTTCTGGAAAATCTACACTTGCTAAAATTATTATGGGTATTTTAAAGCCTGATTCTGGCAGTATTTTCTTTGATGGAAAAGACATTACTAATATTGGAATCACTGATAGAGCTAAACTTGGAATTGGCTTTGCTTTTCAACAACCTGTAAAATTCAAAGGTTTGACTGTTAGAGATTTAATAGAACTAAGTTCTGGTAACACTATAAATGTTTCAGAAGCATGTAACTATCTTTCTGATGTAGGTTTATGTGCAAAAAGACTATTTAAACAGAGAAGTTAGTAATTCACTTTCTGGTGGAGAATTAAAACGTATTGAAATTGCTATGCTTGCAGCTAAAAAAGTCGAAACTTACTGTATTTGACGAGCCTGAGGCTGGTATTGATTTATGGAGCTTTAATAGCTTAATTTCTGTATTTGAAAAAATGCATTCTGAAATTAGTGATTCTTCAATTGTTATTATCTCTCACCAAGAAAAAAAAAATTTTAAATATTGCAGATGAAATTATTTTTTACTTGTTGATGGAAAAGTACAAGCCGTTGGTCAAAAAAGAAGAGATTCTTCCCCTACTTTTAAAAAACACTCAAAAGCCATGTAAAGTAATGCTTGAAAAAAGGAGGTAACTAATATGAGTAATGAAATTGAAAATAAATTAGATGCAATTGAAAAAAATCTATTAAAAACCATTGCTGATATCGAAAAAACTCCAATTGGTGCATACAACATTCGTGAAAATGGCAAAGGTGTTGCAAGAAATACTACTGCCAATATTGATATTGTTACAAAACAAGACAAGCCTGGTATTGATATTATTATTAAGCCAAATACTAAAAATGAAAGTGTTCACATTCCAGTCATATTAACTGAAGCAGGTTTTAATGATGTTGTATACAATGATTTTTATGTTGGAGAAAATGCTGATGTAGTAATTGTAGCAGGTTTGTGGTATTCATAACAGCTCTTGCGAAACTTCAGAACATGATGGTATTCATACCTTTCATTTATCAAAAGGAGCTAAGGTAAAATACATTGAAAAACATTATGGTGAAGGTAATGGAACTGGAGATAGAATTTTAAATCCACAAACAATTGTAAATCTTGAAGAAGGTTCTACATTAGAAATGGAGACTATTCAAATTGAAGGTGTTTCTTCTACTGTTCGTGAAACCAAAGGCGAACTTGGCAATAATACAAGTTTAGTTATTACAGAAAGAGTTATGACTTCTGGAAATCAAATAGCTAAAAGCATTTTTGATATTGACTTGAATGGTGAAAATTTAGCGTACATGTTGCTTCTCGTGCTATTGCAAGAGACAACTCTGTTCAAGAATTCAGCTCAAATGTTAACGGAAATAACAAGTGCTTTGGACATGTTGAGTGTGATGCAATTATTATGGATAAGGCAAAAGTTACTTCCACTCCTAAAATAGTAGCAAATGATGTTGATGCAAGTTTACTTCATGAAGCAGCTATTGGAAAAAAAATTGCAGGAGAACAACTTATTAAGCTTATGACTCTTGGTCTTACAGAAAAGGAAGCAGAAGAACAGATTATAAGTGGATTCTTAAAATAAATTATAAATGTCAACTAAATTTTAGTTGGCATTTTTTGTTGTACCTACATATGATATACAAAAATATTTATGGAGGTATTGTTTTGAAAAAAAAGAATATATTTATTGGTTGCGGCACAGCCTTAGTTACCCCTTTTACTGAAGATGGTATCGATTTTGACACATTAAAAAAAACTTATTGATTTTCAAATTCAGCAAGGTACTGATGCTCTTATTATTCTTGGTACAACTGGTGAATCTTCTACAATGACTTTAGAAGAAAAAAAGCAAGTTGCTAAATTTGCTATTGATAATGTACATAAGCAAATTCCGTTATTGTTGGTGCTGGCGGAAATAACACAAAAGCTGTAATTGAATTTAGTAAATATGCTGAAAGCATTGGTGCTGATGGTTTATTACTTGTTACACCATATTACAATAAAACTACTCAAAACGGCTTAATTATGCATTACACAGAAATTGCAAAAAAAATACTTCTTTGCCAATTATTTTATATAATGTTCCTAGCAGAACTGGTTTAAATATAGAACCTAAAACTTGTTTAAAAACTTTCTAAAATTCCTAATATTGTAGCAATAAAAGAAGCAAGTGGAAATATATCTCAAATAGCTAAAATTGCTAGTTTGTGTGGAGACAATTTGCATATTTACTCTGGAAATGATGATCAAACCCTCCCTATTCTATCTCTAGGAGGAATTGGTGTTATTTCTGTACTTTCAAATATTGCTCCTAAGTTTGTGCACAATATGGTTTTTTGATTACTTGAGTGGTAATTATACTTTAGCAAAAGATTCTCAAATAAAATCAATTTCTTTAATAGATAGCCTATTTTGTGAAACAAACCCTATTCCTGTAAAGTCTGCTTTGTCTATGATGGGCTATGATAGTATGAGAGTTCGTTTGCCTTTAGTTACAATGTCTTTAGAAAAACAAAAAATTTTAGAAACCGAAATGAAAAAGTTTAACCTAATATAATACTATTCTGTCAATTTATTAAATTTCTATTAAATTAGTATCATTTTGTTACCCTCTGTGATATAATTAAAGTAGAGTTTAAAAAAAGGGGAAATCACTTTATGATAACAAAAGATTTAATAGTTGAAAACACCTCTTTAGAAGAGTTTTTTTTCTATTATAAATGACTTAGTTAAAAAATGCTAAGGTTCAAAAAATGAAAATATATAACCAACATGCACATACTTCTTGCTATAAGCACTGTATGCAGGTTGCCTATTACACATATATAATTTGCAAAAAATTAAATTTAGACTATGTTTCTGCCACTCGTGGTGCAATGCTTCATGATTTATTTTTATACGACTGGCACACTTACATTAGAGAAGACAAGAGTTGGAAAGGACAACATGCTTTTATGCATCCTAAAATTGCATTAAAAAAATGCTACTGCAATTTTTAATTTGAATAACATAGAAAAAAGATGTAATTGTTAATCATATGTGGCCAGTTACTATTAAAATTCCACATTACAAAAGAAACTGTTGTAGTTACTTTTGCAGATAAGTATAGTGCTTTGGTTGAAACTTTTAAACATATTAGAGGCATTTTACATACGAAAAAAATTCTATAAATATGCTTATGTATTTTTAAGTTTAATTGTTTTTAGAATAATATAGTTTTAATTGAATATATTAAATTATGATTCCTTGGGACGGAGTTAAAAGTCATTGTTAATTTAAAAAAAATGTGATTTTTGACTCCGTCCCAAAAGTTGACGGAGGATTTTATGATAAAGGTTTTTGATAAATGGTATTAACGGAAAAATGGGTAGTGAAGTTGCTAAGTTGATAAAGCAACATCCAAATATGCATTTGATGGGTGGTCTTGATAAAAATGCTATGTATAATCTTGCATACCCTGTTTACAATGATTTCAACAATATCTTTGAACTTCCTAATGTTATTATTGATTTTTTTCAACACCTGAAGCTACCATTGGTATTTTAGATTTTGCTATATCTAAAAATATCGCCCTTTGTAATTGCTACTACTGGTTTTACTGAAGAACAACAAGCTAAGATTTTAAATGCCTCTAAACATATTGCTGTTTTTCAGTCTGCAAATATGTCTTATGAAATTGCCTTAATGAAGGATATTGTAAGTAGCCTTTCTCAAAAGCTTCCAAATTCCGAAATTGAAATTGTAGAAACACATCATGATAGAAAAGTAGACAGTCCTAGTGGAACTGCATTAGCTCTTGCTAATGCTATTCAAGAAGCAAATGACAATAAATATTTTTTATGAATTTAATAGAATGCAAAAACACAAAAAAAAGAAATCCAAATGAAATTGGATTTTCTAGTATTCGTGGTGGTAATATTGTTGGTGAGCACAGTGTAATGTTTTTTTTAATGACAATGAATGTTTTGAAGTTAAGCACATCGCTTATTCTCGCAGTATTTTTTGCTGAAGGTGCACTAAAAGCTGCTGAGTTTATATTGAAGCAGCATGTTGGTTATTATAGTAGTATATAAATTCCATATTTGTATCCTTCTATTTTGCTTTTTTATATCTAATATAAACCATACAGTTTCAAAATTCCAGTTGAAACTATATGGTTCATTTTTATACTTGACTCTTTTTGTAATTTATTTGCTAGAATTTTGTTCACAAAAATATGATAGCCACCATTGAACTTGCTCATCATTTTTCATTGTACCACCTTCAATATCAAAAGTACCATCCCAATCTTGAATGTCTTCACTTAAAAGTATACATGGAGTGTTGGCGGGTAATGTTTTAACATAAGTTAGTGTATCACTTATACTGTATATTGCTTTAAAATTCAATGTTATTTGACTTAGAGCTATTCCTCCGTCTCCAATGCTAAATGGTGCATAAAGTGATCTTAAATTAACCTCTTTTCCGTTAATTTTTATTGTTAATAAGTCAGAAGTTATTCCATCACCACTTTCCGTTACATATATATCTAACCATCCATATGCTTTGTCTGATTCTGAATCTTGATAGAAAGCTCTGTTAGCAGGTATGCCGTAAAGAGATAAAGAAGTATTTGTTCCTGTCCATTTCATATTTTTTAATTTATATTTACCTTCTGTTTTTTCAGTCTCTGTATCTTTTTTTGTATTTATTCTATTGTCAAACCAATTATTTAATTCATTTATTGAGTTTAACTCTTTTTTTGTTGAGCCTCATTCATTTTATTTTGAGCTTCTTGGGCTCTTTTGATTATTCCATTGTCACTAAATATTGCATTTATGCTTACTCCCTGCTAATATTAAAAAGTACTACTATTGTTACTACTAAGGCTATTAGAGTAACACCTCTTTCTTGTTTAACTTTTGGTTTTTCATATTTCTTCTGCTTACTCCTTTTAGTTTTATTGTTTTGTATCTCTCTTTATATTTTTCTTTAGTTTTATACTGTTATAGAATAATATATTTTTTCTTTAAAATTTTCAATAGATTTATTAAAATTTTTACTATTTAAAATATATTAACAATTTTTTAGTGCTGATTTATCTTTTATATGCTCTAATATAAATATGCAGTTATCTAAATTTTCTACTGCAAAGTCATAATTTTCTGTTTTCACATCAGCTTTCAATTTTGCAAGTTCTGTACTTACTTTTTCGAGCTCATCATGTTCTATATAATAAGCTAAAGTCTCTAACTTTTCTTCCCAAGTGTCATTTATTTTACTTATATGATTTTGAGCCTCCTGTTTGTTTACATTCTCACTCAAATTTCATTTCTAAATGTATTAAGCTCTTCGTTCATTGTTTCAACTGTTTTATTTGTATTGTTTTGGGTTATAATATTTCCTGCTATAACTAGCACTATTATTATAATTATAATAACTAATTCCTTATACATATTTCTCCCCTATCTTTTTTTTTTTTCTGACAGAAAATTTGTCCTTTTCCGTCAAAAAGTCACTATCAAAGCTTCCTGTGGCGTCATGTTAAATTTCTCTACTTGTTTTTTAAGCCATATTTCGTTTTTTACCAATTTTTCTTAAATTCTCATTTAACACTTTTCCGTCTATTACCAAATCATATGGTAAGCCTTCATAATCCGGCTCTATATTAAAGTCTTCTGGTGTTGTTGTACGTTTATTAGGCTTTTGAATAACAGTTACTTGCCCACTTGTTTCTAATATTGCATATTCAACATCACCTAAATTTACAACATTGTTTCCTCTTAATCTTTCTTCCAACTCGTTTATAGTAAATCTTTCTTTTTTCAAAAGCTTTTTCGTCTATTTTTTCCTCTATATATTAATATTGTTGGTCTTCCACACAAAATCTCTCTTCCCTCGTATGCTTTTTGATGTTTATAATAGAAATTACTAAATGCATTACTAAAAGTCCTAAAATTGGTGTAATTCCGTTTGTAATTGGTATTCCAACATCTGTCATAGGTATTGAAGCTAAATCTGCTATCATAATTGAAATTGCAAGTTCAAATGGCTGTAATTGTCCTATTTCTCTTTTTTTTCCCATCAATCTCATAACTACTAAAACAAGTATGTATAACACAATAGTTCTTATTAAAGTTATTATCATTTTTAAAATCCTTTTCACAAGTTTTTTAATATAATTTTGAGCCAAAATAAAAAAAATTATTCATTGGTTGAATAATTTTTTTTTTTCAAATAAATAATAAAATTAGCAAACCATGTAAATTATTTTAAAATTAAGGAGGTTTAGACATGTCAAATGAAAATACAAATACAAGATCTAATACTAAAGGTACAGCTTGGCAAATAATTGGTAGATTGATTACAGCAGCTATAGTTCTTGCTATTACAGCATTTTTCACACCAGGTTTTAACATTAGTAATTTTTGGCTTTAGCAGCTGCAGCAATTGTACTTACAGTTATCGACTATTTAATTACTAAATTTACTGGTCTACATGCTAGTTCTTTTTGGTAAAGGTTTTTTGTAGGTTTTGTTCTTTCTGCAGTGGTATTATATGTAACACAATACTTTGTTGCAGGTTATACAGTTTCTTGGATGGCAGCAATAGTTGGTGCGATAGTATATGGTGTTGTAGATTACTTTATACCTGGCGAACAACAATATTAAATTAAAAGGCTTTTTGCAAACGCAAAAGCCTTTTATTTTTATTTTCCTTTATTCCATTCTTCTTTATTAGTTTGTCTTTGTCTAGCAATACTCAATGCTTCTGATGGTACATCTTGAGTAATTGTTGAACCTGCTGCTACTAAAACATGGTCTCCTAAAGTTACAGGTGCTACTAAGTTTACATTTGATCCTATAAAGCAATTGTCTCCAATTTTTGTTTTGTGTTTATTTTTTCCGTCATAGTTGCATGTAATTGTTCCACAACCAATATTACATTTTTGTTCCTATCTCGCAGTCTCCCATGTATGATAAGTGTGGTACTTTTGAGCCTTCTGCAATAATTGCTTTTTTAATTTCTACAAAACTTCCAACTTTTACTTTGTCTGCTAATTTACATCCTTCACGAATATATGCATTTGGTCCAATATTGCAATCTTCGCCAATTACAACACCTGATTTAATGGTTGTATTTGGATGAATTACTGTGTCCATTCCGATTTCTACATCCTCATAAATATATGTTGTGTTAATATCTTCTATTGTTACACCATTGTTCATATGCATTGTGTTGATTTTTATTCTTAAAATTCTTGTTAGCATTTCTAATTGAAGTTTTGTGTTAAGACTCAAAATTTCTGTATTGTCTTCTACTAAGACTCCTCCAATCTTTTTTGCCTGATACAACAAGCATCTTAATTACATCTGTTAAGTAATATAGTCCCATACTGTTTTGTTTTTTAAAGTTCCAATAATTTTAATTAGTTCTGAAATTTCAAAAAACAATATACTCCTGCATTTACTTCTAATATTTTCTTTTCTGCCTCTGTTAATTCTTTTTCTTCTATGATTTCTGTAATTTTGTTATTTTCTCTAATAACTCTACCATATCCTGTTGGTTCACTTATAATACCTGTAAGTATTGTAACCGCTTCATTTTCTGTCTCAGATTTCTCTACCATTTCTTTAATAGTTTCTGGTGTAATCAATGGTATATTTCCATTTGCAATTACAACTCTACCTTTTTTTTTTTTCCAAATAATTTGTTGCTTGCATAATTGCGTGACCTGTTCCCAAAGCAACCTTTTTTGCTCTAAATATGTAACCTCATCTTTTAGAATTCCTTCTATTTCTTCTCTGTTCTCTCCAACAATAACTGCAACATCTTCTATTCCAGCTTTTTTTCATACTGTCAACAACTCTTTTAATAACAGCCTTTCCATATAATTCCTGTGCCAATTTTGATTTTTTTTTAGATTTCATTCTGTCATCTGTTCCTGCTTGCGATTACTAAACCTATTACATTTTCCATAATAAACTTTCTCCTTTATTTATATTTTTCATTATATAATTTAACAGCTGTTTCTGGGCTGTCATTTCCTGTACGATTTTTTACCGGTGCAAACTCATCTTCTCTTTTTTTACTCTCATTATTGTCATGTTGTCATATCTTGTAAATGCATCAAATATAAAAGTTTCAAATTTAAATACATTTGGTGCTTCTGGCTCTATAAATTGTCCGTCTATATTTAAATAACCTGATTTTTTAAATGCTGCATGATATGGCAATTTAGCATTTGCCAAGTTTTTCTAAAACACTTCTGTTATATAGGTATGTACCTATATTAACATCTCCATACATCAATTCTCCATTCTCAGCTAGCTCTTCTGCCATTTCTTCTGGTAGAATCAATGTATTCAATTATTTTAGGCTTGTCATTCATTTTGCAAAATACTCCTGCTTTTTCCTGTGGATAAGCTTTTGCTACCGATTTAGAAGCAAATTTTACATTATTTTCTTTAATTGTTAATCCTAATAAAATTGGATCTACAAAGTTTGATAAAATATTATCAATTCCACTTACAAAAATCCAGTCTGTTTGTTTTTGTTTTAACTCATCTAATAAACCTGATTTTGCAAACGCTTCATAAATTCCACCATTTCCGTCTGCAGCTTCTTTTATTCTAACATTCTCGTCTAATATTACTCTTCCTTGAGTGTCTATTAAAGGTAATTCCCCTTGTTTAAAAAACTTAATTTTTATCTTTTTCATACCCAAAATAATTATTATTTTCTAAAAAACCAAACTGTTTCATCATGATTATCTTTACTGGTCATTACATACCATGGTATTGTAACTCCATATTCTTCTTTTTGCCTTTTTTTTAGTTTGTCTATAATTATTTCAAATATGTATTTTTACCATTTACAGTATCTAAGGCATATGTACCTTTTGGTCCCTTGTGTCCAAGCCTTGTTCCCTGACCACCTGCCATTGTTATGGTAACTGCATAGTGTCCTTGTTTTATAACCTCTGTTCCAATATTTGCAAGTTCTTGCTCTTGTTCTTTTGGCATTTTTTTTTGCTTTATCTGTATATGGTATGTGCTCAATTTTCTTTTTCTTCTATAACTTTTTTCTTGTTTTTGTGCTTTCATATAAATTTTGTAATTGTTCAAAATCTATACTTAATATTTGTTTTTCTAATTCTTGTTGTTGCTTTTCACTTAAATTGTATTCTAATATATGCTCTTGATGATATTTTTTTTAATATTGAAATAGCTTCTTCTTTCATTCTATCCCACCTCATATGATATATTATTCAGTAGATTGCTCACTTGTTTATTGTTATATCACAAAACTCAAAAGTTGGCAAGATGTTACATTTTTTCATTTTCATAAAAAAATACTTCCATTATGATAAATTATTTTACCATGAGGAAGTATTCTAGAAATGTTTATTCTATCTCTTACATTCTTTATTCTTGATTTTATATTAATTTTTCTATTTCTTCTTTTGTTAATCCTGTAATTTCAATAATATCTGATACGTTCATTCCTTTTTTTAGCATACTTTTTGCTATTTTCATTATTCCTTTTTCAATTCCATCATCTACACCTTTTTGCATATATTGCGTGTTCGTCTCTTATTGCTTTTTTCTCTTAGTTCTATTATTCTTTGCATTTTTTCGTCTTCACTTATTCTATCTAGCTTTTCTACTGCTTCTTTTAGATTTTCGTTTTCTTCCATTTTTCGTGTCACCCTTTCACTCTCTGGGTTTTCCAAGAATATTAGCCAATCTAATAGTTGATCTTTTCGTTTTTCTCTACCCTTTATCTTTAACAATTCAATTATATCAAGCTCGAATTTATCTGTCAATATTAACTTTTTGACACTATTAGTTTCTATTATCTTCCATGTGCTATGATATTCTACTTCTTCTAATCCTTTTATATTAAAATCTGCTATTAGTATCACTATTGTTTTTTCTAATTTATTGTAATCGTCTCCTGCTTTGATTTTGTCTTGTATACATTTTAGACCAGTAATATAACATTCTTTCAATAATATTATTCTTGTCTATTAACTGCATCTCAATATTACATTTTTTTTTTTCCGTCTAGTTCTGTTATTATATCAAGTACTCTAATTTATCGTCTTTTTAGTTCTCTTCTTAATATTGGATTTTTGTCTAATGATATTTTTTTCTATTTTTCTTTTTTTAGTATTTTTTTCTAGAAAATCTTTCGTTATATTTTTCACTTCCTACTTCTCCAAATATTGTTTGGAATATTATATCCATCTTTGGTGGATATCTCTTGATTTTTGTTTTGTTTTTGTTGTTCCATATATAAATTCTCCTTTTTAAATTTGTATTTTAGTTACATTTTTGCACAAAAATACATCTCTCTTTCTTCTTGCTAATTTATATTTTCTTTTTGTTTGTGGAAATTTTAAGATTTTAATTTTTATAGAGTTAATAACATTTAAAATAATATTGAACATTTTAGATAACATGGACTTTAAACAATATTGATTTAAAATAATTGTATGAAATAAAAGTTAAGTAATTAGAAACTCTAGATTAAAAAAATAGTTTAAATATTGTTTTGAAAATAATTATTGCGTTGCATATGTAAATTTATCAAATTTTACTACACTCAAAAAATGCAACTAAGTTAGTATTGTTATACTATACTTAATTGCATTCTGCAAGTAAAATCGTATGTCAAATTTCGACAATTTTTACAGATTGTTCATTTGTTCTAAGGTTACTACTTCTACTGTTGTTTTACTCGTGTCATAGCAACCTTCTAGTTTCGCTTTTTATTTCTTCACTTAAGACATATATTTTTTTGAATTTGAAGCTATGTTATTAAACTCACCACTTCCAACCTCAAATTTAGTAGCATCTGTTGCAAGTATTTTTTTTACTTTTGTTAGGTTAGCACATCCTTCAAATGCATTGCTTATTTTTTTGTTATTGTACTTGGTATTGTTATAGTTTTTTTTAAATTAGAGCAAGACAGAAACATACTCTGTGCAATTTCTGTTATATTCCAATTTAATATTGCTGACACGTCTTCGAGTTTAATACAATTATAAAATATACCAGTCATATTAGTTACATTTTTCACATTCCAATTTGATATTGCTGATAAATTTATAAATGCACATCCCTCGCCATCTCCATCTCCAAACATATTATGCATATCAGTAACGTTAGATGTATTCCATTTTTTTTTAAACCTTCTATATCTGTTAGTCCAAAGTTTCCAGCAAACATGCTACTCATATTTTTAACTTTAGAAGTGTCCCAATTTAATAATGCATTCACATTTGATAAGCTATTTGTAAAAAGACCATCTGTAAAACATGTCACTCATATTTTCAACTTTACTTGTATTCCAACCAGATAGTGCATCTATATATTACTTAATTGTGTTCCTAATGAACAAAACATATTACTCATATTCACAACATAATCTGTTTTCATATCTTTTTAGTCCAGTCTATATTAGTTAAATATGGAATACCTGCAAACATTTGTGCACTATCAGGATTTAGATACACGCTATCGCTTTCACTCCACCAATATATTTTTCCTGTTTCTACTTTTTTAGAAGAATCGTTATCCCCTTCTGCCGTTAAGCCTTTCATTCCTACAGGATTTCTTATTTCTGTTTTTCCACTCTTTTCAGCCCACATATATATTGGAAAGCTTGATTCTCCCTAATGATACTATATTTGCTTCTGTTAGTTTAGTTAAATCTGGAACACCATTATATTTTTCTATTGCATCTATTGAAACATTACAACTATAAGAAAACTTACTAATAGTTCCTTCCGGCATAAGGTTATACATTTTGTCCCTTACCTTTTTTCCCGTGTCGAACATTGCTATTTTTGGTACTGTTTCTTCTGTTGTTTTATCTGTTAAACTACTTATTAATTTATCTAATTCATTTAATCCTGTCATATCATTTTGTGTTGCTTGGTCCATTTTGTTTTTGAGCGTCTTTTGCTCTGTTTATTATTCCATTTTCACTAAATATTGCATTTATACTTACTCCTGCAAGTATTAGTAAAACTACAATAGTTATAACTAAAGCTATTAAAGTAATACCTTTTTTTCTTGTTTAATTTTTGTTTTCATAGTTTTCTTTTATCTCCTCCTTTTAATATTATTTGTTTAAGTTCTTTTTAACTTCATATTTTTCTTTTCACCACCTTTCAATTTTTGCTTTTATATATTTTTTTAATATTAAAATTTGTTTTACTAAAAATCATCATACTATGATAATTTTTAAAAACACAATAAAAAAGACAGGCTATTAAACACTCTCGTGTTTATAGTCTGCCTTTGATATGCTTAATAAAGCTAATTTCTTAGCTTGGTTGTTATTTCTTAAAGTTGTGGCTCTCTCTCTCTCTCTCTCTCTCTACTCTTGGAAAGGTTTTAGCTTTTATCATATCTTGTGCCTCTTTCTATATTTTTTTTTAGATTTTTTTACTTTTTTTATAATACTATAACATTTTTCTATTTTCAATAGATTTTTTGAATTTTTTATGGATAGTTTTAATGCTAATAAGCAAAATTTTTTTTTTTAGAATATCTTATCAAAAAAAGTTGGCAAGATGTTACCTTTTTTTTAAAAACATATTCCCTTTGCTTTAGAATATAGTATAATATAGATGTTACAATGTAAAGGAGATTAATTTTATGTGGTATGTTTGGTTAATTTTAGCAGGTATTTTTGTTATTGCTGAAATAGCAACTGTAGGCTTTTTAATCTTTTGGTTAAGTTTAGGTAGCTTATGTGCTATGGTAACGAGCTTTTTTACAGATAACTTAATTATTCAAACTGCTGTGTTTGTAATTACTTCTGCTTTATTTATTTTGTGTACAAGACCTTTAGCTAAAAAGCTTGGAAAAACTGATAACAACTTAACTACTAATGCTTTTTCTATTATTGGAAAAAAAAGCTATTGTTGTTAAAGAAATAAACCCTACATTAGGAGTTGGTCAAATTAAGGTTGATGGTCAAGTTTGGTCTGCTAAATCTAATGGAGAAGAAATTATTAGTGAAGGTACTGAAGTTTCAATTTTGAGTATTGATGGTGTTAAGGCAGTTGTTACAGCTGACTCTAAAGTTGAACAAACATTTTAGGTATTAATATTTATTATATATATTTTTTTAAGGAGGATTTTTATTATGATGTGGGTTTTAATCGCATTATTAGTTATTATTTTAATTATTGCATTTAATACAATTAAAATAGTAAAACAGTCTGAGGTATATATTGATTGAAAGACTTGGTAAATTTCATAAGGTAGCAGATGCTGGTCTTACAGTTATTATTCCTTTGTAGACCATGTACGTAGTGTAGTAAGTTTAAAACAACAAACTATGGATATTCCACCACAAGGTGTAATTACACAAGATAACGTTACTATTACTATTGATACTGTAGTGTTCTATAAAATTACAGATCCTGCAAGAGCAGTTTATGAAATTCAAAATTTAAAGAAAGGTATTGAATACCTAGCAATTACTACAATTCGTGATATTGTTGGTAAAATGGACTTAGACGATACATTTAGTTCAAGAGATGCTATTAATGATAAATTAAGAGTTATTCTTGATGAAGCAACAGATCAATGGGGTTGTAAAGTTGATAGAGTTGAAATTAAAGATATTACTCCTCCAGCAGACATCAGAGATGCAATGGAAAAACAAATGAATGCTGAGAGAAATAAAAGAGCTTTAATTCTTCAAGCTGAAGGTGAAAGACAATCTGCTATTACTTTAGCAGAAGGTAAAAAAGAAGCTGCTATTCTAGAGGCTGAGGCAGAAAAAAGAATCTAAAAATTAGAAGAGCTGCCGGTGAAGCTGAAGCAATTAAACAGGTAGCTGAAGCTAAAGCTCAAGAAATTCAAATGGTTTATGATGCTATGATGAAAGCTAAACCAGATGAAAAATTAGTTCAATTAAAATCATTAGAAACTTTAAAAGAAGTTGCTAATGGAGAAGCTAATAAAGTATTTATTCCATTTGAAGCAACAAATACATTAAGCAGTTTAGGTGCTATTACAGAAGTTATTAAAGAAAAAAAAATAATAAAAAAAAATTCCCGACTGTTTTAGCCGGGGATTTTCAATTTAATCTTCCACTGTATCATCTTTTATATAATATTTTGTTCCTAACATTTTATCAGGTAAGTATTGTTGTTCTACCCAATGATTTGGATAATCATGTGGATATTTATATCCTACACCATACCCTTCTTTTGACATTCCTTCTGCTGGTGCATTTCTAATGTGCATTGGTATCGTTCCTGTATCTTTATTAGCTACATCTGCTAGTGCCTTATCTATTCCTAAATATGCAGCATTTGATTTTTGGAAGTTGCTACATAGACTGTTGCCTCTGCTAAAATAATTCTGGCTTCTGGCATTCCTACCATAGTTACAGCTTGCATAGCTGATGTTGCAACTACTACTAAAGCATTTGGATTTGCCATTCCAACATCTTCTGCTGCAGCAATTACTATTCTTCTTGCCATAAATACAGGATCTTCTCCTGCATTTAATGCTCTAGCCAAATAAAATAATGCTGCATCTACATCACTTCCACGCATTGATTTTATAAATGCACTAATATTATCATAATGACTATCACCTTTTTTATCAAATACAGCTTTTCTTGTTTGCACACATTCTTTTAAAATATCGTCTGTAATGTTTATTATTCCATTTGAATCTATTTGTGTTGTTAATACTGCAACCTCTAATCCATTTAAAGCTGTTCTTACATCTCCTCCTGAAGTTATTGCAAGTTTTTTTCAAAGTTTCATCTTCTATTTTTTTATGTTATAGCTTCCTAATCCATCTTCAGAAGTTAAAGATTTTTTTAGTACTTTTAAATATATCTTCATCTGTTAATGGTTGCAAATGAAATACCATTGACCTTGATATTAAGGCTTTATTTACTTCAAAATATATGGATTTTCTGTTGTGGCTCCTATTAGTATTATAGTTCCATTTTCCACATAAGGAAGTAATGCATCTTGTTGTAATTTATTAAAACGATGTATCTCATCTATAAATAAAAATACATTTGCCAGATGGATTTAACAAAGCATTTTGCGCTGTTTCAACTGCATTTTTTATGTCTGATATACCTGATGTTACTGCATTTATTTTTTTAGAAATTTGCATTTTGTTGTATTACTAATAACTCTAGCAAGTGATGTTTTTCCACAACCCGGAGGTCCCCATAGTATAATGCTAGATAATCTATCTGCTTTTTTATTGTACGATATAAAATTTTATCCTTGCCTAAAATATGTTCTTGCCCTACATAGTCATCTAATGTTTTTGGGCTCATTCTATAGGCAAGTGGTTTACTCATGTCCATTATTCAAAGCTCCTTTTTTATCTCTATTTTAATCTATCCGGCACGTCGCTTGCACTTTGAATATATTTTTTTCTTAGGCTAAAGCACCGAAAAAATATATGTCAAAGTCGCTGTGCCTACTCTAAATATTATAATTTTTTTGCTTTAAATTAGCTAGTCCCTTTTTAATAATGTCCTCTACTGATAGTGAGGTCACTTCTATTGCTTGTAATGCTTCTACTATTTCTCGCTTACTGTAACCTAGTACTTGTAATGCACTTATTGCTTCTGATACTTTTTCATCTTCCTTAATAACTTGCTCTATATTTGAGGTTTCTTCTCCTTCGGCGATTGAAATTTCTTGTTCTTTTTTTCAATTTGTCTTTTTAACTCTAATATTGCTCTTTGTGCTGTTTTTTGGTCCTATTCCTGGTACCTTTTTTTAATATTGCCACATCATTTGAAAATGACTGCTAAAGCAAATTGTGATGGTGTAATGTTTGATAATATTCCTAATGCACCTTTTTGCTCCTATTCCACCAACGCTTAATAGTAATTCAAACATACGCAATTCTTCATTTGTTAGAAATCCATATAGACTAACGTCGTCTTCCCTAACTCTCATAAATGTATAAATTTGAACTTTATCTCCTATATTTCCAGTATTAGCAATTGTTGATTCAGGCATAAATATTTTATAACCTAAACCTCCTGCTTCTACTACTATATATCCTTTTGTTTTTTATTTCCAAAATTCCTTTAATATATGCTAACATATTTTTTTATCTCCTCTCGTTTCACCAATATTTTACCATAAAATAAAAAATTTGCAAGAGTTTTTACAAATTTTTGTTTGTGTTGTGTTGATAGTTATTTAGTGTTATAATATTTTTTGTTAGATAAATTGTTATGAGGTATTAAAATGAATAATTGGCTTAATAGAACAGAATATTTAATTGGTGAAAATAATGTAAGTAAATTAGCACAAGCACATGTTTCAATATTTGGCTGTGGTGGTGTTGGTTCATATGTAATTGAAGCTTTGGCTCGTAGTGGAGTTGGCAATCTTACTTTAATTGACAAAGATGTTGTTGATATTACAAATATAAAATCGTCAACTTATTGCAGATACCAGTACTGTTGGTAAACCTAAGGTTGAAGTTGAAAAAAGAAAGATTGCTTAAAATAAATCCTAATTTGAATATAACTACTTATCAAATGTTTTATGATGCTTCTCATGCAGATGAAATTTTAAGCACACAATTTGATTATGTAGTAGATGCTATCGATTGTGTTACTTCTAAGATAAATTTAGTTGAGGAATGTAATAAAAAGAAATATTCCTATTATTTGTTCTATGGGTACTGGAAATAAATTAGACCCTACTAAATTTGAAATTGCAGATATTAGTAAAACTTCAGTATGTCCTTTGGCTAAAGTTATGAGAAAAGAACTTGGAAAGCGTGGAATTAAGCATTTAAAAGTTGTGTATTCTAAAGAAGAACCTAAACGCTTTGATGTGGATAATAAAAAGGACACCTGCTAGTATTAGTTTTTTGTGCCTTCTGTTGCAGGTTTAATTTTAGCTAGTGAAGTAGTTAAAGATTTAATCTCTTAATCTTACTCAAAAATTCGCAAATTTTAGTAATATTTGGGATTTTACTTGACTTTTTTATATTTTTGTATTAAAATATTAAAGCGTATGTAGATTGTAATTATTTTTAAAAGCTTCTCCCCGGTAGCCGAAAAAATAGTTTCATATAGATTATTTGAATTTGAAATGGAGGATATGATTACCATGAATAATACAACATATAGTATTAAAAAAGTGAAATTGAAAGCAAATGGTATATTATTGATGCAGCTGATAAGCCATTAGGTAGAGTTGCTGCTGAAGCTGCTAAATTATTAAGAGGAAAACATAAACCAACTTATACACCTCATATGGATGTTGGTGATCACGTTATTATAATTAACTGTGATAAAGTTGTTTTAACAGGTAGAAAATTAGACCAAAAAATTTATAGAAGCCATTCAGGATATATTGGTGGAATGAAAGAAATTACAGCAAAAGATCTATTAGCTAAAAATCCTGAAAGAATGATGACTCATGCCGTTGTAGGTATGCTTCCTCATACAAGACTTAGTAGACAAATGGCTAAAAAATTAAGAGTATATGCTGGTAGCGAGAATGAAAATATCGCTCAAAAACCTGAAGTTTGGGAGGTAAAATAAAATGGCTAAGAAATCTGATAATATTGTTTTTTTAGGAACAGGAAGAAGAAAAAAAAATCAATTGCTAGAGTTAGATTAGTAGAAGGTAAAGGAAACATTACTGTAAATGGTAAAACTTTAGATGAACACTTTGGAACAGAAGTATTAAAAGTTATAGTAAAACAACCATTAGTTGCAACTAACACATTAGATAAATATGATGTTATTTGTAAAGTAGTTGGTGGTGGTTTTACAGGTCAAGCAGGAGCTATTCGTCATGGTATAGCAAGAGCTTTAAATGAAGCTAATAGCGAATACAGACCAGCTTTAAAATCTGCAGGATTCTTAACAAGAGATCCTCGTATGAAGGAAAGAAAAAAAAAATACGGTCTTAAAAAGCTAGAAAAGCTCCACAATTTAGCAAGAGATAATATTTCAAAAGAAGTTGCAATTACGCAACTTCTTTTTGTATGCTATTCTATTATATCTATTGCATTGTCTTTGGTTATTCCGTCTAAGTTGTAATAAGCATTTGGTATATCTCCTACTATCACTCCCTCTGCTATAAGCACTTGGTTTTGCAATTTCTTCTTCCATTGTTTCAAATGGAGTTAATATTATTATCTTACATTTTATTTCTAAATAAATTCTATGTAGGGTTTGATTTATTCCAGCTGATGTAAATTCCGATCTCAGGTCTGTGTCTAAATCTCCTACCATTTGCATTTTCACATTTACTTTTGGTCCCATTCCTGAGAATAATTTACTACCAAAAAACTCCCTAGTGGAATTTTAAAACTGCTATTTTCTTCTCTTTCCAATTCTTCCTGTATATACACTGGAATATCAGATATTATTTTATTTATTGTAAACACATTAGTGCCTACTCTATTTATATTTCCATTCTCGTCTTTACTTATAACTAGAATGTCGTTATACTCATATTTTGCCATTACTTCTGTTGCTTTTTATATTAGATACTTTAGTTGCAACAGATTTAGCCATACTTTTGCAATTTTTTTCTCTATTATTGGTTGTATTCCTTTTAAACTAAATCCTGCCACACTAATTGCTATTACTAATATAGCCGTTATCTTTAGTACCTTTGATGTGTTTTTATTTAGGATTTCTATTGTTTTGTATTATTATCTTTGGTAACCTGATTCTATTTCTTGAATATATTTTATCATCCATGATATCTAGGAATATATAATTGTTTTCCCACTTGAAGATTATCTGGGTTTTCTATTCCATTTACCCTGCTAATATCTTCTACTGTGCTTCCAAATTTCTTAGCAATACTCCATAAAGAATCACTTGGTTTTACAAAAATATATTATCATACTATATTGACAAGTTGCTCTGCTATCCGCTTCTGTAACCTCATCTATAATAGAAATACTACTATCTTTTCCACTAATAGCTGTAAAGCCTAAATCAACTTTAATGTCTATACTTTCGTCTGGCATTACTATAAAGTTTTGCGCATCTATCTCTATTACTGTGTCTATGTTGCTTCCAGAATTTACGCCATCAAAGTCCATAGTAAAACTAAATGGCACACTTACCTCTTTTGTCTCTACGCCAGTGTTGCCAGTTCCAGCAAATATAAAGTTTAGCTTTAAATCACCGTCATATATTATTCTATCATTTAATATAGTTTGCTCCTCAATAATAGGAAGTACCTCTACATCATATATTTTTCTTGAGCCTATTTCTGGTATTACTTGCTTTTCTCTAATATTACATACCTGTTTTTTTTCAAATCCTGATTTTGCATTACTTTTTACATTCTTTTGATTAAATTGTAAATTTTAGTTGGACTATATAAGTCTTGTATCATTTGTATACTTCTATTTTCATAAGCCTCACAATAAACCTCTATTTTCAGCTTCTACATATATTGAATGATCTTCTACATTGTTTGGTTTTATAATAATATTCTTTATCTCATATTTTTACATTACAATTGTGGTCTTCACTAATGTTTGGCAAATCTATAAATCCTACAACTGGTATAGTTGCTTCTTTCATATTTATACGATTATCTTCTGTTAAATATATAATTTTTACTTGTAAATCTGATTTAATTAAAAACCTTGTTATAACTTATTTTTGTATCTCGATTTGTTATTCTTAAATCTGCTTTCATTACCTCTACTAGATTATCAGCCTCGTCAAGATTTATAGTATCTTTTGCATACACTTTTGTATTTCCACATCCCACTAAAGAATTTATTTGGAGCTCTCTATTCAAGCATTGTACATCATTTAAGTTATTTATTTCTTTCACATATTCAACTGTTTCATTTGAAGATACCTTTGCATCAACTTCTAAAATTGCTTTCATATGAATTTTTCTTCCGTTTAACACATGTGCCTCTAAAATCCTCTTAAATTGACATTGGCATCTAAACTCATATCACTCCTTACTTTTTCCATGTCAATTACTTGTGTGAAATCTATATTAGCGTTTAGGCTTCTTACTTGATTTTCTTCTGTATCTGCTAAATACATAATATATGTATTAACACAGCCATCTAGTCTAATTTTTCCATCCATAATTTCTTTTTTATAAATGCAAACTATTCCACTATTACTAATAATATTTAATATGTCTGGCTTTACGTCAGAACAATACAATCTTCTTCTACCATAAAGGTATCTCTTTTTTGTTCAATAATTTGATTTAAAATTAGACTATCTTTTGCTGTTTCAATCGCCATTTTTAAATCCCTCCTATTCGTTTTTACTAATATATATTGACAAGGCATAAAAAAAAATTCCTAAAATTAGGAATTTTTTTATTGTTTAATATTTAATTATGCTAAATTTCTTTGTTTTTTTTTTTGTTTCTGTTACTGGTGGAAGTAATGGACTATATCCCATTTCCATCAAATACATCTACTTCAACAGTTCTTGTTAAGATATCTGTGTAACTGTAAGTAACATTTCTATTTTTCTTCCTCATATTTTATAACAAAAATATTTGGATAAGTTTTTTTTTTTCTATTGTGGCTTCTTTTTTTCAAAGGTTCTACATCTTCCTAGTGAGCCTTTGATCATTATCTTTTGTCCGATCATCTCATTAATGTAAGTTTTTTAAACTAGTAATATCATTTGGACAAATCATATCATCACCTACTTCATTAAGATAGGCAAATAATATCATTTTTTGGTCGATTTTGTCAAAGAAGATTCGTTCGTACTTAATACCAATGTTTTAGTATTTTCAGCCAATTCAAGTTCTATATTACATTTATATTACATTTTTGTTTCTGTTTTGTTACATAGTTGTTTTCTTATATTGTCAACAGCTTTTTCTTTCCATTTCCACCTGTTCCACTTACTCCCCTTTGCCCATCACGTAATTCATTTTTCAATATCCTTTTTATTGTAACAAACCTTTTTCTCGTCTGTAACTGCAATCTTTTCTGCTACAATTATTGGATCCATAAAATCAATTAAAATACGTGCTGGTGATGATGCAAAGTTTGCACCTGCCATCATTATTCCTTCATAGTAACTTTTGACATGCACCTGCAAAAATTACTAAGTCATCTCTCGTGTTATTTTTTCTAGCTTCTTCTACTGCTTTTTATAAAGTAACTAGAATTTCTATAATTATATATATCTGTAAAGTTCTTTCCTTTTTTTATCATTCCATCATGACCTGTTATTACTAATATTTCAGGTCTATATTTTCTTACCAGTGAACCAACAAAAGCCGGTTGTTTTCTTTCCGGGATGTTTTTTTTTTACAATAGCATTTAAACCCACTTTTTTGTAATATATATTTGATTTTTCACTATACTTTTTTTGTCTCCATCTATATGCAAAATTCTCCCAGTATGAATTATCGTTTTTTCTCTTACATCATTATTTTTTTAACAGTTCTTCTCTGGTTTTTTATGCGCTTTTCAACAGTTTCTTCCATTGTTCTTAAATGTTTTTCAACTTGTTTAGTATCTATTAGTTCCAAATCATTCACATCACTATCGGCTTGAATTCTAACCGTTAATCCGCTTAAGTATTGCTATGTCACCATTTCTAGTTTTTATTATTCTTTCAACTGTAAAATAAATGTCTTTTTCCATAAGATAATCTTCCTACTATATCTCCTTTTTTAATTTTTTTCATATCACTCTTCCCTTCTATACATATAGGGTTATGATATTTTATGTCGAATTTTGCAAAATTGTGACTTATTAATAATGCAAAAAACTGTACAAATTTGACTTGTACAGTTTATATATATATTTCTAATTTTGATTTGTTATAGTTACTGTATTTGCTATGTTTGTGTTTTGTCTACTACCAAAGTTGCACCTTGTGAAATTTTTGTAGTCTGTTCCTGTTACCCTTTCAATCCAACTGTTTAATTGATTTAATTCCTTTTCATCATTTTCTCTACCCTTTATCTTTAACAATTCAATTATATCAAGCTCGAATTTATCTGTCAATATTAACTTTTTTTTGTTATGCTATACTTAATTGCATTTTGCAAAGTAAAATCGTATGTCAAATTTCGACATATTTTTACAGATTGTTCATTTGTTCTAAGGTTACTACTTCTACTGTTGTTTTTTACTCGTGTCATAGCAACCTCCTAGTTTCGCTTTTATTTCTTCACTTAAGACATATATTTTTTTTGAATTTGAAGCTATGTTATTAAACTCACCACTTCTAACCTCAAATTTAGTAGCATCTGTTACAAGTATTTTTTACTTTTGTTAGGTTAGCACATCCTGCAAATGCACCAGAGCTTATTTTTGTTATTGTACTTGGTATTGTTATAGTTTTTTAAATTAGAGCAAGACAGAAACATACTCTGTGCAATTTCTGTTATATTCAATTTAATATTGCTGACACGTCTTCGAGTTTTTAATACAATTATAAAATATACCAGTCATATTAGTTACATTTTTCACATTCCAATTTGATATTGCTGATAAATTTATAAATGCACATCCCTCGCCATCTCCATCTCCAAACATATTATGCATATCAGTAACGTTAGATGTATTCCATTTTTTTAAACCTTCTATATCTGTTAGTCCAAAGTTTCCAGCAAACATACCACTCATATTTTTAACTTTAGAAGTGTCCCAATTTAATAATGCATTCACATTTGATAAGCTATTTGTATTTGTAAAAGACCATCTGTAAAACATGTCACTCATATTTTCAACTTTACTTGTATTCCAACCAGATAGTGCATCTATATTACTTAATTGTGTTCCTACTGAATAAAACATATGACTCATATTCACAACATAATCTGTTTTCATATCTTTTAGTCCATCTATGTTAGTTAAATATGGAATACCTGCAAACATTTGCGAACTATCTGGATTTAGATACACACTATCGCTTTCACTTCCACCAATATATTTTTCCTGTTTCTACTTTTTTTAGAAGAATCGTTATCCCCTTCTGCCGTTAAGCCTTTCATTCCTACAGGATTTCTTATTTCTGTCTTTCCACTCTTTTCAGCCCACATATATATCGGAAAGCTTGATTCTCCCAATGATACTATGTTTGATTCTGCCATCTTAGTCAAATCTGGGACACCATTATATTTTTCTATTGCATCTATTGAAATATTACAATTATACTTAGTATCCTTACTAATAGTTCCTTCCGGCATAAGGTTATACATTTTGTCCCTTACCTTTTTTCCCGTGTCGAACATTGCTATTTTTGGTTCTGCTTCTTCTGTTGTTTTATCTGTTAAACTACTTATTAATTTATCTAATTCATTTAATCCTGTCATATCATTTTTGTGTTGCTTGGTCCATTTTGTTTTGAGCGTCTTTTTGCTCTGTTTATTATTCCATTTTCACTAAATATTGCATTTAAGCTTACTCCTGCAAGTATTAGTAAGACCACAATAGTTACTACTAATGCAATTAGCGTAATACCTTTTTTGTGTTCTTTTTTTGTTGTTTGTTTTTAAATTCATCTTCTTTTTTCCTCCTTAATTTGTTATTTATTTTTTGTTATTTATTTTTTATATTGTTCCCTCCTTTTCCTTTTTTTTTAGGCACACAAAAAGCAGACTACTTTTACATAGTCTGCTTGCTATATATCATTAATAAAGCTAATTTCTTAGCTTGGCTATTGTTTGTTAATGTTGTGGCTCTCTCTCTCTCTCTCTCTCTCTACTCCTGCATAGGTTTTAGCTTTTTTCATTTTTTGTGCCTCTTTCTATACTTTTTTTCTTTAGGTTTTACTGTAATTATAATAATATAACTTTTATCAAAAATCAATACTTTCTAACAAATTCACCATAATTTTGCAAAATTGTGACTTATGCTTGTATAAATCTTTTTTGTAGTGATATAATTTGAGCATAATAAAACTTTGTTAGGAGGATTGAATTTATGAACGTACCATTTAAGAGGGCAAATATATTATTGCCAAAAAAATGCAGAAATGGAAAAATGGGCTGTTGTAGCTTGTGATCAATACACTTCAGAGCCTGAATATTGGAAAGAAGTTGAAAATATTGTTGGGGATGCTCCTTCAACATTAAAAATTACTTTACCAGAAATTTATTTAGAGCAAGATAATGTTGCAGAAAGAATTGCAAATATAAATAAAAGAAATGGATCATTTACTTTCTACTGACTTTTCAAAACTTTAGATAATTCTTTAATTTACTTAGAGAGAACTGGTGCAGATGGAAAAGTAAGAAAAGGTCTTATTGGTATGGTAGACCTAGAAGATTATTCTTATGAAAAAGGTTCTCAATCTTTAATTAGAGCTACTGAAGGAACTGTTTTTAGAAAGAATTCCACCTAGAGTAAGAGTTAGAGAAAATGCTAGTCTAGAATTACCTCATGTTATGCTTTTAATTGATGATGAGAAAAAGAAATTATTGGAAGGTTTAACAGATAAAGTAACTAGAGAAGATGTTGTTTATGATTTTGATTTAATGCAAAATGGTGGACATGTTAAAGGTTATAAAGTTCCTGAAAACTTAATGGACGGAATATTCAAAGGATTAGAAGAACTTGCTGATAAAGATAATTTTGAAGCTAAATATGATGTTAAAGATAAAGGTGTTTTATTATTCTCTGTTGGAGATGGTAACCACTCTTTAGCAACTGCAAAAAGCTTGCTATGAAAACTTAAAAGAAAACTATGTCTGAGGAAGAAGCTAAAATAGCCCTGCAAGATATGCTTTAGTAGAAGTTGTTAACTTGCATAGTGACGCATTAGAGTTTGAACCAATTCACAGAGTTGTATTTGGTGTTGAACCTGCAAAAATGATTGAAGAATTTGAAAAATATTATGATGTTTCAAGAACTCCTGGTGAAGTACAAAAAGTTGAATATGTTTATGAAGGAAAAAATGAAACTTTATACATTAAAAATCCAAAAAATCAAATTTAGCTGTTGGTTCTTTACAAATGTTTATTGATGCATATATTAAAGAACATGGTGGAAAAGTTGACTATATTCATGGTGATGATGTTACTAAAGAACTTGGTAGCAAACCAGGAAATATAGGTTTCTTACTACCTCCTATGGCTAAAAACAGAGCTTTTCAAAACTGTAATTCTTGATGGTGCTTTACCTCGTAAAACATTCTCAATGGGACACAGCTATGATAAGAGATATTACCTAGAGGCTAGAAAGATTAAATAATTTAAAAAGGATGTAGCAAAACACTACATCCTTTTATTTTTATATATTTTTATGTTCTTCTTTTGGAATATTATAAATGTTGGTACTAGCATTATTACCATATATATTACTATTATTGCAATTGAAAATGGTAATGTTATTCCCTCAAATGTTGGTATTCCTCCCCAGAAATATTCTGTTAAATTCCAGTTTGGTGTAACAAAATATTTAATCCAATTTAGTTTTAAGTTCAATGCTAGCATATTGATAACTGAACTTCCCATATATCCTAACAATGAAATAGTTATTGCTAATGCTGAGTTTGTAAATATTGTGCTAAATGCAAATGCAAGAGTCATAAGTAAGATATACATTGGCGCTTTTCCTAGTGCTTGCATAGCTAAATATTGTATTGTATTTATTTGTTTTACATTATTTATTGTGTGGTCATAAATTATAGTTGGATTTCTAAAACTATCAAATCCTTGTATTAACCCACCTACTACAAATTGCATTAAGAGAACTAGTAGTATAACTATAATGGCAACAATTATGCTGGTTATAAATTTAGATGCCAAAATTGTACTTCTTTTTATATGGTTTAATTAAAAAGTAACTTTTATTGTACCTTTGCTAAATTCTTCGCTTACTATTACCCCTGCTGTCATCATAAACATTACTATTAAAAAATATTTCATATTCGTCAAATGTACTTAGTAATATTCCTTTTTGCACTACTTGTATCTCCCACGGTAGTTCCATTTTCAATATCATATTTATTTATTGCTGCTGTTTCTTTTGCTTCATAATATTGTTTCTTAGCATCATAATTTTGTTCTATTTCTCCAAAATCATAACTTCTAATGTCTTCCATTGCCACCATATAGCTGTTTAAGCAATTGTTTTTATAATCATTTCCATAAGGAATGTCTTTTTCTAATCTCCATGTTGCTATTTGTCTGCTTATTTCATAGCCTCTTATCTGGCTTTGAAGCTCTTTTTATTTCTAATTTATTAGTAGTTTTTTTCCTGCATTGCTTTTAGCTCATCTATTTCAGTATTTTTTTTTTTTACTTCCTCTTCAGCAAAATATCTCCAATCATCTGTGTCTAGCCTTTTTTATATATTCATTATATTTTGCTTTTGCAATTTTTAAACCACTATCACTTTTTTCCTGATATGTATAATAGTTTATATTTGAAATACAACTTCTCATTTCTGATTGTATTATCTTAGCTTGCCAACTTTTCTCGTCATATTTTTTTTTTTTAACTGGTATACTTCTAATTCAGTTTTTATATTGTGCATACATATCTTTATCTTTTTTTTCGGGATCAAGAGTTTTTAATTGTTCTCCATAAAACTGATTTCTTCTTCTATGTAATCATAGTACGAATTTCCAAAATCAAGTTTATATATAACATTAGTAAGAATGATAAAAGCAAGTGTAACTAATAATGTGATTAACAAACTTTTCTTTTTAAATATTTTCTTTAATTCATTTTGGATTAAACTAATCAATTGTATTACCTCCTGTCTTTTTTTTTAAAAGAATGCATCTTCTAATGATAATTTTTCTTCATTAACTTCATACACCTTTTAATATTATTTTCTACTAATGTTTTTACTATGTTTGGAACTTGCTCTCTTTCAGCTATTATAGTAAATTCTTCTTTTCCTTTTTATTTCAGTTGGTACTGATATTATTTCTGCTATTTTTTTCTGTATTATCTACTACTATTCTGTAGTTGTGCTTCATTAGTAGTTCTTATTACTGAAATATCGTTAGTTTCAATAATTTCTCCATTTTGAATAATACAAACTTTGTTACAAAGAGTTTCCATTTCAGCCAAATTATGACTTGAAATAAAAATTGCCATTCCTTGTTTTGCTAAAACCTTTAAAAGGTCTCTCATTTCTTTTTATACCTTCTGGATCTAATCCATTTGTTGGTTCGTCTAAAACTAATAAATTTGGATTATGTAATATAGCTTGTGCTACGCCTAATCTTTTGCCTCATTCCTAGTGAATATTTAGATACTTTATCATTTATACGATTTTCTAATTTTACTAGCTTTACAACCTCCATTATTCTTTCTTTTTGTAATACCTTTTATACATATTTGCAACTAGTTTTAGGTTTTCATATCCTGTTAAATACATATACAAGTCTGGGTTTTCAATAATTGCTCCTACTCTTCTTATAGCTTTAGTAAAGTCTTTTTTTTATGTCATATCCATTTATATTAACCTCTCCACTTGTAATTCCTTGAAGGCCTAATATTAGCTTAATTGTTGTAGTTTTTCCTGCTCCGTTTGGTCCTATAAAGCCTAAAATATCTCCTTCATTTACTTCTAGAGAAACCCTTTTAAAATTTCTTTTTTACCTATTTTTTTTATGTAGGTCTTTGCATTTTAATATTGTTTCTGCCATATTAAAAAATCTCCCTTTCATTATTTTACAAGAACATTTTACCACTAGATTCTTAAGAAAACTAGTGGTATTTTTATTAAAATTTTATTAAGAAGGTTTTTATTCATAATACAACCTTTATGCGAATACAATTAAACAAAAGTATTCTTATGGGGGTTTTTCTTTATGGTTGGAGTTTCAATTGAGGAACGAGCTGTTACATTAGCTCATTATATTATAGATTCGAAAGATACAGTTAGAGGTGCTGCTAAAAAAGTTTGGCGTTAGTAAAAGTACTGTTCATAAAGATGTTAGTGAAAGATTACTTAAGATAAACCCTAATTTAGCTCATCAGGTACGAGAAATATTAAATGAAAATAAAGCTGAAAGGCATATTCGTGGAGGTATGGCTACTAAGCTTAAGTATAGCCATGAAAAGGTATGATAAAAAATAGTAGACTCTATGTAGTAATAAAGTGTTGATGTTTTTTTAAGTTTACATTCAAAAAAAAAAGAGAGAGACGGAGCTTTTGTTAGCTCTGTCTCTTTAAAATTAGTTGTTAAAATTGTTGTTTCTTCTTTGTGCTTTTCTTGCTTTTCTACATTCTGGGCATCTTTGAGGTTCATTTGTGAAACCTTTTTCAGCATAGAATTGTTGTTCACCTTCTGTGAAAACAAATTCAGCACCACAATCTTTACATGTTAAAGTTTTGTCTGCCATTATCTTTTTCCTCCTTGTTAGTTTTGATATTTAATATTTTGACATATAAAACCTTTCTAATATCAATATCAAGAAGGAATAGTATTTACAAAATAATTAAATTCATTTAGACCTTTTTAAAGTCATTTGTATTTTAGCATATAAGTAAAAATAAAACAATAGGAAAATATATTTTTTTACATAAAACAATTTATACCCTCGTATTTAATTTACTTTTTTCGGTTCATTGAACCAGTGGTTAGTGCTATTTTACATAAATTAGAAGACGTAAACCACAAAAAGCTGAGGCTACCAGTCGTGAAAGCGCTGTTGCGGTTAGACGCGTAATCGCCGGCTTCGTCATTAGGTGCGTAGTAACACCCTCCACGATAAACACAAGAGTAGAAGTAGATAAGGCTAGAGCGTGTAGAGTATTCTGTGGTCCATTCATATGCATTTCCTGACATATCCCAGATATTACAATATTTGTCGTTATTTATTCCTGTATTTGCAAATGATGTACTTTTATTTTCACTTGCATAGCTACTTGCGTCTGTTTCTGTTGAATATGTTTGTATAAATATTATTGCTGTATCCCATGCATAACTATTTACTAAATCACTTGCATATACTAATTCATCATCTTCTTTTACTTCTCCATACATTTCTCTTGCTAATTTTGCTGCAGTTGGTTGTGTTATATCTACTAATACTTCTTGATTATATTTTGAAATTATTTTTGTTGTTCCACTTGCTTCATATCGTGCTATATAATATCCTCCATTTTCTAAACTTGTTTCTACGAATGTTTTAAATCTCTTGCTGTGGCATTTTCTGCTGTTGAATCTTCCGCTGTATTTCCTTCTCTAAGTGTACTTAATTCTTTATAATTAGTACTTATTGTAACTTCTTGCATACAATTTTCTACTGATGCAACTTGTACTGGTGTTGTTGAAGTTAATGCTCCGGTACTACTATCAAATTCATATCTTCCTAACGTTATCGTATTTGTTGTGTTATCTTTATTTTTTATTGTTCCTACTGGTACCCACACAAATTGATTTCCATCTGTTCCATTTTCTATTACTATTCCGTCTTGTACTGCTGGAATATTATCTCCACTATAAGTATATGTTACATCTCCTGTTGTTGTATGGTCACTATGGGCTAATATTTTAAATCCTTTTTTGGTATTGTTATTTTATTTCCATATGTATCTTCTGCTTTTGTATTTTTTATCTACTACTATTCCTACTAATGTTGAGACTTTAGGTGTTGTTGATGGATTATCATCTCCTCCTGTTGTATTTCCACCAGTTGTGTTTCCTCCTGCGCTTCCATTTATTTTACTATCTAACCAATTACTTAATTCATTTATTCCTTTTGGTCATTTTCTACTGCTTGGTCCATTTTGTTTTGGGCATCTTGTGCTTTTTTTAATTATTCCACTATCTCCAAATAGTGCATTTAAGCTTACTCCTGCTAAGATTAGCAATACCACTATAGTTACTACTAGTGCTATCAGAGTAATACCTGTTTGATTTGAGTAAACCTTTCTTTTTTAATTTTTCGTTTGTTTTAGTTTTTTCATTTCTCTTTTCCTCCTACTTCTTCTGTATTTTAGTCCTCTTTTCTATTCCGTATTTTTAATATGTACACTTTTTCATTTTTTATGCAAAGAGAAAACGAGATACTTGTACATATTTTTACTTAAGAATACCATAACTTTTTTTTACTTTCAATACTTTCCTTTAATTTCTATCCACTTTTTTCGACATTTATTTTTTTATTATACAATTAAATATTTTTTTCACACAAAATTTACTTCAATGTATATTTTCCATATTTTCTTACATAATAACTTATTAGTATAAACATTTTATAAATATGTGTTAATGTTAACGCTTAGGTATCTGTTAAGTTTGTCGATTAAATGCTATATATTACTTATAAATAGGTTATGGAGGAGATGTAACATGGCACTTGATTATCATATCATTGGGGAAAAGATTGAAAAAAGCAAGAGTTGAGAAAAATATGACTCAAGAGAAACTAGCTGAACAATTAGATGTTTCAATTGCATTTTTAAGTAGAATTGAAAGAGGTAGTTCTCATATTAATTTAAAAAGATTAACTCAAATTTGTGAAATTTTAGGTGTTTCTGAAGGCTCTATATTAAATGGAGTTTCTAGTAATTCAAATAATTACTTAACATCTGAATTTAATGAAATTTTAAACTCAGTATCTAGTGACAAACAAAAAATTAATTTATAAAATAGCTAAAGTCATTAGCGAAGAAGAATAATTTTTTAAGGTTTTAAACCATACTAGTAGCAAGAGATTTTGTTCTCTTGCTTTTTTTTTTTGTAAAAAAAATGTTGATAAAGATGTTTTATTATATTATAATAATATGTGCAAAATTATTTTACAAGGAGGTATTTTTTTATGGAATTTAAACAATGGGAAGGATTTAATACACAAGGCGAATGGACTAAAGAAATAGATGTTAGAGGCTTTATTCAAGCTAATTACACACCTTATGAAGGAAATGACGATTTTCTAGTAGGTGCAACAGAAAAAAACTCAAAAGCTATGGAACAATGTTACAGACTTATACAAACAAGAAAGAGAAAAATGGAGATGTTTTAGATGTTGATGTTAAAACTCCATCTGGAATAAATGCTTATGCTCCTGGCTATATAAATAAAGAACTAGAAGAAATTGTTGGTCTTCAAACAGATGCCCCATTAAAAAGAGCTATTATGCCAAATGGTGGTATTAGAATAGTGGAAAAAATCTTGCGAAAGTTATGGATATAAAGTTGATGAAAATATCGAATATATTTATCACAACTTAAGAAGAACACATAATGATGGTGTTTTTGCTGTATATACACCAGAAATAAGAGCTGCTAGAAGCTCACACTTAATTACAGGTCTTCCTGATGGATATGGTCGTGGAAGAATTATTGGTGATTACAGAAGAGTTGCTTTTATATGGTGTTGATGTTTTAATTAAAGAAAAACAAGAAGAATTTTCTTTTATTAGATTCTGATGAAATGACAGATGAGTTAATTCGTCAAAGAGAAGAAATGCACGACCAAATTGCTGCATTAAATGAATTAAAAAAGCAATGGCTACAAGTTATGGATATGATATTTCTGAACCTGCAACAACTGCAAAAGAAGCAATTCAATGGCTATACTTTGGATATCTAGCTGCTGTTAAAGATCAAAATGGTGCTGCTATGAGTTTAGGTAGAACATCTACATTCTTAGATATATATATTGAAAGAGATATGAAAAATGGTACTTTAACAGAAGAACAAGCTCAAGAATTAATTGATCAATTTGTTATAAAATTAAGACTAGTTCGTTTCTTAAGAACTCCTGAATACAACTCTCTATTTACAGGTGACCCTGTTTGGGTAACCGAGAGTATTGGTGGTATGGGTATTGATGGAAGAACATTAGTAACCAAGAACTCTTTTTTAGAATACTACACACATTAGTAAACTTAGGACCTGCTCCAGAACCAAACTTAACTGTATTATGGTCTAAAAAATTTACCAGAAGGATTTAAAAAGTTCTGTGCTGATATTTCTATTAAAACCTCATCTATTCAATAATATGAAAATGATGATTTAATGAGAATAACTTTAGGAGATGATTATGGAATCGCTTGCTGTGTTTCTCCTATGAAAATTGGAAAACAAATGCAATTCTTTGGTGCTAGGGCAAACTTAGCAAAAAGCACTTCTATATGCTATTAATGGTGGTAAAGATGAAAAATCTGGAAAACAAGTTACTCCAGAATTTGCCCCTATCACTTCAGAATATTTAGATTATGACGAAGTTATGAGAAAATTTGATAACATGATGGAATATTTGGCTAAAACATATATTAAAGCTTTAAATATGATTCATTACATGCATGACAAATATTCTTATGAAGCATTAGAAATGGCTTTACATGATAAAGAAAGAGACATTTTAAGAACAATGGCTTGTGGTATAGCTGGTTTATCAGTTGTTGCTGATTCTTTTATCTGCAATAAAATATGCAAAAGTCAAGGTAATTAGAGATGAAACTGGATTAGCTGTTGATTATCAAGTTGAAGGTGATTTTCCTAAATACGGAAATGACGACGATAGAGTCGATGAGATTGCAGTTAATATAGTAAAAATCATTTATGAAAAAACTAGAAAAACATCATACTTACAAGAATTCAAGAGCTACATTATCAGTTTTAACTATTACATCAAATGTAGTATATGGTAAAAATACTGGTAATACTCCTGATGGAAGAAGAGATGGCGAACCATTTGGACCTGGTGCTAACCCACTACATGGAAGAGATGTAAATGGAGCTTTAGCTGTTATGAATACAATTGCTAAACTACCTTATGAATATTCTGAAGATGGTATTTCATACACATTCTCTATCTCTCCTGCTACTCTTGGAAAAGATGAAGATTCAAAGGTAAATAACTTAGTAAGTATGTTAGATGGTTTCTTTATTCAAACAGGACATCATATAAATGTTAACGTATTTGATAGAGATTTATTGCTTGATGCAATGAATCACCCTGAAAAAATATCCACAATTAACAATTCGTGTTTCTGGATATGCTGTTAACTTTATAAAATTAACTAGAGAACAACAATTAGAAGTAATTCATAGAACAATACATGAAAAAAATTTAGTTCTCGTGCATAAAATATGTTTTCTTCTGTCTTGCTGTCGTCGTTCGTGGGCAAGCCTCCGAGCTAAACGCGGTTCTTGGCTCACTCCTTCAACTGCGTGACAGGTGCGAAAACATATTTTTTTATGCTACTAAATATAAATTTTAGGAGGAAATATGAAAGGTAGAATACACTCATTTGAATCTTTTGGAACAGTTGACGGACCTGGTATAAGGTTCGTAATTTTCATGCAAGGATGCAATTTGCAGTGTAAATTTTGCCAAAACAGAGACACTTGGGATGTTTGTGGTGGTATGGAATATACTGTTCAGAATTATTAGCAAAAAATTGAAAGATATAAAAGTTATTTTTTTGTACCTTCTGGCGGTGGTGTTACAATTAGTGGTGGAGAACCATTAGTTCAACAAGATTTTTTAATAGAACTATTAACTGCTTTAAAAGCTGGTGGTATTCATACAGCTATTGATACCGCTGGAAAGCTTTGATATAACAGATAAAATAAAACAAATAATTGATTTGGCAGATTTATTTTTATTAGATATAAAATGTATAAATGATGATATTTGTAAATATCTAACTAGTGTTTCTAATAAAAAAAGAATTGGCTTTTTGCAGAATATTTAAGTAGTATAAATAAACCAATGTGGATTAGACAAGTATTAGTTCCTGGAATTACAGATAAAGAAGAAGATTTACTTAAATTAAAGGATTTTATACATAGTTTAAATTCTGTTCAAAAGTTGAAATTCTTCCTTATCATGACTTAGGACGTTTCAAATGGGAAGAACTAGGATTAAAATATGAGCTTGATGGAGTTTCTCCTGCTACTCCAGAGGACGTATCAAGAGCAAAGAAAATATTAGGTTTGTAAAGAAAAAACTGAAGTGGTTTTTGCCACTTCAGTTTTATTCTTTATTCTCTTTTTTAGTCCAAATGTTATAAAGTATATCAAACCTGATATCAGCACTATCATTGGACCTGTTGGTATGTTCCAATAATATGAAAATAATTAAGCCGGTGATTCCTGAAAATAATGAAAATATTACAGCAAACAAATGGTATGTTCTCATATTTTTAGCTACATTTCTACTAGAGGCTGCTGGTAATATAAGCAATGAATTTATTAGTAAAATACCAATAAATCTAATTGAAATCATTACAATTATAGCTATTAACACTGCAAATACATTATCAATTGTTTTGGTATTTACTCCCCCTACTTCTTGCTAATGTTGTGTTTATACTTGTTACATTTAATTTATTAAATGTAAAGTACCAAAATGCAATTACAGCAATAAATGCTAAAAATAAGTATAATATTTCTGTATTACTAATGCTTAATATATCTCCCACTAAATAGCTTGAATATTTATTGAAGTTTCCACTTTGTGCTAACATTGCAAGTCCTAGTGCTATTGCTATTGATGAAAATACACTTATTATTGTATCTGCTCCATAGTTTGTTTTATTTTTTACATAGTTTAATAACAATGCAAATACTACAGCAAATAATATCATTGAAATATTCATATTTGATATTCCTAAAACCATTCCTAATGCAATTCCTGTTAATGCTGAATGTCCTAATGCATCTGAGAAAAATGCCATTTTGTTGTTTACTATCATAGTACCTAAAATAGCAAATACTGGTGTTACTAAAATAATTGCAATTAGTGCATTTTTCATAAATGCATAATCTATAAATTCAAATGGTATTAGTGCTTCTAATATACTATATATTACTCCCATTATATATTCTCCTCTTATATTTCTCCAAAATAACTTTTTAAATTCTAAGCTTTCAAATAGTTCTTCTGGTGTTCCCTCTTTTACAACCTGTTTGTCTAGTAAGATTACTCTATCAGCATATTTTTTTTTTAACTAAATCTAAATCATGTGATACAAGTAAAATTGACATATCATATTTTTGTTTTTAATTCATTTACTAATTCATAAAAATCTCTTGTTCCATTTTTTCAATTCCTGATACTGGCTCACCTAGTACCAATAAATTTGGTGTTGGTTTTGTTGCTATTGCAAGTAATACTCTTTGTAATTCGCCACCAGATAAATCTCCTATACTTTTATCTATTAATTTTTCTGCTCCAAATATTTTTAGCTGTTCTTTTTATTTCGCTATATATCTTTTTTATCCTTTTTTCAAAAATACTGGTATGTGGCAAATACATGATGCAAATAGGTCGTACACTGTTGTTGGCATATGTTTTTCTATATTTATAGTTTGTGGCACATATCCTATTTTTATTCTTTTTGCATGTTATCTTTCATATCCACAAAGCTTATGTTTCCAGTATGCTCTACTTCTCCTAAAATAGCTTTTAATAATGTAGATTTTCCTGCACCATTCCCTACCTATTATTACAGTTAACTCTCCACAATGCACATGGATATTTACATTTTTTTTTAATACTTGTTCTTTTCCAAATTTTACACTTATGTTATTTATTTTTTGTGCAGTGTAAACCACATGCTCCTTTTCCACCCATTTTTTCTACTCCTGTTCTACATCATAGATTCTAAAACTAAAAAAATTTGCTTCTAACTTGTCTATATATGCGTTGTTGTTTGTTTCCCCTGTTAGCCCTGAATCTAGTTTATATATTTTTTTTGCTCCTGTTTCGTTTGCTAAAGTTTCAGCATTTTTTATATTGTCATCTTTATCTACTACAATGATTTTTATGTTTTCATTTTTTCATTTTTTCAATTAGGTTTTTAGTGTTTCTGCTGACATTGTACTTTCTTCATGATTTGTTTCTACTTGTGTTACTTGCATTTTAAGTTCTTGTAATAAATATTCTAGCCCCTCATTTAAGCAAATGGCCTTTGCTCCATTTAGTTTTTGAAGTTGATTTTCATATTTTTGTTTTTTCTTGATTTATTTTCTGTAAATAACTTTCACAATTTGCTTTATATGTTTCAGCATTTTTTTGTCATATTCACATAGTTTTTGGCATATTGTTTCTACTTGTTTGTTATAGTTTTCTATGCTTGTCCAAATATGAGGATTCGTCTCATTTTCATCTTGTATCTTATTTGATATATCAGCACTAGTATCTATTACCTTTAATTCTGGATATGCTGAAATTATTTTTATCCATAAAAGCTCTCTAAACCTAATCCATTTTGAATATATATATCAGCTTTTTCTATCTTTTTCATATCAGTAGTAGATATTGTATAGTCATGTAAGCAACCAACATTGGCTTCTGTCATATTTACAAGTTCCACGTCTGGTATGTTTTGTGTTATATTAGCTGTCATAACATGGATGGGATAAAATGATGTTACAATTTTCAAATTATCATTTTTACTTCTTCATGTTTTCTAGTTGTTACCCAAATGGCTATTCCTATAGCAACTGCTATTATTAACATTATTATTAAAATCTTCTTTTTTCAAATTTCTTACCTCTCAACATATTGATAGTATGGTACTATAATAACATATTATATCATGATTTTCAATATCAAAAACTGTATTACGAAAATCTTGTAAATTACATTCTTATTAAAAAAATTTATTTTTTTAATAATGAAGTGCACCCGAAATGTTAAATCTTTGTCTAACATTTTGGGTGCACTTCATTACTTAAAAACTACATTTTATCTTAAATTACATTGAATCACAAATAGGTATTATTATTCCATTTGCTTCTTTCATTTTAAACTCTATTATCTTATTCTCTTTATCTATTTTTTCCGGGAAAATGTATTCGCATACAATATCCTTATTTCTTTTGCTGAAATATAATATTGCAATTCCCTCCATATCATCTGTCACATCTGGATAACATAATTCTATTGTGTACATTCCATTTGAATCTTTTCCTTCATAATTTATAGCTTCCATTTGATATGCAGTTTTAATTTTCATAGTATATTCACATCGTTCAACAACTTCTGGATTTGAACAATATTTAGATAATATAACTTCAAGCGAACTATTCTTCATATCTTCTTTAATTTCATTAGAATAGCTTCCATCAATCTCTTCTGTAAAAGTATAATTCCATTCACAATCTTTTCCCCACCAAGTATGGGTCCTTAAGTCTCTCTGCGTTATTGCTTGAAAAATAGATTTCCTTTCTAGCTTCTCTTATATTGCCTGCTTTATCTTTAACTGTAGCCTTTATTGTATATTTTTTTACCGCTAGTTAATCCTGTAATCTCTTTAGTTGAATCTGTTCCTTCATAATCTACAACATATTTTTTCGTCACTCTCTAATGTTATTTTTTATGTGATATTATAACTTTATTGTTTACCTCTATACCACTTCCTGTATCAGAAATATTTCTTGTTTTCCACGTTATACCAGTTGTACTCTTTTGTGCATAAAATCCCATAGTTGGTTTTGTAGTATCCCTTTTTATCGAATAACCTTCTGTTTTTTTCTTTACATTACCCAGATTCATCCACAGTTCTAAAATAGTACATTTTATCTTGATCCGAATTAATTGTCAGACTTTCATTGCAATCAGCCCATGTTTTATTGTCATTACTATATTGATACTTTGTATTTCCAGATTTTCCTGTTAGAGTTACAGTAATATCTTTATTAGTCCAATTACCTGGAACATATCCATTCATATTTGCTTTCAATGGAGTTCTAGCATCTAATATGTCACCTAATTTATCTGATAATTTATTTACATTCTCCTTATCTTGCTTTTGTTGAATTATCGGTTACATTCTGTGCCTCTTTTGCCTTGTTTACTATACCATTATCTCCCAAGATTGCATTTATGCTTACACCTGCTAATATTAAAAGTACCACTATAGTTACTACTAATACAATTAAAGTTATTCCTCTTTGTTCAAAAAAAATTTTTAAATTTCATTTTTTATCTACCTCTTTCCTCTAAAATTATTCCCAAATATGAATTTTTTAGCACACAAAAAAAGTTATTAAGCATTATTTTGTTAATAACTTGTTTAAACACACTTAATAAAGCTAAATTTCTTAGCTTTATTATTTATTAATAATAGCTCTCTCTCTCTCTCTCTCTCTCTCTCTCTCCTGCAACGGTTTTATCTTTTTTCATATTTTGTACTTCTTTCTTATTTCTCTTTGGATTTTTATGTAATAATAATATCATTTTCTTTTTTATTTGTCAATATTCTTTATCCTTTTAATTTAATAATAATTTCTTTATAGTCTTCAGCATTGATAATTGCACTTCCTGATACTAACATATCAGCTCCCGCTTCTCTTACTATATTAGCATTTTCTGTGTTTATTCCACCATCTGCTTCAATATCTACTTCAAAATTATTTTCATCAATATATTTTTTAGCTCTTTTATTTTTTTCTATTGTATTTGGTAATAGTTTTTGTCCACCTTCTCCAGGTTCCACTGTCATTACTAATACTAAATGCACAAATGGTAAATATTCATAAATTTCTTCTACTTTTGTGTTTGGCTTTATTGAAATTCCAACTCTTATGTTGTTTTCATTTAATATTTTAATCCATTTAAGTATTTCTTTTTTTTGCTCTTTCCGGCTTCTAAGTGAAATGTTATAATATTAGGATCAAATATTGCAAAGCTTTTTATATAACTTTCTACATCTTCTACCATCAAGTGAACATCTAATGGTAAATTTGAAATCTGATTTAAATATTCGCTAAATTCTAGCATTTTATTTGTTGTATCATTTTTTACAAACTTTCCATCCATTACATCTATATGGAAGTAATTTATTCCTGATGTTTCTAGGTTATATAATGTTTGAATTGCTTTGTCATCTTTTTACATTTAATATTGAAACTGACACTTCTACCATTTTTTCTTTCCCTCTTTTTTATTAATTTTATATTAATGATAGCAATATAATACTTTTTAGCATTATGATAAATTATTATAAATTTTATATAGTTCTCATATCTTTGTGAAGAAAGTTTTGCCAGCTTCTAAAGCTTCTTTTTACTCCACAATTTTCTTCCTTTATATGACTGCAACCTTGAAATTCGCATTTATCTAAATAAGGTACAAACTCCACAAAATAGTGACATAAATCTTCTTTTGAATTTCATTTATTTCAAATGTTGAAAATCCCGGTGTATCTGCTATATATGAATTTTTTCTTTATATTTATACAAAGTAGTACTTGTAGTGGTATTTTTTCCTCTTTGATTTTTATCACTAATGTCTCCTTCTTGAGTTAACTCTTGTTCAAATATCGAATTTATCAAAGTAGATTTTCCTACTCCTGAGTTTCCTGCAAATGCTGTAGTTTCTCCTTCAAGTAAAGCTTTTAGTTCTTCTACCTTTATTCCCTCTTTTGCATTTGTTTGTATAATTTTATATCCTATATCTTCATACAATTTAGCAATTCTGTCTATCTCTTCTTTATCTTCTAAATCAACCTTATTTAGCACTATAGTTGCTTTTAATCCCCATAAATTCTGCAAATACCAATTGTTTATCTAATAATAATAAATCTGGGCTTGGCATTTTCATAGATACTACTAAAATCAATTGAGTTAGATTAGCCATTTTAGGTCTTTTTAGTTCGTTTTTGCGAGGAAGAATTTGCTCTATTACTCCTTCTTGCTTTTCTGAATTTGTAATAGTAAATTCCACCTCATCTCCAACTAATGGGCTAATTTTTTCTTTTTTGAATTTTCCTCTTGCTAGGCATTTATATATTTTTTCACCTTCTGCTACTTGATATACATTTGAACTAGTACAAATAATTATTCCTTTTGGCATTTATTCCCCTCATTAATTAAAACTAATTACTGGATCTTCATCTGTTAAGGTTAGTTGTTTCATTCCATACATTTGATCTCCAATCCATACTTTTACTGTTACGGTATGTTTTCCATGTACTTCAACTACTAATGAAGTTTCATCTTTTTACGTTTTTTCTTCTTCATATTGATTGTCTCCATCAACAGTAACCTTTACTTTTACTGTTGGATTTATTTCATTACCAGTTTCATCCCTTTTAATTACTGCTTTATCTCCTAATAAAGATTGTACATTTATTTTTACTATTCCAGTTTTTATTTCTTCTATTCTATTTACAGTAATTGTAACTTTTGTTTTTCTTCAACTGTTGTTTCAGCTTCAATGCTTTGTTTCAATACTTTTTCCATCTGCCTTTGACATATCTTCTTCATATGCAACTATTACTGTTAAATCAGCTAATTTCTTTTTTAGCTTCTGCCTCTGTATCTCCTATTACATATGGCATAGCCACATCTTTAAGACCTGTTCCTATACTTACTGTTAGAGTTACAGTCTCTCCAACTTTAATTTGTTTTCCTTCTGCAATGTCTTGTTTTTATAACTATATCTTTTTTCTACCGTCTTACTTGTTTCTTCTTTTTCTTTCTACATTTAAGTGCAATTCATCTTTTAATTTTTGCTCAGCTTCTTCGTATGTCATTCCTACTACTTTAATCATCTCTACCATTTCTGAGCCTTTGCTTATTTTCAATTTAACAGTGGTATTTTCTTTTTACTGTTGCACCTTCTGAATATGGTGGTTCTTGTGAAATGATTTTTCCTGCTTCCACTTCATCATCAAATACTTCTTCTGTTTCTAAGGTTAATTTTGGTTTTTTCCTAATGTTACTTTTGCTTCTTCTAATGTTTGACCTACAAAGTTAGGTAGGTTAACATCTTTTGTGTAGTCCTGCTTTTTAATAATGCTTGAACTCCAAAGAATCCCGCTAATGGGATTAAAATTACTAACACTGCAATTATTACTGTTATCCATACTTTTTTTTAGCTGTTGGATGTTCTTCAAAATATTTAGCTAATTTTCCTTTTTTACCATCTTTTTTACTTCTACTTGTGGTTCTTCTCCTAAAACTGGAACTCTTTGGGTATATTGAAGTTCTTCTGCATTACTCTTTACAAATCCACCTTCTGGATCTTTTAATGCCATACTTAAATCTTTTAGCATTTCAGTAGCATTTTGATATCTTAAACTTGGCTCTTTTTCCATTGCTTTCATTATTATTTTGTTTATTGCAAATGGAATAGATGGATTTAATTTCATTGGTTCTACTGGTTTTTTCTTGCATATGTTTTTAAAGCTATAGATACTGGTGTATCTGCATCAAATGGTACCCTACCAGTTAGCATTTCATACATTACTACACCTAATGAATAGATATCTGATTTTGCATCAGTATATCCACCTCTAGCATGTTCAGGTGAGAAATAATGAACTGAACCAATTGTTGTTCCAAAGGCAGTAATTGTTGAATTTGATACAGCTTTCGCTATTCCAAAGTCTGTTACTTTGGCAATTCCATCTTCTGTTATTATTATATTGTGTGGTTTAATATCTCTATGTACTATATTGTTTTTGTGTGCTGTTTCTAATGCTGATGCTACTTGTATCGCAATATTTACAGACCATTTCCAAGGTAATACTCCATCTTCGTTTATAATTTCTTTTAGAGTTTTTACCTTGTACAAGTTCCATAACAATATAATAAACATTGTCTTCATGTCCTACATCAAATATTGATACAATATTTGGATGTGTAAGGCTTGCTGCAGCTTGTGCTTCTGTGTTAAATCTTCTAATAAATTCTTCATCTGTTGTAAATTCTTCTCTTAGTACTTTTACAGCTACATATCTTTTTAAAATATTACATCTGGCTTTGTATACTGTGGCCATACCACCTTCACCAATTTTTTCAAGCATTTCATATCTATTTCCTATTACTTTACCTACTAAATTCATAATTTTATCTCCCCTATATTATAGTTATAACTGTTATGTTGTCATATCCACCAGCATTATTTGCTAAATTTACTAATATCTCTGGCGCTTTTTCTTTATTTTCTCTAACTACTTCATATATTTTACTTTCTTCTACCATATTAGTTAGTCCATCTGAACACATTAATAATATATCGTCTTTTTTTCTAAGTTTCTTGCTCTTATATCTGGTTCCACATAAGAGGTACATCCTAATGCCTTTAATAGCATATTCTTTTTTTTGGATGGTGCTCTGCTTCTTCTCTAGTAATTTTTTTTTATCTTCTACTAATTGTTGAACATAGCTGTGGTCTTTGGTTATCTTTCTAGCTATGTCTTTTTTTTTTTATTAAGTATATTCTACTATCTCCTACATGTCCTATATATATCTTACTATTATATATGAAGCATACATCTAAAGTAGTACCCATTCCTTGCAAGTTTTCATCTTTTTTTTTGATTCTTCATATACTACCATATTAGCATATTCCATTGCATCCTTTACTAACTTTAATATTGCTTCTTTATCATGTTCTATTTTTTTAAAATTGTTTTGAATATAATTTTTTTGTTGTTTCTGCTGCTAGCCTGCTTGCTATTTCTCCTCCGTTATATCCGCCCATTCCATCTGCTAGAATGTATAATTGCAAGTCACTTTCAGAAGAAGGAAATACTGTAATAGTCTTGATTCATTTCTCTTGCTTTGCCAACATCAGTTTTAGCAAAACCTTTCATCTATTTTCCCTCCTATGTTTTTAAATTTTTTCTTCTTAATTGACCACATGCTGCATATATGTCACTGCCTAGCTCTCTTCTAATTGTTGCCACAATTCCATGGTCATTTAAGTAATCTCTAAATTTTATAATATTATCATTACTACTTTTAGTAAATTTTCCGTTTTCAATTTTGTTTATTGGTATTAAGTTCACATGACAAAGCATTCCTTTTAATAAGTTTACCAATGCTTTTGCATCTTCTAAATTGTCATTGTTATCTTTTTGCCAATGCATATTCAAATGATATTCTCTTATTAGTTTTTGCAATGTAGTATTTGCAAGCCTCCATAAGTTCTTCAATTGAATATAGATTATTTACTGGCATCATTGCACTTCTTTTTGGTATTATCTGTTGCATGTAGCGAAATAGATAATGTACATTGCAAATCTTCATTTTTGCAAAATCATAAATTCTTGAACTAGCCCAGATGTTGAAACGCTAATATGTCTTGCTCTATATTTAAACCTTTTTTGATTATTTATAATTCTAATTGCATGCATTACATTATCATAATTGTCAAAAGGTTCTCCTATTCCCATAAATACTATATTTGAAATATGCTCTCCAATGTCTTGTTCCACTGCCAATATTTGTTCAACTATCTCGCCTGATGTAAGACCTCTAACAAATGCTATTCCTGTTGATGCACAAAACTTACAGCCATTTTGCATCAATTTGTGAAGATACACAAATTGTTTTTCCATGATGATATTGCATTAAAACCGTTTCTATTGCATTTCCATCTAATACATCAAATAAGTATTTTTTTTGTCCCGTCTGAAGATTCTTGTTTACTAAGTATTTCAAAGTTCCACATTGTATAGTTTTGTTTTTTAGTTTTCTCTTAGTTCTAATGATAAATTAGTCATATCGTCAAAACTTTTTACTTTTTTTTCTACATAAAGCCAGTTAAATATTTGCTCTGCTCTATATCCTTTTTCTCCCTAGGGAAATAAGTTCTTGCTTTAATTCGTCTAGGTTATATTCTTTTATATTTTTCATTATTGTTCCTTTTTATCTATTATTACATATAATTTATATCATAATATCTATTTTTTTTCAATATGTAAAAGCAAAAAAAATCAGCCATCCTTACGGCTGATTAATTTTTAGTTTTTGCTTTTGTAATTCTTTAAACTTTTTAGTCTAATATTGTATGCTTCTATTACTTCTTTTTCAAATGCAAGTTTTTGGATTTTCTACTCCCATCATTTTTAATAGTTTTAACGTAAAGTATGGGTTTAATATTAATATTGGTCCAATTATATATGTTGCTAAGAAGTTATTTTTATGGATTCCTTCTAATTTAGTTTGCTCATTTATTCCTATTCCCATTTCTGCTTTTGCAAAATAGTTATTCTCGTTGTTTCCATATAACATTGTAAATTGACCATCTAAATCCTAGAATTTCTATATCTTCATAGGTTCCTAAAAAGAAACTGTTATGTCTGTTTAACATATTTCTTTTAGCATATATATCAAAAATTCCAAGTGCTTCTATTTTGCTTCCATCTTCATTTTCAATATATTTTCCTAATATTTCTAAACTATTGCCTAGAAACAAAAATAGTTGATTATTATCTATTTTCTGTTTAATTTGCTCTGTATATGGTTTTAATTTTTTCTATTATAATTTCTTGTGACTTTTCAGTTGATGTTCCCATATATACTAAAGAAATATCGCCTTGGTCAATAAATTTTGGTTTTTCATTTATTGTGGTTTCTAATATTTCTATTTCTGGTACGCATTTTTTTAAGTACCTTATATTTCCCATATATCCATTTAAATTACATAGTTCTGGGTATAAAATTTCAATTTTCATTAACCGTTCTCCCCATCTATAATTTCTTTTTACTTTTTTTGCTTTATTTGTTTTGTTTCATTTAATGAATTACAAGTCGTGTAAAATAAATATTTTTTCAATTCCATCTAGTTTTAACTCGCTTGTTGCTTCAATAATATCACATTTGTGTACTATTTTTTTTTCTTCTGGAATGTCTGCCATTAAAAGTCTTACATATGCATCCATATATCGAGGTCCTGCAATAATAATTTGCTTGATTCCTTTATCATTTAGAAACTCATAATCTGTATCATATAACCATGCAGTATTTTCAGAACCATGAGCTTCTTGATGCAAATCATCCAATATTACTATTACTGCTTTATTTCCTGGTTGTTTTCTTGTATAGTCAAATGCTAGTGAACATGCAATTGGATTCATTCCTTTAGCCAATTGTGTTACAATTTCATATCCTTTATATTCTTCTTTTACTATATCTTGTCTCTACAATTTTAATATTTTTTAGCGGTGTATTTATTTGTTCATATGTCAAATTCAATTGTTTTAGTGCAATTATTGCAGCTAATGTATTATATATGTTTATTATATTTATCACTGATTAAATCATATGTTTCTTCATTGTTTTTTGACTTGATTGTCATTTTTTTATTTGGTAAGTCTAAGTTATTTAGTACATAATCTGCTTCTGGTGTTTTAAAATCACAATTAGGGCAATGTGCTTTTTCCAATGTGATGGTATCTTACATATTCATATTCTAGATTAGTATAGCATTTTGGACATACTCTAATATCTCTTGTGATGTTTTCACAATGGTCTGAATCTGTTGGTAATCTGTCTATACTAAAATATATTTTTTTTGTTGTTTTCTGCAATTTGACTAGAAATTAAATCGTCTGCATTTTCTATCATTATTGTTTCTTTAGGAATGTACTTGCTTAATATTTCTGAAATATACTCTGTATGTGCATGTCTCATTAATGAATCTCTAAAGATGTTGGTACATACTAGGTATGTTGGTGTAATATATGGAAATATTTTTTCTTGTGCTTCTTTCATCTATTTCAAGTATTGCTAAATCTTTTTTTGCGCTTTCCTAATATTGTTGACCCTTGAATAAGCGTAGTCGCAACTCCTCTATCTATATTAGATCCATATTTGTTATTTATAAAGTCAAATTTGTTTGCTGTTAATATGTCATTTATTATATTGCAAACTGTTGTCTTACCATTACTTCCTGTTACTCCTATAATAGTTTTAGGTTTTCTAATCTTCCTAAAAAGTCTGGACATATTCTAATAGCTATTTTTCCCGGTAAACTTGTGGCATTTCTACCTGTTAGTTTTAATATGAATGATACACCTTTAGCCACCCAAAGTGCTGTATAAAATCTAAATGTTTTTTTATTGTTCATAAGTTTTTTTCTCCTAATTTTTTTCTATATTTATTTTATATTTATTTTTTTCATATTTATCAAGTGCTTTTATTAAAAAAATATGCCATTGGGACGGAGAATTTTGGCACGCTTTAAGACTAATTTAAATTAAAAATAAATTAAATCTTAAAAGCGTGCCAAAATTCTCCGTCCCCCAATGGCATATTTTTTTAGTATGTCTTTTTTCTTTCTTTTAAAGTCTGTTCAATACTTGATAGTCGCCTTTCAAATATTTGATTTGTCATATCTGAAATTTGGTCGAACTCTCTAAGTACATGCAATTGCTGCATTGTCGCCTTATGATGTTTGTCTAATTTTGTTAGTATGTCATTTTGTTCGTTTTTAGTTCATATAAAAGTTCTTGTATTGCTGCGATTAGTGATTCTAAAGACTGATTTTCGTTAGTCTTCATTGGCATATTATCACCTCTTTCGCATTTTATTTACGTATTCTATTATACTACACAGTAAAACTACAGTCAATATTTTTACGAAAGTTTGTTTTGTTGACGAGTGAGCTCCCTCAAAATTTACGCAAAATTATTTTCTGTATTATACCAATTTTTCCACTTCTTCTTTTTTGTTAATCCTGTAATTTCAATAATATCCGATACATTCATTCCTTTTTTTAACATATTTTTTTTGCTATTTGTAATTCTTTTTCTCTTTTTGCACCTTGCTCAATTCCTTCTTTTTTTTTTTGCCATCTCTTCTTGCTTCATACATCATTTGTTCATTATCCATTCGTTCTAGTTCTGCTTTAAAATGCCATTCTTCTCAGCACATCATCTTGACTAATTCTATCTAGTTCTTCTTTAGCTTCCTTTATATTTTCGTTCTCTTCCATTATTTTCGTTACCTCCATATCTTCTGGATTTTCTAGGAACATCATCCACTGCAATGCTCCATCTTCTTTATTTGTTTTATACTCTCTTATTGCTTTTGGTAATTCTATTATAATGATCTCAAAATAACTTGTCAAGATTATGCTTTTTATTCTTCTTCTTCTCGTATTTGCCAATTGGTTTTGTGCTTTCTTTATCGCCTTAAATTCTGGTAATTCTTTATCTACTATTATTATGCTTATTGTTCTTCTTAATTGTTCATATTTTTCGCCTACTTGTAAGTTTGCACTATACATTTTTCGCCCAATAATAGTAAAAATCTTGGTAGCATTTTTTCATGTATCGATAATTGCACCTCTATGTCACATTCTATATTGTCATTTACTACCGCTCTTAAATCTAGTCTTCCATTTTTATCTCTTTTTATTATCATTTAATAAATCTTTACTTTTGTCTAATTCTATTGAATGTATTTTCATTTTTAAAATTTTCTCTAATAAATCTTTTGTGATTTTTTCTTTTCCTCTTGTGAATAACGCTTGAAAAACAACATCATTTTCGGTTTTAATAGTCCATCATTTTCAATTTCATTTTTTGTCATAATTTTTGTCTCCTTTTAATTTTATATATTTTAGTCACATTTTTTCGTCAATAATACACCTCTCTTTCTTGCTAATTTATATTTTCTTTGTTTGTGGAAATTTTAAGATTTAATTTTTTTTAGATTTAATAGTATAAAAAAACATTAAGAATTTAAAATATTATTGGTTTAAAATAATTTTGATTTTAAATAATACTAATTCGGGATAATTACATTGAGATTGAAATTTAATAATTAAAAACTTTAAACTTAGAAAATAGTTAAAATATTGTTTTGAAAATAATTATTGCATTGCATATGTAAATTTATTAGATTTTACTACACTCCAAAAAATGCAACTAAGTTAGTATTGTTATACTATACTTAATTGCATTTTGCAAGTAAAAATCGTATGTCAAATTTCGACAATTTTGTCATCCTCTTTAACTAGTAGTTTGAATATTTATTTATACAAAATTTTTTACACTCTCTAGTAGTTAGTGTTACTTTACATAAAGTAGAGGGCGCAGACCACGGATCCTAGGGGAGCGCATTGAAATTCGTCAACGCGGTTAGACGTGTAAAGTTCGTCTTCGTCAGCATCTGAGATGTAAAACCCTCCACGACAACCATGAAGGTCAACCATACCATTGCCGAATACGGTAGAGTATTCTGTGGTCCATTCACATGTATTACCTGACATGTCCCATATATTGCAATACTTATCATTATTTATTCCTGTTTTTGAAAATGATGTACTTTTTTTTTACTTGCATAACTACTTGCGTCTGTTTCTGTTGAATATGTTTGTATAAATATTATTGTTGTATCCCATGCATAACTATTCACTAAATCACTTGCATATACTAATTCATTATTCTCTTTTTTACTTCTCCATACATCTCTCTTGCTGCTTTTTGCTGCATTTGGTTGTGTTATATCACCAAATACTGTTTGATTATATTTTGAAGTTATTTTTGATGCTGTTCCACTTTGCTTCAAACCTTGCTATATAATATCCTCCATTTGCTAAGCTTGTTTCTATAAATGTTTTTAAATCTCTTGCTGTTGCATTTTGTGCTGTTGAATCTGTTGCTGAATTTCCTTCTCTAAATGTACTTAATTCTTTAAAATAAGTATCTATTGTAACTTCTTGTGTACAATTTTCTACTGATGCAACCTGTGCAGGTGTATATACACCATTTTTTTCGCTGTGAAGTCACTATATCTTCCCTAAAGTTATTGTACTTTGTTGTATTATCTTTGTTTTTTCATTGTTCCTACTGGTACCCATACAAATTGATTTCCATCTGTTTTATTTTCTATTACTATTCCATCTTGTACTGCTGGGATATTATCTCCACTATATGTATAAGTTGCTGAACCTGCTGCAGTTCCATGCTTTAATATTTTAAAGCCTTTTGGTATTGTTATTTTATTTCCATATGCATCTTCTGCTTTTGTATTTTTATCTACTACTGTTCCTACTAATGTTGAGATTTTTGGGTAATTTAGTTTGATTATCGTCACTACCTGTTGTTCCATTTACTTGATTATCTAGCCAATTAGTTAATTCACCTATTTGTTTTTTTCGATCATTTTCTGTTGCTTTATCCATTTTATTTTTGTGCTTCTTTTGCCTTTTCTATTATTCCACTATTTCCAAATAATGCATTTAAGCTTACTCCTGCTAAGATTAAAAAGTACTACAATAGTTACTGCAATGCTATT
>VOFJ01000011.1_pt1 | contig 62000 bp, 57 predicted proteins | sample 5384081 | NCBI WGS metagenome assembly VOFJ01 (sample SAMN12384729, study PRJNA508395) | human gut metagenome | isolation source: healthy gut I | host: Homo sapiens | reverse complement strand
AGCGAACTGCCCTACACCGTGGCGTGGACCGAGGTAGACACCACCAAACACGCATTGCTGATGGAGAACCGCACGCTCGAGGTGTGGAGCATCCCGCCTGCGCCACCGCGTGCCGTGCGCCGGGTTCCTGTTCCGGGAGAAGGAGCCGCCGCTGAACGTCGAGAAGTTCAAGATCGCGAAATACGGCCTTTCCATCGCGCAGATCACCGCCGCCAAGCGGGGCGAGGACGTACGGCTGGCCACGGGCGAGGTGATTCCCAATGCGGAACTGACCTACCGGCCCTATGCGCCGCGCTCGTATGCCTACCTTTCGGACACGAACTACTCGGCCAAGGCCGCGGGGCTGTGCCGGGGAGTCGACCTGATGTACCACGAAGCGACCTACGCCGCCGCCGAACAGCGGAGCGCCAAAGACCGCGGGCACTCGACCACGACGGACGCCGCGAAAGCAGCCCTCCGGGCAGGCGCCAAACGCCTCGTGATCGGGCACTACTCGTCGCGCTACAAGGACGAAACGCCGCTGGTCGAGGAGGCGCGGGCGCTCTTTGCGGAGAGCTATCCGGCGACCGAAGGGACCACTTACACCGTCGAGAAACAACGATGACAAAAGCCGACATACAACTCGTCCGCGCGCTGGCCGACAAACGCGGCCGCACGGAGCACGGACTTTTCGTCGCCGAGGGGGAGAAACTCATCGGCGAACTGCGCGGATCGCACCTCTCCGTACGCAGGATATTCTCGCTGGAGGGGGTGTTCGAAGGCCCCGGGGTCGAGACCGTCGCCCCGCGCGACATGGAGCGGCTTTCGCTGCTCAAAACCCCGAACAACTCGCTGGCGCTGGTCGAAATACCCCGCTGCGACCTGAAGCCGGAGCGGCTGCGGGGGCGGCTGACGCTGGCGCTCGACGACGTGCAGAACCCCGGCAATCTGGGCACGATCATCCGGCTGGCGGACTGGTTCGGAATCACGGACATCGTCTGCTCCGAAGCCTCGGCCGACTGTTTCAACCCCAAGGTCGTGCAGGCCACGATGGGGGCGATCCTCCGCGTACGGGTTCACTACACCGACCTCGCGGCGCTGCTTTCGAAGGCCGCCGCACTGGGACTTCCGGTCTGCGGAACGTTCCTCGAAGGGAAAAACATCTACGAAACCGAACTGGAGCCGGCGGGCATCGTCGTGATGGGCAACGAAGGGCGCGGAATCACCGACGCCGTGGCCCGCACCGTCACGCAGAAACTCTTCATCCCGCCCTGGCCGGCCGACCGCCGGGGTTCGGAATCGCTCAACGTCGCCATGGCGACGGGCATCGTCTGCGCTGAATTTCGCCGCCAGACGAGCGCAAAAGCCGGAAAATGAAGTCCGAAGGACTAAAACGCATCAGGCCCCGCCGGAAATTCATTTCCCAGGCGGGGTCCGTTGCGTTTTAAACCGGCTCCGGTTTTTCCGGCTTTTGCCGAGCCGCCCAAGAAATCACGGAGCGCGGTTATCCCGAGCGAAGGCGAGGGATGCGACGTAATTTCGGCGGCAGGAGGGACCGCCCGGGAAATCACGGAGCGCAGTTATCCCGAGCGGAGACGAGGGATGCGACGTAATTCCGGAGACCGGAGGGGGCCGTCCCGGGAAATCACGGAGCGCAGTTATCCCGAGCAAAGGCGAGGGATGCGACGTAATTTCGGCGGCAGGAGGGACCGCCCGAGGAATCACGGAGTGCGGTTATTCCGAGCAGAAACGAGGGTGTGCACAGGATTCCGGCGACGCACGGGCCGCCGGAGCCGGGCAGAACCGGCATTACGCATCTACTCCGGATCCGGATCGCGCCAGGGGGCTGCCGCAACCCCGGCGGCGCAGGCAGCAGGCAGCGCATCCCGGATACGTCCGACCAGTTCCAGCGCCTCGGCGCACTCCACGGGCGAAAACAACCGCGCTTCGGCGATCTGCCGAACGGCCCGGTCGAGCGCTGCGACAGTCTTTCCCAATTCGTATATCTGCGCCCCGGAGGCCGAGGCGAAGTCGATTTTACCCAGCAGCACCGACGCCCGGCGCGCATGGCGTTCGAAATTGACCAGCGCCGGAAAATCCCGCCGCAGGTCGTAAGGAGCCACCCAAAACGTTTCGAACATCAGATGGAATACGATATCCACAAATTCAGCATTGCATTTCAACATTTTCCGCTCACATCTTCTCATTTTTCCAAACTTGCTTGGTCCGGAAAAAAAAGCGCGGGCAGACTTGCTGCTTCACCGCCGAGGTATTGGACGACCCATAACGTAGAATGCGGCAAATGCCCACGCTGAAAAACAGCGAGAGCATCAACCTTTATTCCTTACGTTACACGAAAGTGTCCAATTTTCGGCGGTAAGAAAAGCCGATGCGCTTTTTATCCAAAAAATGTCCGCAATCCTCACAGACTGCTGTAACAAAGATAATAAAAAATTGCACTCCCGGCTCAAAGAGGGGTAAAAATTCATTTTAATCGAATCCGAGGCATTGTGTATTCTGAATATTTTATAACTTTGTAAGTTGAAATAAAATTGATTATGCCGGAACACAAACTCAGAATAGGCATCACGCAGGGCGACACGAACGGCATCGGCTGGGAGGTCATCCTCAAGGCGCTCGCCGACCCGCGCATGACGGAGCTCTTCACGCCCGTCGTCTACGGCTCGCCCAAAGCCGCGGCCTATTACCGAAATACCATCGCAGAGATCGAAGCCTTCTCCTTCAACCCCGTGGCGTCGGCCGCCGAGGCGCGCCGCGGAAAGACGAACCTCGTGGCATGCGGAGAAAACGCCGAAATCATGCCGGGCAAGCCGACTCCCGAGGCGGGACGCGCCGCCGTAGAGGCGCTGTGCACCGCCATGCGCGACCTGAAGGCGGGACATCTCGACGCCCTCGTCACCGCCCCCTTCGACAAGGAGACCGTGCAGGCCGACGACTTCCGCTACACGGGGCACACCGAATACCTGGCCGCCGAACTCGGCGGCGAGGCGATGATGATCATGTGCAGCGACGTGCTGCGCGTGGGGCTGGTCACCAAGCACATCCCCGTTTCGGAGATCGCCCGCAGCATCACCAAAGAGCGGATCGTGAGGGACCTCGACACGCTGCGCCGCTCGCTCATCGAGGACTTCGGCATCGTCGAGCCGCGCATCGCCGTGATGGCCCTCAACCCCCACGCCGGCGACGGCGGACTGCTGGGCCGCGAGGAGCAGGAGATCATCAAACCGGCCATCGTCGAGGCGTTCGGCGAGGGCGTGCTGGCCTTCGGGCCCTTTGCGGCCGACGGGCTCTTCGCCGGCGGCGGATACGCCAAGTACGACGGCATCCTGGCCATGTACCACGACCAGGGGCTCGCGCCGTTCAAGACGCTCTCGCCCGACGGGGTGAACTTCACGGCGGGACTTTCGGCCGTCAGGACCTCGCCCGACCACGGCACGGCCTTCGACATCGCCGGAAAGGACAAGGCCGACCCGCAGTCGATGCGCAACGCGATCTACACGGCCATCGACATCGTGGAGCACCGCCGCGCATGGGCCGAATGGACGCGCAATCCGCTGCAACACGCCGAACGCGACCGCGGCGGCCGCGACGTCTCGGTCAAGGACCTGCCGCAGACCGAAAAGGAGGATTGAACAAAAAACACCGGGCAACCCGGAAGCGTATTCCGTCTCGTAATTGTGGAAGCGCCGAAGGCCCCGAAAACTTAATTCATACAAACAAATGATCAAAATCACTTTTCCCGACGGCTCCGTCAGAGAATATGCCGAAGGGACTACTGCTTACCAGATCGCAGAGAGCATCAGCCCTCGTTTAGCTGCTGACTCGCTCGCGGCCGCGGTAAACGGCGCGACGGTGGACATGACGCGCCCGATCGAAGAGGACGCTTCGGTCAAATTCTACAAATGGGACGACGAAGAGGGCAAGCACGCCTTCTGGCACACCTCGTCGCACCTGCTGGCCGAGGCCCTCGAAGCGCTCTACCCGGGCATCAAGTTCGGCATCGGTCCGGCCATCGAAAACGGCTTCTACTACGACGTCGACAGCCCGACGCCCATCACCGAGGCCGACCTTCCGACGATCGAAAACAAGATGGTGGAGCTTTCCCGCAACAAGGAGGCGCTCCTCCGCCGCGAGGTTCCCAAGGCCGAGGCCCTGAAGACCTTCACCGAGAAGGGCGACCAGTACAAGGTCGAACTGATCACGGACCTCGAAGACGGCACCATCTCGTTCTATACCAACGGCGCGTTCACGGACCTCTGCCGCGGACCGCACATCCCCAACACGGGATATATCAAGGCCCTGAAACTTACGTCCGTGGCCGGAGCCTACTGGCGCGGCAACGAGAAGAACAAGATGCTGACCCGCATCTACGGCATCTCGTTCCCCAAGAAGTCGATGCTCGACGAGTACCTGGCGATGATGGAGGAGGCCAAGAAGCGCGACCACCGCAAGCTGGGCAAGGACCTCGAACTGTTCTGCTTCTCGCAGCGCGTGGGCCAGGGCCTGCCGCTGTGGCTGCCCAAGGCGCCGCCCTGCGCGACCGTCTGGAGCAGTTCCTGCGCAACGTGCAGAAAGAATACGGTTACCAGCAGGTGATCACCCCGCATATCGGCAACAAGGAACTCTACGTCACCTCGGGCCACTACGCCAAGTACGGCAAGGACTCGTTCCAGCCGATCCACACCCCGATCGAGGGCGAAGAGTACCTGCTCAAACCGATGAACTGCCCGCACCACTGCGAGATCTACCGTTCGAAGCCCCGTTCGTACAAGGAGCTGCCTGTGCGTCTGGCCGAGTTCGGCACGGTCTACCGCTACGAGCAGTCGGGCGAGCTCCACGGACTGACGCGCGTGCGCGGATTCACGCAGGACGACGCGCACTTGTTCGTACGGCCGGATCAGCTTCTCGAAGAGTTCGAGCGGGTGATCGACATCGTGCTCTATATCTTCAAGACGCTGAAGTTCGACAACTACACGGCACAGATTTCGCTGCGCGACCCGAACAACAAGGAGAAGTACATCGGTTCCGACGAAACTGGGAGAAGGCCGAGTCGGCCATCATGCAGGCCGCCAAGGAGAAAGGCCTCACGACGGTCGTGGAGCTGGGCGAAGCCGCCTTCTACGGCCCGAAGCTCGACTTCATGGTCAAGGACGCCATCGGCCGCAAGTGGCAGCTGGGCACGATCCAGGTGGACTACAACCTGCCGGAGCGTTTCGACCTCACGTACAAGGGCGCCGACGACCGGCTCCACCGCCCGATCATGATCCACCGCGCGCCGTTCGGCTCGATGGAGCGTTTCGTGGCAGTATTGTTGGAGCATACGGGCGGCAAATTCCCGTTGTGGCTCTCGCCCCAGCAGGTCGTGGTACTCCCCATTTCGGAGAAGTTCAACGACTACGCCCAGAAAGTCTCGGAGTACCTCAACCGCAGCGACGTGCGCACCGAGGTCGACGACCGCAACGAGAAGATCGGCCGCAAGATCCGCGACAACGAACTCAAACGCATCCCCTATCTGCTGATCGTCGGCGAGAAGGAGGAGGCCGAAGGACTGGTTTCCGTCCGTGCACAGGGCGAGGGCGACAAGGGGCAGATGTCCCTGGAGGCGTTCCGCGACCTGATCGCCGGACTGGTCAAAGAGGAGGTCGAGGCCAACAAACTGGAGAAGAAGTAAGCATAGAAAGACAGGGGCTTTCCGATAAAGCCCCCGCCGAGGCGGGGGTCCGGGGGCGGGTCCGCATTGCAAACACCACCGCCGGCAGAAGCCCGATAACAAGGCAACAAGTTTAATTAACCATTTTAATACGTACAACTATCGCAGCACCGAAACCATTCCCGCCGAGGCCGTTTACCCCCGGGAATAACAGACCAAAACCGGCAGCCAATGCCAGCAACCGCTTCGGGCGCCGTCCGCCCGTCAAGGAGAATCCACACCGGATCAACAACGAGATCACGGCTCCCGAAGTGCGCGTGGTCGGTGACAACGTCGGAGAGCCTCGGGTTCTGTCGATTCACGATGCGCTGAAACTCGCCGACGAACTGGAACTCGACCTGATCGAGATCTCGCCCAAGGCCGAACCGCCCGTATGCCGCATCGACGATTACCAGAAGTTCCTCTACCAGCAGAAAAAGAAGGCCAAGGAATTGAAGGCCAACCAGACGAAAGTCGTCGTGAAGGAGATCCGCTTCGGCCCCCAGACCGACGACCACGACTACAACTTCAAGCTCAAGCACGCGCAGAATTTCCTCAAAGAGGGCGCGAAGGTCAAGGCCTACGTCTTCTTCCGCGGACGTTCGATCGTCTTCAAGGAGCAGGGCGAAATCCTGCTGCTGCGCTTTGCCACGGACCTCGAAGAGTTCGCCAAGGTGGAGATGATGCCGAAACTCGACGGCAAGAAGATGAACATGATGCTTGCGCCCAAAGTCAAGAAATAGCGACAAGGCGAGGGGCGGCGTACTGCCGTAGGCAGGACATAAAAACAACAGACACAAAACGAATGTATTCGGATTGTGTATTGTTGTTTTTGTGTTTACCGCAAAGCGGTACGTCGCCGAACCGCGAAAGCTGTTCATGGAGCGCGATCATGTCTCGCTTTGGCGAGACATGCGACGTAAATAACACTCCGAAACATTGCGGGCCAAAGGCATAAATGCGAAAACAACGACTGCGGAACGAACCCGTTCGGACCGCGGGGCGTTGTTTTTGCGTTTACAACGAAACGATGCTTTGCCGAGCCGCGAAAGCTGTTCACGGAGCGCGAGCATGGCTCGCTGCCGCGAGCCATGCAACGTAAATAACGCCCAGAAACATTGCGGGCCGAAAGTACAAATGCGAAAACAACGACTGCGGAACGAACCCGTTCGGACCGCAGGGCGTTGTTTTTGCGTTTACAAGCGACGAAACCGGCGCTTCGGGAAGAGCCCCGTTTCAATTTTTTCATTACCTTTGGGGACGTAACAACGCTTTCATTTGCTGGAAAGTCCGGCCGAACCGCAAACAATTCGGTTTTGGAACCGTCTGACTTTTTCGTACCTTTGTAGTCAATGATCACCCCCGACGACATATTCGGCATTGCGGACGAAGCGGCCTTCGCACACGCGGCGCTGGAGATATTCCGGCGGCAGGCCCGCGACTGCGCCCCCTACCGCGAATACCTCGCCCGGATCGGCGTGCGGCCCGAAAGCGTGCTGCGTCCGGAAGAGATTCCCTACCTGCCCATCGAACTGTTCAAAACGCATACGGTCTATTGCGGGGAGACTCCGCCCGAGGTGGTTTTCACCTCCTCGGCCACGACCGGAATGACGCCTTCGCGCCACCCGATGCGCTCGCTGGCGCTCTACGAGCAGGCGTTCCGCACGGCATTCCGCACCTTCTACGGCGACCCCGCCGGGTTGAGCCTCTACGCCCTGCTGCCCAATTACCTGCGGCGCAAAGGCTCGTCGCTGGTCTACATGGCCGACCGGCTTTTGGCCGATTGCGGATCGGGCGGCTTCTACCTCGACGACCACGACGCCCTGCTGGCAGCGATGGAGAGGGACCCGAAGCCGAAAATCCTGCTGGGCGTGAGCTACGCGCTGTGGGACCTCGCGGAGCGGTACGCTCCGAAGCTCCGCGACACGGTGGTGATGGAGACCGGCGGCATGAAGGGCTACCGCGAGGAGATTCCGAAAGAGGAGTTCCACAGGATACTCTGCGACGCCTTCGGGGTCGGGAAGATTCATTCGGAGTACGGCATGGCCGAACTCACCTCGCAGGCCTATTCGCAGGGCGGCAACCTGTTCCGCTGCCCGGCGTGGATGCGCGTCACGGCCCGCGACGTCAACGACCCGTTCGACCTGCTTCCGGCAGGCGCGCGCGGCGGGCTGAACATCGCCGACCTGGCGAACTGGTGGTCGTGCGCCTTTATCCAGACACAGGACGTTGGGGCGCGTCGGCGCGGACGGGGCGTTCGTCGTCGAAGGCCGTATCGACCACTCCGACATTCGTGGCTGCAACCTGTTGATACAATAAAATCACCCATACCAATGAAGACCGTCGCATTCGTTCCCATCCGGCTCAACAGCCAGCGCGTCGCGGGCAAGAACCTCCGCCCGCTGGACGGATCGCCGCTGATGTGCCATATCCTGAAAACCCTGACCGCCGTGGAGGGCATCGACGAAGTCTACGTCTACTGCAGCGACGAAGGCATCCGTGCGCTGCTGCCCGAAGGGGTCCGGCTGCTGCGCCGCGACCCGTCGCTCGACAGCGACACGACGCTCGGACGGGAAATTTACGACAGCTTCACCGCTCAAGTCGAGGCCGACCTCTACATCCTCGCCCACGCCACCTCGCCGTTCATCCGCGCCGCGACCGTCGCCGAAGCGCTCGGAAAGGTCCGCTCGGGCGAATACGACTCGGCATTCAGCGCCGAAAAATTGCAGACCTTCGCCTGGTTCGGGGGCAAACCGCTCAATTACGCCCTCGACAACATCCCCCGCACGCAGACCATCGAGCCGGTCTACATCGAGACCAGCGCCTTCTTCATCTTTTCGCGCGAATTGTGGTGCGGACGCGGACGCCGCATCGGCGAACGGCCCTACATGGCTGTCGTGGACCGCATCGAGGGACTGGACATCGACTACCCCGAGGACTTCGCCATGGCCGAAATCATCGCGGCCAGCCGGAACCTGCCGGAATAACCGCAAATGGTTCAAAATTCCTATAAAACGAGGGATTTCAAGGCTTGCGCAGCCCCGCGAAACGAAGTTTACAAGGAGTAAATAAGTATTCGGGGGGGGGTGGCAAGCGTAACGAAGAAATCACCGTTTTAGAGGAATTTTTTCGTAGGCGTCGATCATCGATCCCCGCGTGCGGTTGACGATCCGCGCCCCGAGCGAGCGGGCATAGTCGCGCAGCACCTCGTGGCCGCGGAACAGTTCGGCGACCTCGGCCAGATAAACGGCCATCGTATAGGGCCGGCGGGGAACTTTCTGGAAAATCGGCTCCGGAACGGCCGGAGCATCGTCGTAATAGTGGCCGACGGCCCGGCAGAGGCGGTTTTCGTCGTCGACACACAGCCCGTCGAGCAGCGTATGATCCACACCGTACAACTCCAGCGTCCTGTAACCCAGCAGCAGGGCGACGTACTCGCACACCTGCACCACAGTCCCGAAGTTGGCGCTTCCCAGACCGTGGCGGAACAGCCAGAACTCCACGCTCCGGAATCCCCGGTAGACCTGCGTATGGAACCGCACGATGCGGATATTGGGGTTGGGAAGCGCGGCGCGGTAGTCGAACCGCTCGGGATTGTAATACTGCACGTAGAGGTTCATCGGCCACGTCACCCGCTCGTTGAGCACGCGGTAAAGCTCCGCGACCCGGTCGCGGTAGACACTGTCGCGAAAGAACATGGGGTCGGAAAGCACGTAGTAGGCGGGCCGCACGGTCGCGAAACGCTCGTCGAGCGCGAAATAATTGACCGCCATGACGTCCTTCGACAGGTGTTCGCCCTGCTCGATCAGCCGCGGCAGGTCCCCGGAGAGCGAAGGTCCGTTGCCGAGGATCAGGACCGAAGGCTTCGGCTCCCCGACAGTCCCGGCGCGGCGGACATAGTTGCGGAAATTCTCCTTCACGGCCATCACGGCGAAGTAGAGCGCCGTGTCGAACGCATTGCGGACGAATGCGATGATTTTCTCGGATGCGGTCATCGGACTGGTTTTATTGCAAAAGTAGCAAAAGATCAATATCTTCGCAACAAAACCCGGCAGAACAGATGTCAGAACCCACCATTTCGGTCGTCATACCCCTCTACAACAAGCAGCGGGAAATCGGCGCGGCCGTGCGCTCCGCACTGGCGCAGACCCGCCTCCCGCAGGAGATCATCGTCGTGGACGACGGATCGACCGACGGCGGCGCGGAGGCCGTGCGTGCGATCCGATCGCCGCTGGTGCGGCTCGTCCGGCAGCCCAACGCCGGGGTCTGCGCCGCGCGCAACCGCGGCATCGAGGAGTCGACGGGCGAATACATCGCCCTGCTGGACGCCGACGATGCGTGGGAGCCGGGGTTTCTGGCCGAAATCGCCGCCATGATCCGCGAGTTCCCCGGATGCGGACTCTATTGCACGGCCTTTTCAATAATAAGCCACGACGGGACCTATCCGGCCCCGACACCCTCCGAGCGGGGCATCGTGGCGAATTTCTTCCGCGAATCGGCCCACCGCTACATCGCCATCCCGTCGGCAAGCTGCATCCCGCGGCGCGTGTTCGACAACGTGGGGCTGTTTCCCGTCGGCATGAAGATCGCCGAAGACCTCTACATGTGGATCCGGATCGCCCGCCGCTACGAAGTCTGCTTCTCGCCCGAACGGCTGGTCCGTTACTCGCGGGTGGCCTCGAACCGCTCGGCAACGAGCTACACCCCCGAGCAGACCGTCCATTCGTTCGAGGAGCTGTACGACCCCCAGGCCCCCGAGGAGGACCGGGAGTTCGTGGCCCGCGCAGCGTTGGGAAAGGCGCTAATAATCAGCGCTAAAGGCGGCACAAAGGAGGCCGCCCGCGCCGCCCGGTTCTTCGCCTGGACACGGACCTACCGCCGCACGCTGCACAAGGTCCGCGCCCTGAACGCCCTGCCCGCCGGCTGGCGCGGCCCCGTAATCCGGCTTTACAACGCACTGGCCTGGCGCCTCGCCCGCAAAGGACTCTAATACCTGCGACCATGAAATACATCCTTCAAAACCTCTGCTGCCTGCTGCTTTTCGCAGCGGGAACCTGCCGCGCGCAGACCACCGGCCACACGTTCCGGTCGGGCGGCATCGACCGCACGTACCGCCTCCACCTGCCCGAAGGACTGCCGGCCGGGGCGCCGCTGGTCATCGTCCTCCACGGCTACGGCGGACAGGCCCGGCCGGAGAGTTTCGGCATGAACGAGGTCGCCGACCGCCACGGTTTCGCCGTCTGCTACCCGCAGGGCGAACGCGACGGCCGGGGCAAGACGTGCTGGAACGTGGGCTACCCCTTTCAGGCCGACATGGCCGTCGACGACGTGCGGTTCCTCACCGAACTGATCCGGCACCTTGCGAAGGAGCACCGTTTGAGCCGTCGCAACGTCTTCTGCACGGGCATGTCGAACGGCGGGGACATGTGCTACCTGCTGGCCTCGCGCTGTCCGGAGGTCTATGCGGCCCTCGGGCCGGTCGCCGGGTTCATGTCCGTCGAAATCCTACGCTCGGACCGCAATCCGCGTCCGATTCCGCTGTTCGAAATCCACGGGACCGAGGACCGGACGACCCGCTGGGAGGGTGACCTCGGGAACGAAGGGGGCTGGGGCGCCTATGTCTCCGTCCCGACCGCGGTCGGCTACTGGGCCGCCAAAAACAAATGCCTCGCAGAGCAGGTCGACACCCTGCCCTCCCGCCCGGCGGCCTGCAGGTCATCGCCCACCGCTACACGGACGGCACGGACGGAAACGAGGTCTGGCTCTACGAAACCGTCGGCGGAAAGCACTCCTGGAAAGAGACGGGCGTAGACACGGGCGAGGAGCTGTGGAAGTTTTTCAGCAAATACGTCCGGTAAACGAAAAAAGGGTTCCGATGATTCGGAACCCTTTTTCACTCTGCCGGGCGGCGTCAGTTCGAGAACGTCAGCGAGTCTTTCCCGGCGTCGATCGAGATCGGCTTCGAGCGGTCGACATCCCCGGCGAGAATCCGCTTCGAGAGGTCGTTGACCACGTAGCGCTGGATGACACGCTTCACGGGACGCGCGCCGTAGAGCGGATCGTAACCCGCGGAAGCGATCCATTCGCGCGCCTTGTCGCTGTACTCCAGCCGGATGCCGTTCTCGGCGAGCATCTTGCTGACGATGCCCAGCTGGATATCCACGATGCGCTCGATGTCCTTGTGCGTCAGCGGCTCGAACATCACGATCTCGTCGATACGGTTCAGGAACTCCGGCTTGAGCTGCTGTTTCAGCAGGTCGATCACGGCCAGTCGGGTCTTTTCGACAACCTCTTCGGGCAGTTTCTTGCCGTCGAAGGCCTCGGCGAAATTTTCCTGGATCACCTGCGACCCCATGTTCGAAGTCATGATGATGATCGTATTGCGGAAGTCCACCGTGCGGCCCTTGTTGTCGGTCAGACGGCCGTCGTCGAGCACCTGCAGCAGGATGTTGAAGACGTCGGGGTGCGCCTTCTCGATCTCGTCGAGCAGCACGACCGAATAGGGCTTGCGGCGCACGGCTTCGGTGAGCTGGCCGCCCTCGTCGTAACCGACGTATCCCGGAGGCGCCCCGACCAGACGCGACACGCCGTGGCGCTCCTGATACTCACTCATGTCGATACGCGTCATCATCGAATCGTCGTTAAAGAGGAACTCGGCCAGCGCTTTGGCCAGCTCGGTCTTGCCGACGCCCGTGGTGCCGAGGAAGATGAACGAGCCGATCGGCTTGCGGGGGTCGTTCAACCCGGCGCGCGAACGGCGCACGGCGTCGGAGATGGCGGCGATGGCCTGCTCCTGACCGATGACGCGCCGGTGCAGCTCGTCCTCCATGTGCAGCAGTTTCTCGCGTTTCGGAAGCCAGCATGCGCGTCACGGGGATACCCGTCCAGCGCGACACCACCTCGGCGACGTCCTGCGCATCGACCTCCTCCTTGATCATCGAGCCGTTGGCCGACGCCAGCTTGTACTCCTCCTGAAAGGCGGCGATCTCCTTTTCGGCCTCCTGAATCTTGCCGTAGCGGATTTCGGCCACCTTGCCGTAGTCGCCCTGCCGCTCGGCCTGCTGGGCCTCGATCTTCAGCTGCTCGATCCGGTCCTTGTTCTCCTGAATCCTCTTCAGCAGATCGCGCTGGCCCTGCCATTTGGCACGCATCTCGGCGTCTCTGGACTTCAGTTCCTCGATCTCCTTGGTGAGCTGCTCCACACGCTCCCTGTCCTTCTCGCGGCGGATCGCCTCACGCTCGATTTCGAGCTGGCGCACACGCCGGTCGAGGGTGTCGATCTCCTCAGGCACGGAGTTCATCTCCAGACGCAGGCGCGAAGCCGCCTCGTCCACGAGGTCGATCGCCTTGTCGGGCAGGAAACGCGAGGTGATGTAACGCGTCGAAAGTTCGACGGCGGCGACGATCGCCTCGTCCTTGATGCGGACCTGATGGTGGTTCTCGTAACGGTCCTTCAGTCCGCGGAGGATCGAAATGGCGTCCTCCTGCGTCGGCTCGTCGACCATCACCTTCTGGAAACGGCGTTCGAGGGCCTTGTCCTGCTCGAAGTATTTCTGGTACTCGTCGAGCGTCGTGGCGCCGATGGTCCGCAGGTCGCCGCGCGCAAGCGCGGGTTTGAGGATATTGGCGGCGTCCATCGCGCCCGACGACTTGCCGGCGCCGACGAGGGTGTGGATCTCGTCGATGAACAGCAGTATTTCGCCTTCGCTGGCAACGACCTCCTGCACGACGGCCTTGAGCCGCTCCTCGAACTCGCCCTGATACTTGGCGCCCGCGATAAGGGCGCCCATGTCGAGCGAGTAGATCACCTTCGATTTCAGGTTTTCGGGCACGTCGCCGTCGACGATACGGTGGGCGATGCCCTCGGCGATGGCGGTCTTGCCGACGCCGGCTTCGCCGACGAGAATCGGGTTGTTCTTCGTGCGCCGCGAGAGGATTTGCAGCACGCGGCGGATCTCCTCGTCGCGGCCGATCACCGGGTCGAGCTTGCCCGGGGCCTGTTCGTTCAGGTTGATGGCGTATTTACCCAGCGCATCGAACTGCTGCTCGGAAGTCTGCGAATCGACCGTCGCGCCCTTGCGGAAGGTGCGGATCGCCTCGATCAACTCCTTTTCCGTCGCGCCGCTGCGCTTGAGGATGTCGGCGGCCTGCCCGCGCTCGGCCACGAGGGCCAGCAGCAGGTGCTCGACGGAAGCGTATTTGTCGCCGAAATTCTTCGTGAAGTCCACGGCCCGCTGGATCGCCTTCGAGGTCTCCTGTGCGAAGAACTGCTCGCCGCCGCCTTCGACGCGCGGCAGCGACGCCACGGCCCGCCCGGCCTCGTCGCGCAGCGAACGTACGTTCACGCCCACGCGCCCCAGCAGGAACGTCGAGAGCGAATCATCCTCGCGGATCAGCACCGCGAGCAGGTGGAGCGGTTCGACAGCCTGCTGTCCCCGCTCCCGCGCCAACGAGAGCGCCGCTTGCAGCGCCTCCTGCGCTTTGATGGTAAGAGTGTTGATATTCATAGTGTTTCAGTTTTGTTTTTCAATCCGTTTCGATCCTCTTATCCGCAAAACCCCTGCCAACCCGGAATATACGACACGTTGTCACTTTTTGTCACAAATTGTCATCCGAAGACTGCCATGCCGGGACAAAATGACCGGAAGCAGAATTATTTTCAATTTTCACTTAATTCTTCTTATCTTTGCAACACTATGAGTGATTTCATCGTCAGCGCACGCAAATACCGCCCCGCGACCTTCGCCTCGGTCGTCGGGCAGAAACATATTACCTCGACGCTCAAAAACGCCATCGAGCGCGCCCAGCTGGCCCATGCCTACCTCTTCTGCGGTCCCCGCGGCGTGGGAAAGACCACCTGCGCCCGCATCTTCGCAAAGGCCATCAACTGCCTGAGTCCCAACGGCGCAGAAGCCTGCAACGAGTGCGAATCGTGCCGCTCGTTCAACGAGGGCCGCTCGCTGAACATCCACGAGCTGGACGCCGCGTCGAACAACTCGGTGGAGGACATCCGCACGCTGATCGAGCAGGTGCGCATCATCCCGCAGGTGGGCCGCTACTCGGTATTCATCATCGACGAGGTCCACATGCTCTCGGCCGCGGCCTTCAACGCCTTCCTAAAGACGCTCGAAGAGCCGCCCGCACACGCGATCTTCATCCTGGCGACCACCGAGAAGCACAAGATCATCCCCACGATCCTCTCGCGGTGCCAGATCTACGATTTCAACCGCATCCGCGTCGAAGACTCGGTCGAATACCTCAAATACATCGCCTCGCAGGAGGGCGTCACGGCCGACGAAGAGTCGCTGAACCTCATCGCGCAGAAAGCCGACGGCGGCATGCGCGACGCCCTGTCGATGTTCGACAAGGCCGTGTCGTTCTGCGGCACGACGCTCGACTACCGCAACGTGGCCCAGACGCTCAACGTGCTGGATTACGACACCTATTTCGGCGTTACGGAGATGCTGCTCGCAGGCAACTACGTCGATGTGCTGGTCACGTTCGACACGGTGCTGTCGAAAGGCTTTTCGGGGCAGACCTTCACGGCGGGACTCAACCGCCACATGCGCGACCTGCTGATGGCCAAGCGCCCCGAAACGCTGCGGCTGATCGAAATGACCGGAACGCTGCTCGAACGATACCGGACGCAGGCGGGCGCCTGCAATGTCGAGTTCCTGTTCGGAGCCATCTCCATTCTGACGGAGCTCGACGGGAAGATCCGGCAATCGTCGAACCAGCGATTGCTCGTCGAGCTGGGCCTGATGAAGATCGCAGGACTCGGCCAAAAAAAAAATGACACCCTGACATTCCCCGGGGAGTATCCGCTTCCCGAACTGACGCCCCGTACGGCGGCCGCGGCCGTCACGGCGCCGCCTGCGGCACAACCGCAGTCCGACCCGGCGACCCGACCCGTTCCGAGTCCCGTTCCGGCGGCTCCGCAGCAACCCGCAGCGGTTCAGCCCGGACCGGCCGCACAACCGGTTCCCGCCCCGGCTCCGCAGCCGGCCGCACCCCGGCCGGAAACGCCGGTGCAGCCCGCAGCCGCCCCGGGACCCGCTCCCGCTCCGGCCGCACGGCCCGAAGCGCCGAAACCCGCGCCCCAGCCTGTGCGGAGACCGCTGATCTCGGGAACCTCCCTCTCGGAACTGCTCGCCTCGGCGGGCAGCGATCCGGACGAGGAGCCTTCCGAGGAGGAAACAGCCCAACCGGAAGTCGCGGCGATCGACCCCGAGTGCGAACGGAAACTGGAATGCGCCCGGGAAAAGATCCTGAACCTCATCCGGGAACGGCGTCCGCGGTTCGTCCCGGCCTTCGAGCTGATGAGGGTGCAGGGCAACATGATCTCGTTGAGCGTGCCGACGAGCGAACTGCGCGAAGAGATACTCCGCAGCAAGACGGGGATGCTGATGCGCATCGCCGAACTGGCGGGCATCACGGGAGCGATCGAACTGGAAGTGGTCGTCAACGAGGAGATCCGGGCCGCACGGCCGATCAAACTCGAAGACCGGGTGAAACACATGACGGAGAAAAATCCGCTGATCGCGGAACTTCGCCAGGCATTGGATCTGGAAGTGGAATAGAGCGCATTGTAAAAACTCCGCAAATCGGGCGACATCTGTTGCGCGATGCGACAAGCCCCTCCCAAGGGAGGGGTTTGGGGTGGGGTCAAACTTGCAAACGCGGCGAAACGCCGCGACAACGACCGCCGGATTTGCAAACCGGTAAACAATTAGAACAAATACTAAACAGTAATATGACAAATTTCATCGAAGAACTCGAATGGCGCGGCATGATCCACACGATCATGCCCGGCGCGAAGGAACAACTCGAAAAAGAACTGACGACGGCTTACCTGGGTATCGACCCCACGGCCGATTCGCTGCATATCGGCCACCTGGTGGGCGTGATGATCCTCAAGCACTTCCAGATGTGCGGCCACCGTCCGCTGGCCCTCGTGGGCGGTGCAACGGGCATGATCGGCGATCCCTCGGGCAAATCGCAGGAACGCAACCTGCTCGACGAAAAGACCCTGCGCCACAATCAGGAGGCGATCAAGCGCCAGCTGGCCAAACTGCTCGACTTCGAGTCGGACGCCCCGAACGCCGCACAGATGGTCAACAACTACGACTGGATGAAGGAATTCACGTTCCTCGATTTCATCCGCGACATCGGCAAGTGCATCACCGTCAACTACATGATGGCCAAAGATTCCGTGAAGAAACGTTTCAGCGGCGAGGGCGACGGCATGTCGTTCACCGAGTTCACCTACCAGCTGGTTCAGGGCTACGACTTCCTGCACCTCTACGAGACGATGAACTGCAAAATCCAGCTCGGAGGCGCCGACCAGTGGGGCAACATCACCACCGGCACGGAGCTGATCCGCCGCAAGCTGGGCGCGGAGGCCGAGGCCTTCGGCATCACCTGCCCGCTGATCACCAAGGCCGACGGCACGAAATTCGGCAAGACCGAGAGCGGCAACGTATGGCTCGACCCGCGTTACACCTCGCCTTACAAGTTCTACCAGTTCTGGCTCAACGTCAGCGACGACGACGCCAAACGTTATATCAAGATCTTCACGCTGCTCGACCGCCAGACCATCGACGCGCTCATCGCCGAGCACGACGCGGCTCCCCACCTGCGCGTATTGCAGAAGCGGCTGGCCGAGGAGATCACCTGCATGATCCACTCGCGCGAGAGTACGAAAAGCCGTCGAGGCCTCGGCCATCCTCTTCGGCGGCGCCACGTCGGAGGCTTTGCACCGCCTCGACGAGCAGACCCTGCTGCAGGTGTTCGAAGGTGTACCCCAGTACCGCGTGGCCCGCGCGGAACTCGCGGCCGGCGTCCCGTTCGTGGACCTCTGCGCCGAGAAAAGCGGCATCTTCGCCTCGAAAGGGAGTGCCGCAAGCTGGTGCAAGGCGGCGGCGTGTCGCTCAACAAGGAGAAGTCGCCGACGCGATGCGCCCGGTGACCGACGCCGATCTGATCGCGGGCAAATACCTGCTCGTGCAGCGCGGCAAGAAGAACTACTACCTCGTGATCGCCGAATAGGATGGAATACCGGATCGTTCTCCAGCGCATGGAGTTCCGGGCGCTGCACGGCTGCTACGAACTCGAACGAAAGGTCGGCAACCGCTTTACGGTCGACCTGGAGATCACGGCCTGCCTGGGCGACGCGGCCGCCGAAGGACAATGTCGAAAAGGCAGTCAACTACCTCACGGTCTACGAGGTCGTGAGCCTGCAGATGCGCATCACGCAGCGCACGATCGAACGTGTGGCGATGAACATCATCGAGGCGGTCTACGCCTCCTTTCGGCAGGTCCGGCACGTAAAATGCACCGTCTCGAAACTGGCGCCCCCGCTCGGCGGCAAACTGGAGAAGGTGAGCGTCGTACTGGAGAAATAGAAACCTGCGCGCACGCAGCTGCGTGCGCGCAGGTTTTTCAAATAGGACCGATATATGCATCATTCACACGGCCGCGCAACGCTGGGCGGCAAATTGAGCGCCGTGCTCGTCGCGGCGGGAAGTTCCGTGGGACTGGGAAATATCTGGCGGTTCCCCTATGTCGCCGGAGACAACGGCGGCGGCGCCTTCCTGGTAATCTACATCCTCTGCGTCCTGTTGCTGGGACTGCCGATCATGGTGGCCGAATTCTCGGTCGGACGCGCCTCGCACCGCAACGCCGTGGGAGCCTACCGGGCGCTCGACCCCAAATGGAGCTTCCTGGGCTACAACGGCGTCGTGGCGGCGTTCCTGATCCTGGGCTTCTATTTCGTGGTGTCGGGATGGACCGCCGAATACATGGTCCACTCCGTGACGGGAAGCCTCGCCGAACTCTCCGCCCCCGACGAATACAAGAGTGTTTTCGAGAATTTCATCCAGAACCCGTGGCGGCCCGTGCTCTACACCGCGCTGTTCGTGCTGGCGACGCATTTCGTCATCACGATGGGCGTGCAGAAGGGCATCGAACGCTCGGCCAAGGTGCTGATGCCGCTGCTGTTCGTGATCCTGATCGCGCTGTCGATCCACTCGCTGCTGATGCCGGGCGGCGGCGAAGGCGTCCGGTTCCTCTTCCGGCCCGACTTCTCGAAGGTGACTCCTTCGACGGTGCTCGTGGCGCTGGGGCAGGCGTTCTTCTCGCTCTCGATCGGCATCGGCACGATGGTCACCTACGCCTCCTATTTCAAGCCCGACACCAACCTGCGCCACACGGCGCTCAACGTCACGATCCTCGACACGCTGGTAGCCATACTGGCCGGCGTGGTGATCTTCCCGGCGGTCTTCAGCGTAGGCATCGAGCCCTCGTCGGGGCCGTCGCTCGTGTTCATCACCCTGCCGGGCATCTTCAACTCGATGCCGCTGAGCATGGTTTGGTCCTCGGTGTTCTTCCTGCTGCTGGTCGTCGCGGCCCTCACCTCGACCATCTCCCTGCACGAGGTCATCACGGCCTACATGCACGAAGAGTGGCACATGAGCCGCCGGGCCGCCGCATGGTCGACGACCGGAGCCTGCATGGCGCTGGCCGCCGTGGCGTCGCTGTCGCTGGGCCTCCTGAAGGGATGGAACATCTTCGGACTCACGATCTTCGACTCGCTCGACTACCTCACGGCCAACATCCTGCTCCCCGCCGGCGGATTTTTCACCTGCATTTTCGTCGGCTGGCGCCTCGACCGGAAAATACTCAAGGCCGAGATCAGCAACAACGGCACGCTGAAATTCCGTATCTACGGGGTGTTCATCTTCCTCGTGCGCTACGTCTGCCCGGCGGTGCTGCTGCTGATCTTCCTGGATAACCTGGGCCTCTTTAGCGGCCGGCACCGATCGGAACGAAACCCAAAACCTACCGAACCATGAAACGATTTGTTCTTTTGCTGTCCCTCTGCTGGGGCCTCTGCGCTTCAGCCGCGGCACGCCCGATCCGGGGCACTGTAAAATGCGGCGGAAAACCGCTGGAAGGCATCACCGTCACGGACGGTTATTCCTTCGCCCGAAGCGACGCAGCGGGGGAATTCACCCTCGACACCAACGACGACGCGCTGTTCATCAGCGTGGTGACCCCATCCGGATACATCGCACCCACGGAAGGAGGCGTACCGCAATTCTACCGTCCCTACGTCCCCGCCACGAAGCGTTACGACTTCTGTCTGCAGCCGTGGCCCGCAACCGGCGAAGTGTACGAACTGCTGGCGATAGCCGACCCGCAACCCAAAACCGAAACGCATTTCGAACGGCTCCGAACCGAGATCATCCCCGAACTGCAACGTACGGCCGCCGCGGGAAAAGCGCAGGGCGTACAACAGGCCGCCATCCTGCTCGGTGACATCGTCTGGGACTCCCCGGAACTGTTCACCCGCGTGAAAACGCAGTTCGCATCGCTCGGAATCCCGGTCTACGGCGTGATCGGCAACCACGACCACGACCTGAAAAAATACACCGACCGGGAGGCCACGGAGAACTACCGGAACCACTTCGGCCCCACCTACTACGCCTTCGACATGGGCCGCACCCACTATGTCGTGCTCGACGACATCGTCTACCACGGTGCAAAAAAATACGACGAGCAGATCGACTCGCTGCAACTGGCCTGGGCCGCGGAATACGCCCGGCGGCTGCCCGCCGGGTCGCGCGTCTGCGTAGCCATGCACGCCCCGGCCATGAAGGCCTGGAAGGGGAATCAGGTCATGGAGTCGGCCGCCAGGCTGATGGACGCCTTCGCCGGCCACGAACTGCATTTCATCTCGGGGCACACGCACGTCAACTCGAACTACGACATCCGCGAAGGGGTCATGGAGCACAACGTAGCCCAGATCTGCGGGAACCTGTGGTACGACCCGGTCAACAAGGACGGCACGCCCAAAGGCTACCAGCTCTTCCGCGAATGCGGCGGAGAATTCTCGTGGGAGTACCGAAGCCTCGGCTCCCCGTCCGTACGGCAGCTGCGGATATGGCAGCCCGGACGGGTGGAAGCGTTTCCACGGAGCGTCGTGGCCAAAGTCTGGAACTGGGATCCCTACTGGACCGTCGTCTGGTACGAGGACGGCCGTTACCGCGGCGCGATGCAGCGCATCCAGATCGCCGATCCCGACTATGCGGCACATCTCGATTCGCTGAAAACAGCCGGGCGGAAACTCGCCAAATCGCAGCATTCCCGCGTCTCGGATTTCTATTTCAAAGCGTGTCCTTCGGCGTCGGCACAGACGATCGAAGTAGTCGCCACGGACCGCTTCGGACGCCGTTATTCGGAGCGCATCACGCTCGGAAAAGCCAAATGGCCCGTCGGAGCGGCGGCCGCTGAATAAGTCCGGCCGAACGGCGGAAACAGGTCTGGCGAACGGACGCCGGGCATCGTAAAAGAACGGGCGGATGGACAGTACCGAAGTACATTCCATCCGCCCCGTTTATAAGGATGTGCGGAAGATCGCCGCTTTAGGCAATCAGTTGATATTGCGCCGGTCGGGTTCGTGGTCGGGCGAAGCCGCCTCCATGTCGATCTGCAATTTCACCATGTTGATGGCCGTGGCAGCCGCTTCGTCGCCCTTGTTGCCGTGACGGCCGCCGCAGCGGTCGAGGGCCTGCTGCATGTCGTTGACCGTCAGCACGCCGAAAGCAATGGGCATGTTCCACTGGATTTGCAGCTGCGTGATGCCCTGCGTCACGCCCTGGCAGATGAAATCGAAGTGGCGCGTGTCGCCCTGGATAACGCATCCCAGCGCGATAACAGCATCGACATCGGTGTATTCCGCGAAGAACTGGGCGCCGAGCGACAGTTCGAAGGTGCCGGGGACATATTTGATCTGGATGTTCATGTCGGGGCACCCTGCGGCACGCAGCGTACGCACGGCTCCCTCCAGCAGGGCCTCGGTGACCTCGCGGTTCCACTCGGCCACGACGATACCGAACCGCATATCCGCGGCCGAAGGCAGGGGTGAGTCGAATTTGGAAAGGTTGTGATTCTTGGTCGCCATCGTCTTCCTCCGCTTTTATTTTACGCTGCCGAGCAGCTTCTCCGCATCGCGGGCCTCCATCGAGGCGGGATACGAGGTCATGATCTCTTCATAGAAAGCCGCGGCTTTCTGCTCATTGCCCTGGGCCTGCTCCGCAAGACCTGCCTTGCGCAGGTACATCGGAGCCGTCAGGTTGTTGTCGGCGGCCTTCACGGCTTTCTCGTAGAACTTCACGGCCTTGGCATAGTCCTGCTGCTCAACGGCGATGTCGCCCTGCAGACCGTAGTTCTGCGCATTGATCAGCTCTCCGGGGATGCCTTTCAGCTGCGAGAACTTCGCCAGGTATTTGGCGGCGTTCTCCAGATCGCCCGTACGCAGGTAGCAGATGCCCGCATAGTGCTTGGCGAGGTTGCCCGAAGGCGTCGAGCCGTACTTCTCGATCACGTCGAGGAAACCGGCCCCGTTGTCGTCGCCCAGCAGCGCCGTCTCGAAATCGGGATTCTCGCCTTCGAAACGGTTCTGCGCCTCGGCGATCATCTCGGCGGCCTTCGTGGCACGGGGCTGGAGGATCAGCGAGCGGTAACCGAAAACGAGGGCTGCGAGGACGAGCAGGCCGAGGAAAACGTAGGACATCATCCGGCCGTTCCTCTCGAAAAACAACTCCGTTTTGTTCATTGCTTCGCCGAGGGTTTCCTGCTCGGCGACGTTCTGCTTTGCCATATTGCTTGTTGTGTTATTAGTTTATAATTCGTACGATAGTCTGCAAAGATACAAAACTATTCACAATGTGCAATGTCGTGTCCGGATTTTTTGTATTTTTGTCCTATGCATCTGAAGAAAATAGCGCTGCTGAATTTCAAAAACATCCCCCAGGAAGAACTCGTGCTGTGCCCCGGCATCAACTGCCTGGTGGGCGACAACGGCGCGGGCAAAACCAACGTCGTGGACGCCGTTTACTACCTGTCGATGTGCAAGTCGTCGCTGCAGATGACCGACGGGCAGAGCATCCGCCACGGCGCCGACTTCTTCCTCGTCGAAGGAACCTACGCGAGCGATGCGGGCAAGCGGGAAACCATCGTGTGCAGTTTCTCGCGCAAGGGCGGCAAGGTGCTCAAGCGCAACGGCAAGGAGTACGAACGGCTTTCGGACCACGTGGGGCTGATTCCCGCGGTGATCGTGTCGCCGGCCGACAGCTGATCTCGGACGCCGCCGACGAGCGCCGCCGCTATCTCAACGCCTTCATTTCGCAGCTGGACCGCGCCTACCTCAGCTCGGTGATGCGCTACAACGCCGTGCTGGCCGAGCGCAACCGCCTGCTGAAAACACGGCCCGACGAAACCATGCTCCAAATCTACGACATGCAGCTGTGCGAACACGGCAAGGCCATCCACGCCCGGCGGCAGGAGTTCGCCGAGCGGCTGCAACCGGTGACCGCGGCCTATTACCGCATCCTTTCGGGCGATAGGGAGCAGGTCGAGCTGCACTACAAATCGGAGCTGAACGACCGTCCGTTCGAGGAAATTCTGCTCGACGCGCGGCAGAAGGACATCGTCAACGAATTCACGACGGCAGGCATTCACCGCGACGACCTGGTGCTGAAAATCGGGGGATATCCTCTGCGCAAATACGGGTCGCAGGGGCAGCAGAAATCCTTCCTGATCGCCCTCAAACTGGCACAGTACGCCGTCGTCGTCCAAGCGAAGGGCGAACGCCCGATCCTGCTGCTGGACGACCTGTTCGACAAACTCGACGCCGGGCGGGTCGAACAACTGATCCGTCTGGTTTCGGACGACACCTTCGGGCAAATTCTGATCACCGACTGCAACCCGACACGTCTGAAACGGATTCTCGACAAGGCGGGCGGCGACTACACGCTCTTTTCAGTCGCCGAAGGTGCCGTAACGCAGGAGCGGAACGCGGCGGAAGGCTCGGAGAAGGCAACGGAAAACGCAGCGAAAGACGCAGCGGCAAATGCAGAAAAAGAACAATCCCTACGCCCCGAATCAACCGACGAACAGCCATGAGACGGACCAAAACCATGCTGATGGGCGACTTGCTGGAGGAGTTTTTCAAACGCCCCTATATCGCCGCGAAGGTCGCCGAAGGCAAACTGCCGGATACATGGCGCGAGATCGTCGGCGACTGCGCCGCGGAGGTCACCACCGAATTGCGGCTCGAAAAGCACATCCTTTACGTACGCATTCAGTCGAGCGTCCTGCGCTCGGAACTTTTCTACCAGCGCGAAGCGCTCCAGGAGGAGATCAACCGCCGTTCGGGCGTACGGCTCGTCAACGCCGTCATCATCCGGTAAGTCCGGGTTCGGCCAAAAAGCATACCTTATAAATATATACATGAAAAAAGATGCCCGTAACGGAGCATCTTTTTTCGTTGTGACGGAAAGGCCTCATTCACGGCCCTCCCCCAATACGGCCCGGCCTTATTTGATGATCACGGCGCGGTTGGCCTTCTGGTTGTTCTCATAAACGTTGGCTGCGTTGCCCTTGCCTTCGTAGGTCAGCTGCTTGGGGTTCACACCGCACTTCACGAGGAAGTCGTAAACGTTCTTGGCCCGGTTGTCGGCGACGCGCTTGTTGCCTGCGGCCGTACCCGTCTGCTGGTCGGCATGGCCCTCGATCTTGTAGACCCGGTCTTTCGGACCGCTCTTGATCAGGTCGGCCATCAGTTCGAGGCGGGTCTTCTCCTTCGGCGTCAGCTTCGACATGCTGTAATCGTAGAAGATGATCGAAGTCGGGCTGAGGGTGTTCACCTTCTGTGCGGCAGCGGCTTCTGCGGCAGCCTTGGCAGCGGCAGCGGCGGCGGCAGCTTTAGCGGCTTCGGCTTCGGCCTGCGCAGCCTTCAGCTTGTTGGCCAGGTCCGCATTCTCCGACCGGGCGGCTTCGAGGGCGGAATTGCCCGCAGCCACTGCATTCTGGAAAGCGCGGATGTCGTCGGCCGTATAGCCCGGAACGCCGCGCTCCCAGCCACGCTGGTTGAAGCGGTAGGTGATACCCGCCGTAGCGGTGAGCCCGGCCAGGTAAGAGCCGTTCATCTTCGCGGGACAAATGCTCGACTTGGTGAGCAACCCCTTGAGTTCGATATTGAAATCGAAGGCCGGCGACAGGCGGAACTTGCTGAGCAGACCCGCCGTGAAGGCGAACTCCTGGCGCGAACCGGATGCGTTCTCACGCTGGCTGCGGTCCGTGAAGTTCGAAGCCATGTAACCGAAACCGGCGAACGGCACGGCATACCACGCACGGTCGGCGCGGTAACCGCCGATCCAGTTCGATGCGTTAAGCATGAAATCCACATGCCCGAACATGTACGGCCACGTCATCTTACCCAGTTCGGAGTCGAAGTTATTGAACCATCCGCCCTGCAACTGGGCACGGATACCAACGATCGGATGCATCCATTTCGTTACCGACAGGTTGCCCTCGAAGCCGAAGCGGTCACCCCAAGAGCCGATATTACCGCCGTTAGAGAAGGCTGTGCCGGTTCCGAAACCGGCCGAAATCTCCCAATTATCCCAGAATCCGTTCGACACGAATCCGGCAACGCTCGGTTTCTTCGGCGTTCCATCGGCAAATGCGGCGGAGGCGAAAGCCACGAGCACAAAAGTCAAGAAAATTTTTCTCATAATGTTCATCTTTAATACGTCTCACATACTTGTCGTAAAAGTAAGCATTTTTTCACAAAAACCATTCAAATCCGGTCGAAAAAACAGAAAAAAGAAACCTTTGGAGCCAAAAAAGCCCCAAATGTCTGAACATCGGGGCTTTTTAGAACACAAATCAGGTAAAAACGGACATCATCCGCATTTGGAATAGCCGCACGACATGCAGGTCAGGCAGCCGTTCTGATAGGCCATATTCTCCTGTCCGCAGCTCGGACATTTGCCCTTGGATTTCGTGCCGTCGACGATATACTGTTTCAGCGCACGGCACACGCCGGTCTTCCACGTGTTGATCGACTCGCTGTCCAGGTGCAGGGACTCGATCAGCGACACGGTCTTCTCGATCGGCATGCCGTGGCGCAGCACGCCCGAAATGAGTTTGGCGTAGTTCCAGAACTCCTCGTTGAACAGGCGCGAAATGCCGCCGATGGTGTTGGTGTAGCCGTAACGGTCGGTGTACTGGAAATCGTAGCGTTTCGTACCGTCCGCCTCGCGGACCTTGATGATGAAGCCCTTCTTGATCTTCGGGGGAATGAACATGGCATCCTCCTCGATCTTACCTGTGAAGACCTCGTAGGGACGCCCGTCCTGCAGACCCACGAAAGCGATCCAGTCCTCCGTGCCGTTCTTGAACCGCACGATGTCCGCCGGAATCGACTTGGGACGCTTCGGCGCCTCGCCGGGATGCTCCTCGCACTTCTTCCTGCTCCTGGCGTTCTTCTCCAGCAGCACGCCGTCGCGACAGCCGTCGCGGTAGACCGTGACACCCTTGCAGCCGCACTCCCACGCCGTGCGGTAAACGTCGGCCACCAGCGCCTCCGAAACGTTGTTCGGCAGGTTCACCGTCACCGAGATCGAGTGATCGACCCACTTCTGGATGGCGCCCTGCATCTTCACCTTGGCCACCCAGTCGATGTCATTGGCCGTAGCGCCGTGGTAGGGCGACGCGGCGACCCACTGGTCCAGTTCGGCGTCGGAGATCGTCGAGAGCTTCGACGTGTCGTATCCATTCGCCTCCAGCCACTTCACGAAATTGTGGTGGTAGACGTTGTACTCCTGGAACTTTTCGCCCGTTTCGTCCTCGTAATCGACGTGGGTGTCCACGTCCGAAGGATTGATCTTGCGGCGGCGCTTGTAGACGGTGCGGAACACCGGCTCGATGCCCGAGGTGGTCTGCGACATGAGCGACGTGGTGCCCGTGGGCGCGATGGTCAGCATGGCGATATTGCGGCGGCCGACCTTCGTCATCTCCTCGTAGAGCGCCGGATCGGCCTCGCGGATGCGGGCGATCATCGGGTTGTTCGCCTCCTTGGCGGCATCGTAGATCGGGAAGGCCCCGCGCTCGGCGGCCAGCTTCACCGACGCGCCGTAAGCGGCCAGCGCGAGGGTCTTCTGCACCTCGACGGCGAAATCTATCGCCTCCTGCGTACCGTAGCGCAGCCCCAGGGCGGCGAGCATGTCGCCCTCGGCCGTAATGCCGAGCCCCGTGCGGCGGCCCTTCTGCGCCATTTCGCGGATCTTCTTCCACAGCTCCAGTTCCACGCGGCGCACGTCCAGGTCTTCGGGGTCGTCGGCGATCTTCTTGATGATCAGCTCGACCTTCTCCAATTCGAGGTCGATGATGTCGTCCATCATGTGCATCGCCTTGCCGACATGGTCGCGGAACTTGTCGAAATCGAACTTCGCGTCGGCCTTGAAGGGATTCTCCACGTAGCTCAGCAGATTCATGGCCAGCAGGCGGCACGAATCGTAGGGGCAGAGCGGAATCTCGCCGCAGGGATTGGTCGAAACCGTCACGAAACCCTCGTCGGCATAGCAGTCGGGAATGCTCTCGCGGATGATCGTATCCCAGAACAGCACGCCCGGTTCGGCAGACTTCCAGGCGTTGTGGATGATTTTCTCCCAAAGTTTCCGGGCGTCGATGTCCTGCTCGTATTTGGGATTGTCCGACTTGATCGGGAACTGCTGGTGGTATTTCTTGCCGGCGAGCGCCGCACGCATGAACTCGTCGTCGATCTTGATCGAGACGTTGGCGCCCGTCACCTTGCCCGTATCGACCTTGGCGTCGATGAACCGCTCGGCGTCGGGGTGCCTGATCGACAGCGACAGCATCAGCGCGCCGCGCCGCCCGTCCTGCGCCACCTCGCGCGTCGAGTTCGAGTAACGCTCCATGAAGGGCACGATACCCGTCGACGTGAGAGCCGAGTTCAGCACCGGGCTGCCCGTGGGCCGGATGTGCGAAAGGTCGTGACCCACGCCGCCGCGGCGTTTCATCAGCTGAACCTGCTCCTCGTCCATGCGGAAGATGCCGCCGTAGGAATCGGCGGGATTCTTATGGCCGATGACGAAGCAGTTCGACAGCGACGCCACCTGGAAATTATTGCCGATGCCGGTCATCGGGCCGCCCTGCGGAATGACGTAACGGAAATGGTCGAGCAACGCGAAAACCTCCTCCTTCGGAAGCGGGTTCGGGTATTTTTGCTCGATGCGTTCGATTTCGGAAGCGATGCGCTCGTGCATCTCGCGCGGCGATCGTTCGTAGATGTTTCCGAAAGAATCCTTGAGGGCGTACTTGCTCACCCACACCGTGGCGGCGAGATCGTCTCCGTCGAAATACTTCTTCGACTCGGCAACCGCATCGTTGTAATTGACTTTCTGCGGCGTGTCGGCTTTGGTGGCTTTTGACATAACTATTTTCAGGCTATTATTTCTGTATTTTCAGATTTCAGGCGTCACGGCGGGCAAAACCCGGTTCTACAAAATTGCGGCTTTTCCGGATAAAAAGCCAGCATGAAGAACCAAACTTATCCACAAAATATCTACAAAAGGACAAAAGGCACGCCCCAGAGACCCGGGGCGCGTCTTCGGACCGAAGGCGGTAGTTATTTCACCGCCACGGCGTCGATTTCGACCAGCGCGCCCATCGGCAGCGCCGCGACCTCATAGCACATGCGCGCCGGCATCTCCGAGGTGAAGAACTCGGCATAGACGGCGTTCATGGCGGCGAAATCGCCGATAGACTGCAACAGGACGGTGGTTTTCACCACGTCGGAATAATCGTACCCGGCTTCACGGAGGATGTGGCCGAGGTTCGTGAGCGACCGGCGCGTCTGGGCCTCGATACCTTCGGCCATTTTTCCGGATGCGGCGTCGATCGGAAGCTGTCCCGAAACATAGAGCGCACCGCCGGCCCCGACGGCCTGCGAATAGGGACCCACGGCCTTGGGCGCATGGGGTGAAGCGATAATGGTTTTCATAAGGAACGTTTTTTAATCATTTGCAAATTCACACTTCGATGTAACAGTCGCTTTAGAACGTTGTCATTGCCGCCTGCGGCACCACCCGGCTATAAGCCAGGCTCCAAGAGCGAAACCCGATTGCCGGGAATCGGATCCAATCTGGGCTCCCGACAGCTAAAAGCGTCGTTACGACACCAAAGGTACGATTTATTCCCTATATTTGCCGTATGATATAAATGGAAAAACAATGAAGATTTTACTCAAAATTGCGATAGTCGCTGTCGCTGCGGCCTTTATGGCCGGATGCTGCAACTGCCGCGCCTACCAGAAAAAGACCCGCCGCCCGCTGGCGGGGACCGAGTGGCAGCTGATCCAGCTCGGCGGCAAGGCGGTCAAACCCGAAGAGGGCAAATTCACCGTCACGCTGCTGACCGAGGGTAACCGCCTGACGGGCGTCGGGGCCTGCAACCGCCTGATGGGCACGTACAAGACCGACGGGAAACGCACGCTGAAAATAGGCCCCCTCGCTTCGACGATGATGGCCTGCCCGGGCATGGAGCAGGAGGATGCCTTCACCAAAATGCTCGAGTCGGTGACCCATTACGACATGGACGGCCCGATGCTGCTGCTGTTGAGCGACGGCGAACTGCGCGCCGTGTTCCAGGCAAAACCGTGACGGTCCGGGTGCTGAAAAGTTCCCCGCGCTGGGAACCGGGAGAGTCGGACGGACGAAAGGTTCCCGTGGAAATCAGGCTCCCCGTGGACTTCCGCAGACAAAATTGAAAAGGACCGGCTGTCGAGCCGGTCCTTTTTGCTTCGGCGGTTCCCCGCCGCTTAACGCAGGTGCGGATTCAGACGGCCCCACTCGTCGACGGGAGGCAGAATGCCCATCGAAATCACCTCGTCGCGCAGTTTGCAGAGATGCTCGTAGCTCTCCGTGAGCTTCTTGTGCTCCGCAGCCGTGCCCTGCACGTTCTTATACGACACGCCCTCCTTCGTGATGGCGGTCTCCATCGCCATCAGGATGTGTTTGAATTCGTCGTTGTGGACGAATACGCCGGCGGGATAGGTGAACGGCTTGCCGCCCATCGCAGCCGCGATCATCGAGATCGAGATATAAGCCGGACTTTGGAACGACGAACGGCCGCGCAGGTCGATGATGTGCTTGCCGCCCTGAATCACCCGCTGCTGCAGGTCGGCCCAGTCGCCCTCGGGCATCTCCTTGCCGATCAGCTCCGAAAGGGGCCGTCCGGCGACGAGCGTCGTCGAGGCGAAGACCGCCATCTGCTCGCCGTGGCCGCCGTAGGTGCGGCAGTTGCGGATTTCGTCGGGCGAGATTTTGAAGTATTTGGCCAGCTCCGAGCGCAGGCGCGTAGAGTCCAGCGCCGCGAGGGTCGAGACCTGCGAGGGTTTCAGCCCCGCATAGATCAGCGCGATGAGGCCCGTGATGTCGGCCGGGTTGAAGACCACCACGACGTGCTTCACATCGGGGCAGTAGGCCTTGAGGTCCTTGCCGAACTGGGCGGCGATCTCGGCGTTGCCTTTCAGCAGGTCCTCGCGCGTCATGCCGGCCTTGCGGGCCGCGCCGCCCGACGACACGACGTAAGCCGCGTCGGTCAGCGCCTCGCGGATGTCGGTCGTCCACGTGATGTTCACCCCCTCGAAGGCGCAGTGGTAAAGTTCCTCGGCCACGCCCTCCAGCGCCGGTCCATACGGATCGTAAAGGCAAATGTTCGGCGTCAGGCGCATCATCAGCGCCGTCTGGGCCATGTTCGAGCCGATCATGCCGGCCGCACCCACGATGGTGAGTTTCTCGTTCGTTACAAAATCCATAACTTATAATGTTTAAGTCCTCTTGTCTCTGTTTGCCGGCTTCATCGCCCTCCGAAACCCGCTTCTTAAGCCGGGCGGGCTACTCGATCTCCCGGCGGTTCATCAGCGCGTGGGTGATCGTCAGTTCGTCGACATATTCCAGTTCGTCGCCGAAACCGATGCCGCGCGCGATCGACGTAACTTTCAGCCCCGGGAACTGCCGCAGGCGGTTCATCAGGTAGAAAAGCGTCGTCTCCCCTTCGACCGAAGTCGAGATGGCGAGGATCACCTCCTTCACCCCGCCGCGGGCGATCCGCTCGCACAGCAGGTCGATCTTCAGGTCCGAGGGCGAGATGCCCTGCATGGGCGAGATGACGCCGCCCAGCACGTGGTACATGCCCCGGTACTGGCGCGTGTTCTCGATCGAAAGCACGTCGGCGACCTGCTCCACGACGCAGATCGTCGCATGGTCCCGCTCCCGGTCGGCGCAGATCGGGCAGACCTCCTCGTCGGAGAGGTTGTTGCACAGCGAGCAGTAGCGGATCTCGTTGCGGAACCGGTCGATGCTCTCCGTCATCCCGGCCACCGAATCCCGCTCCATGCGCAGGATGTGGATGGCCAGGCGCAACGCCGTGCGGCGTCCCACGCCCGGGAGCTTCGAAAGCTCGCCGACGACATCCTGTAAAAGTTTCGACATCTAAATCGTTTCGATGGTTTTGCATTCGAGCCACCCCTTCTTGCCGTCGGCAATGGTGATCTCGCACCAGTTGTCGAGGCGGTCGGTGATCTCGACGAGCGTCCCCTCGTGCAGCACGAAGAGGTCCGTGGCCGACTTGTCGGGCGAACTCTTCACGGCCGTCGAGAGCGACATCACCACGGCCTGCGTGTCGTCCAGCATCTCGCGCCGCTCGCCCATGGCGAACCAGCTCGTGAGCATGAACACCGCCACCGCGACGAGGGTTCCGTAGAACCCCGTCTTGCGCAACGGCAAACGCTGTGCCAGCAGGTAGGCCAGGAACAGCGCCAGGGCGCAAACCAACGCCGCGAGCGAGAAGACGCTCCATGCCGTGCAGCTCATCAGACGGCGCACGCCGCGCATCCATTCGGTGAAGAAAAATTCGGGTATCTGCTCGATGTTGTCCTTCGTGCGGGCCTCGGCGACACTCAAATTATAGCGGATGTCGTCGTTGCCGGGAGCCAGCCGCAAGGCCCGGTGGTAGAAAAGTATCGACTTGCCCAGCCGCTCCTCCTTGAAATAGGCATTGGCCAGGTTGTAGTAGAGTTTCATGGAACTCAATCCGCGGGCGAGAATCTGCTCGTAGAACTCCGCGGCGGCGTGAAAGTCGCCGTTGATATAGGCCGTGTTGGCTCGGTCCCACAACTGCTCGGGCGACGCCTCGGCCGCAGGTTCCGGAGCCGCCGTCACGGCAGGCTGAGCCAGCGTGTCGGCTCCCTCCTGCGCATGTGCGCAGAGAACGCCGGACAGCAGGATCAGGAATAGGGTCAATCGCTTCATAACAACTATCGTTTTATCACCGACTCGATGCGCGAAATCAGGTTCACGCCCTCGGAATAAACGTCGCCCATGCGGGCCGACTCCACGGGCGAATACTGCGCCTCGTCGCACTGGGTGATGATGGCCGTGAACCGCTGCGAATCCTCGGACGAAACGCCCCGTTTGTGCAGCTCCTCGCGGACGTTCTCCTTCGTGAGGTTGGCCACCGGAATGTTGAACTTGTCGCTCATGTAGCCCCACAGCGCGCGGAGCATCTCCTCGTAGAAGGCATGCCGGTTCTGCTCCTCCATATACCTCTTCGCGGCGCGGAAACGCTGCACGGCGACCTTGTTGGCCCGCTTGCCGCGCACCAGGGCGACGTTCTGCGATTCGCGGATCTGCTTGCGCAGCGCCACGTAGATCATCGTGAAAAGCGCCAGTACGCCCAGGAGCAGAATCCAGTAGGCGGCGCTGAAGATGAACGGCACGCGCTCGGAGACGCAGCTGCGCCCCGCCCAGCTTGATGAAGCGGATGTCCTGCCCCAGCATCTTCACCTCCTCCTTCGACATGCCGCGGCCCTGCATCACCACCGCATCGCCTCCGCCGCCGCGGGCATCGGGCGTGATTTCGAGCGTCAGCGGCTTCGAATTCGGAGCGTCACGTACTGCACCCGCTGAGGGGTCGAAGTAGGTGAACTCGATGGGTTCGATGTCATAAGTGCCCTCGGCACGTGCGATGAAGGGGTATTCGAACTGGCGGTAGCCGGAGATGCCCGTGGCCGACGTGTTGATCGACTCGGTGGTCTTGACGTTATACTGCTCGAACGAAGTCGGCAGCGGCAGTTTCGGAGCCTGGACGAAGGTGAGGTTGCCCGTGCCGGAGATCTTCACCGTGACGGTCGCGCCCGAGTTGGCCGCGATGCGCTCCGAAGGCAGCTGGGTGTCCATCGTGAAACGGCCCACGGCCCCGCTGAAACTCGAAGGAGCACCCGACGGCAGCGGCTTGACCGTCACCGTGGCCCGCTGGCTCTGCACCTTGCGCGGCACGTTGAACACCTCGCGGCCGCCCCCGAAGAAGGGATCGGCGTTGCGGCTCTGCACCACGACCTGCGCCACGACGGTCATCTCCACGGGGTCGATCGCGAGCGCCCCCACCTGCTGCGGATAGAGCAGGTAGTCGTACAGCACACGCGTCTCGTAGACCTTGCCGTTGTAGGTCTCGCGCCCCACGCGGGCCGCATTGGGGTCGGTGAGGTCCTGCGACCAGAAGCCGTTGAACGACGGGGCCGATTCGGGCACGATGTTGACGTAGGGAACCCGCGTATAGAGTTTGAAAGCCACGTGCAGCGGCTCGTTCTTATACACGGACGACCGTGAAACCACGGCCCGAAGCAGGATGTCGTCCTTGGCGACCTGCCCCTGCGCGCTGGCCTGCGCATCGCCCGAACCGCCCGTACGCCCCTGGGGCTGCTGCCGCGCCCGGGAGGCGTCGCCCTCGTTCACGATTTCGATCGGCAGCGGCTTGGTCCGGTAGGCCGTACCGTCCACCTTGGCCTCCGCGGCGCCGATCGTCACGTTGCCCGCCGCCTGCGGCAGCAGGACATAGGTGATGCCGTAACTGAAACTTTTGGAAATCGAACCGTTTATATATTGTATCGACGAACCGGTCGACACGCTCGGCCCGGCGATTACGTCGAAACCTTCGAACGATGGCGCCTTGAAGGAATCGGCGTCGGGTTCGGCATTCAGCGTGAATTCCACGCGGAAGGCCTCGCCGACGGCGACCATCAACGGCGAGTTGGCTTCAAAAGTGACCTTCTCGGCAGCGGAGGCCGAGAAGATCGCCAGCACGAAGAGTGCCGTCAGGGATATTTTTGCAACAAAATCTCTCATCACAAAGCGATATGTCTATCAATTTGCACCGCAGCCCCGTACCAGCCGGCCGCTATCGCCGCCGATGGCGTCGTTTACAAACCCGACTCCACCCCAAACCTCCCCCCCCAGGGAGGGACTTGTCGCGACGCAGCCGGATTTCATCCCGGCTGTTCGCCGGGTTTCGGGACTCACGGCAACCGGGCAAAATCCCATGTACGTCTTTACAACGTAAAGTTGTACCCTTTAGTATATCCGCCCGCAGATTTTAGTGCTTGAAATCGGCGAAAAAGTCGTTCCCCTTGTCATCGACGATGATGAACGCCGGGAAGTTCTCGACATAGATCTTGCGCACGGCCTCCATGCCCAGTTCGGGGAAGTCCACGACCTCGACCGACTTGATGGAGTTCTTCGCCAGGATCGCTGCCGGACCGCCGATCGAACCGAGGTAGAAACCGCCGTATTTCTTGCAGGCGTCGGTCACCTGCTGCGTGCGGTTGCCCTTGGCCACCATCACCAGCGAGCCGCCCTGCGACTGGAACAGGTCCACATAGGGGTCCATGCGCCCGGCCGTCGTGGGGCCGAACGAACCCGAAGCCATGCCCTGCGGCGTCTTGGCCGGACCGGCGTAGTAAACCGGGTGTTTCTTGAAGTACTCGGGCATCGGCTTGCCCTCGTCGAGCATCCGCTTGATGCGGGCGTGCGCGATGTCGCGGGCGACGATCAGCGTGCCCCGGAGGTTCAGGCGCGTCTTGATCGGGTATTTGGTGAGGATCTCGCGCACCTTGTCCATGCCCTCGTCGAGGTCGATGTCCACGGCCGGCGACATCGAGGGAGCCTCGGCCGGCAGGAAGCGTGCGGGATTCTTCTCCAGCTCTTCGAGGAAGATGCCCGACGGGGTGATCTTGGCCTTGATGTTGCGGTCGGCCGAGCAGCTCACGCCGATGGCCACGGGGCACGAAGCCGCATGGCGCGGGGCGCGGATCACGCGTACGTCGTGCACGAGGTACTTGCCGCCGAACTGGGCGCCGACGCCGCTCTCCCGGCAGATTTTCAGCACCTTCTCCTCCCACTCGAGGTCACGGAAGCAGCGGCCGCCCTCGTTGCCCGAGGTGGGCAGCTCGTCGAGGTAGCCGGCCGAAGCCTTCTTCACCGTCGAGAGGCACATCTCGGCCGACGTGCCGCCGATGCAGATGGCCAGGTGGTAGGGCGGGCAGGCCGACGTGCCGAGGTCGTAGATATGCTGCTGGATGAATTTCGTGAGCGACTCCTCGTTGAGCAGCGCCTTGGTCTGCTGATAGAGGAAGGTCTTGTTGGCCGAGCCGCCGCCCTTGGTGATGAAGAGGAATTCGTACTCCATGCCGGGCTTGCCGCCGTAGATGTCGATCTGGGCCGGAAGGTTCGTGCCCGAATTCTTTTCGTCGGTCATCGTGAAGGGCACGACCTGCGAGTAGCGCAGGTTGCGGTCCTTATAGGTTTCGTAAACGCCCCGGGCGATGCACTCGGCGTCGTCGGCGCCCGTCCAGACATCCTCGCCCTTGTGGCCGATGCAGATGGCCGTGCCGGTATCCTGGCAGGTGGGCAGTTCGCCTTCGGCCGAGACGGTCTGGTTCAGCAGCATCGTGTAGGCCACGAACTTGTCGTTGTCGGTGGCTTCGGGGTCTTCGAGAATGTTGCGCAGTTTCTGGAGATGCGCGGCGCGCAGGTAGAACGACACGTCGGCGTAAGCCTCCTTCGAAAGCAGTTCGAGCCCCTTGGGATCTACTTTGAGGATCTTGCGGCCGTCGCACTCCACGACTTTCACATACTCCTTCGTCAAAAGACGGTACTTGGTTTTGTCGTCCTGAATCGGAAACGGCTCCTGATAGATGAATTCTGCCATGATCGTATTTGTTTGTTGTTTGCTTGCGGTGGATAATTCATGCAAAAATACAAAAAACAATCCGGATTGCGCAACTATTTCCCGCCGGCTGTTATTTTTTTCACAAAAAAGAGGCTATTATTTAGATTTTTTAGTAAATTTGTACGGTTTTTTGAGTGCAAAATTCACTAAACATCTAATATTATGGTATCGTACAAAGATCTCGGTCTTGTGAACACGCGCGACATGTTCGCCAAGGCCATCAAAGGAGGTTACGCCATTCCGGCATTCAACTTCAACAACATGGAGCAGCTCCAGGCTATCATCATGGCCTCTGCCGAGACCAAGTCGCCCGTCATCCTCCAAGTGTCGAAAGGCGCGCGCAACTACGCCAACCAGACGCTGCTGCGCTACATGGCCGAAGGAGCCGTAGAGTACGCCAAGGAGCTGGGCTGGGCCAAACCCCAGATCGTGCTGCACCTCGACCACGGCGATTCGTTCGAACTGTGCAAGAGCTGCGTGGACATGGGCTTCTCGTCGGTGATGATCGACGGTTCGGCGCTCCCCTACGACGAGAACGTCGCCCTGACGAAGCGCGTCGTGGAGTATGCCCACAAGTACGACGTAACGGTCGAAGGCGAGCTGGGCGTGCTGGCCGGCGTCGAGGACGAGGTAGCCTCCGAAGTCAGCCACTACACCAAACCCGAAGAGGTCGTGGATTTCGTGACCAAGACGGGCGTGGATTCGCTGGCCATCTCGATCGGAACCTCGCACGGAGCCTACAAGTTCACCCCCGAGCAGTGCACCGTAGACCCCAAGACGGGCCGTCTGGTTCCGCCTCCCCTGGCTTTCGACGTACTGGCCGCCATCGAGAAGGAGCTTCCGGGCTTCCCCATCGTGCTGCACGGCTCGTCGTCGGTACCCCAGGAGGAGGTCGAGACGATCAACAAGTACGGCGGCGCGCTGAAAGCTGCCGTAGGCATCCCCGAGGAGGAGCTCCGCAAGGCCGCCAAGAGCGCCGTCTGCAAGATCAACATCGACTCCGACTCGCGCCTGGCCATGACCGCCGCCATCCGCGAGGTCTTCGCCACCAAGCCCGCCGAGTTCGACCCCCGCAAGTACCTGGGTCCCGCCCGCGACAACATGAAGAAGCTCTACATCCACAAGATCAAGGAGGTTCTCGGTTCGGACGGCAAGGCCGAATAAGACATTCCCGCCGGGAGGAGCGCTCCTTCCGACAAACGAAAAAACCGGAGGTTCAGACCTCCGGTTTTTTTATTGCCGCCCGACCGTTCCCTATTCGACGGTGATCCGGAAGCGGCATTCGGCGGCTCCCGACAGGACGGTTCGGAGCGTCTCCACCCGGACGCTCTTGTCGGGAATCAGCTCCCGGTAGACGCAAAGGATGCTCTGGCGGGAGCACTCGCAGTGGGTCGGGGCCTCGACGAACCCGGCTTCGACCTGCGGACAGAGACACCGGGGATACCCGATTTCGTAAACCCGGCCCGGCTCGACGATGTCCGCAAAGAAGTACTCCGAACGGTCGTATTTCGCATACTGCCGGTCGAGGTCGCAGCCGCACTCCTCGAACTGCCTGCGGAGCTCCGTCAGGACGGCGCCTTTCACACAATTGACGGCGCCCGGCCGGTAAAGTTTCTCGCGCACGTCGGCCGGGAGCTTCCCGATGGTCTCCTCCAGAATCCGGTAGAAGGCCTGCGCCTGCCGTAAATTATAGTCTTCCATATTGATGTCGGTTCAATTCATTCCGGGTCGTTCCCCACATACCTTCCGACGAACTCCCCGACGCGGCGCGTGTACTCCTCTCGGTTGTCGCGATACGAATTGGCATGCGACGCTCCCGGAACCACCCACAGTTCCTTGTCGCCGGGTTTGGCCTCGTAAAGCGGATAGACCATCCGCGTCGGCACGTAATCGTCGGCGTCGCCGTGAATGAACAGCATCGGAAGCCGGCTCTTCTTCACCTGCTCCAGCGACGAAGCCTCGCCGAAAGTCCAGCCGTATTTCAGGCCGCACAGCCAGCTCGCCACGTCGAGCAGCGGGAAGGCCGGAAGGCCGAACTGCTCCTTCAGTTCTTTGGCGAACTGGTCGCGGACGCTCGTATAGCCGCAGTCCTCGACGAAGCATTTCACATAGGGCCGTTGTTCCTCGCCCGAAACCATCATCGTCGTCGCGGCGCCCATCGAGATGCCGTGAACCACCATCCGCGTATCCCCGCCGAAGATGTCGTTGGCGACCTCCATCCACCGCAGCACGTCGAGGCGGTCCTTCCACCCCATCTGAATGGCCCGGCCCTCGCTCCGGCCGTGGTAATAGAGATCGGGCAGGAGGATGTTGTAACCCAGGTCGTGGTTGTACAGATAGCCGATCATCAGCATCCGCACGGCGTTGTCCGTATAGCCGTGGACGATCACCGCCGTCCGGTCCGTCGGGCGGGGAGCCGCCGCATAGAGCGCATGCAGCCGTTCGCCCTCGTCCCCCGTGATCACCGTGTCGCGCAAGGCTCCGGCGCGCTCCAGGCTGTCGACCCACGGCCGCAGGAAAGGGTATTCGCCGTACATATATTCATACGACGAAGCGTTCTTGGCCCGCATCGTCGCGTCGGGCCGGAGCGAATAGGAGAGCATGTAGAGACTACCGCCGACAAGGGCCGCCGCCAGCAGCAGCAACAGGACGACGAGACTCCGGACAATTCGTTTCATAAGCGTAATTTTCGGTTATTCGACCGTTTGGGACAACGGCAAATTCCCTGCCCCGGCGTAAAACATCACCATTCGGCTGCCCCGAAGCCGCGGTTTTCCCCGCAATGGGGAATTCCGACCAACTCGACGAGCGCCTCCCCGGCCCGGAACGTCCGCTCGGCGCCCGTCTCGGAAATCACGGTCGGTTCGCCGCGCAGCATCACCCCGGCGTTGAGCACCGCACGGCGGTGCATCGCCATCTTCGCGCCGGGCGGAATCACGCCCCGCAGGACCGTCACCCGCGGCGTTCCCGCAGGATAGGCCGGGAGCTGCGCCCCGTCCCAGCTTTCGGAGGTGTCGGCAAGCCGGGTTACCTCGGGATCCGTCACTCGGTTCCGAGTTTCGTGCGGATGTGCGCCAGCATGTCGTCGGTCATGCGCGAGAGGTCCCACTCGGGCCGCCAGCCCCACTCCTCGCGGGCACAGGTGTCGTCCAGCGAATTGGGCCAGCTCTCGGCGATCTCCTTCTTCACGGGATCGACGTTGTAGTCCATCGTGAAGGCGGGCAGGCGCTTTTTGATCTCGGCGCAGATGATCTCGGGCGTGAAACTCATCGACGCGAGGTTGAAACTGTTGCGGTGGATCAATTTCGCGGGGTCTGCCTCCATCAGTTCGACACAGGCGCGCAGGGCGTCGGGCATGTAGATCATGTCCATATAGACGTCCGACGGAACGGGGCAGGTGAACTTGCCGCTCCGGATGGCCTCGTAGTAAATCTCCACGGCGTAGTCGGTCGTGCCGCCGCCGGGCAGCGTGACGCTCGATATGATGCCCGGGAAACGCACCGAACGGGTGTCGACCCCGTATTTGTGGTGGTAGTAGTTGCCCAGCAGTTCGCCCGTGACCTTGCAGATGCCGTAGATCGTCGTGGGCTGCATGATCGTGTCCTGCGGGGTTCCGTCCTTGGGCGACGACGGCCCGAAGGCGCCGATCGACGAGGGGGTGAACAGCGCGCAATGGTGCTGCCGGGCCACTTCGAGCGAGTTGTTGAGCGCCCCCATGTTGACGTTCCAGGCCATCTGGGGATTGCGTTCGCCGACGGCCGACAGCAGGGCCACGAGGTTGAAAATCGTGTCGATGCGGTGACGGGCCACGACCGAGGCCATGGCCGTCGCGTCGAGGGCGTTGAGCACCTCGAACGGACCGTCCTCGGCCAGCGTCCGGCACTCGCGCATGTCGGTCGCGACGACGTTCGAGCCGCCGTAGATACCGCGCAGGTAAACGGTCAGTTCGGAACCGATCTGACCGCCTGCGCCTACTATTAAGATGCGTTTCATCTGATTTTTATTATGATTTGGTAGTAAAGGTAGAAAATAATTATGAAAAGTGTACAAATTTTTGGTCTTTTCATTTTTCTTGTGTACTTTTGCACCACTCGAAAGAGAAATGTTGCTGACATAGCTCAGTGGTAGAGCACTTCCTTGGTAAGGAAGAGGTCCCGGGTTCAAGTCCCGGTGTCAGCTCAGGCAACGAAAGCGGCAGTTCATCGGAACTGCCGCTTTTCTCTTTTGCGGGGGGGGGCTCTTTTCCGTTTCAGGACAACTTAACAATCAAACAGGACTAACGCCATAACCTGCGGGGACGTAACTTTGCAGCATAAAAGTTTCTCCATCATGCGCATTCACGTCAATCCCGCCTCGGAACGCCTGCGGAGCTTCACGGAGCACCTTCCCGAACTGTTCGAAAACGGCGGCGAGGTACTCCATACCGGACGCAACACGATCAAAGCCTTCGACGTTGGGGGGGGGTACCGGGTCGCGGTCAAACGTTTCCGCCGTCCGAACCTGTTCCAGGCGTTCGTCTACACCTTCTTCCGCCGGAGCAAGGCCCGCCGCTCGTACGAACACGCCGTGCGGCTCCGGGCGCTGGGCGTCGACTCGCCCGAACCCGTCGCATGGAGCGAATACCGCCGCCACGGGCTGCTCTGCGACAGCTACTACGTCTCGCGGCGCTCCGACTACACCCCGCTGTCGCAGACCACCGCACACTTCCCCTCGGCGGGAACCGTGCCCGTGCTGGAAGCCTTCGCCCGCTTCGCCGTGCAGCTCCACGAGACAGGGATCGAGCACCGGGACTTCAACCACGGCAACGTCCTCTGGCGCCGCGACACCGACGGCGCCTACCGCTTCCAGCTGATCGACATCAACCGCATGCATTTCGACGATAGGCCACTATCGTCGCGCGCCTGCATGATCAACCTCCGGCGGTTGTCCTGCCCCGCCGTGGCGTTCCTCTACATCCTCGACCGCTACGCCGAAGCCCGCGGCTGGAACGTCGACGACACGCTGCTGCGAGGAACCTTTTTCCGGCTGGCATTCGGCCGCCGCAAACAGCTGCGCAAGCGGTTCCGGCACCGCAAGGGCTGATTTTCGCAAAAAAACGGCGGACGTTTGGTTTTACGGATTATTTCGCTACATTTGCCGACGATAAAAGCTATCGAATGATGAGAGCATACGGTTTTGCATACTATTTTTATTACTTTTTCTTTTATAGCAAGGGAAAAAGCGGGATCGCATGCAATTAACTGTATACAGATAGTATAGATTAATATGACACGAAAATCCCGCTCGGTTGAGCGGGATTTTCTTTTTCAAACCATTATGGAACAGATCGCAATACAGGGCATCGCGGGATGCTATCACGAAACGGCGGCGCGCGGCTACTTCGCAGACCGGGAAATAGAGGTGCTGCCCTGCCTGAGTTTCGACGAGTTGTTCGCCCGTATGGCCGCCGATCCGGCGCTGCTGGGCATCGCGGCCATCGAAAACACCATCGCCGGCAGCCTGCTGCCCAACCACGAACTCCTGCAGCAGAGCCACGCCCGGATCATCGGCGAACAGAAACTCCGCATCTCGCACGTCCTGGCGGCTCTCCCCGGGCAGACGCCCGACGACATCTCGGAAGTCCGCTCGCACCCGATCGCCCTGATGCAGTGCGGCGATTTCCTGAAAACCCGCCCCGGCATGAAGATCGTCGAGAGGGACGACACCGCAGGCAGCGCGCGCGAAATCGCCGAAGGACGCCTCGCAGGCACGGCGGCCATCTGCGGCGCCGACGCCGCCCGCCTCTACGGACTCGAAATCCTCCGGCGGGGCATCGAAACCAACAAGCACAACTTCACACGCTTCCTTCTGCTCGCCGACGAACGCCGCGCCGCGGAATTCGCCGATCCGGCCCACACCGACAAAGCCTCGCTGCTCTTCACCCTTTCGCACACCCAGGGGAGCCTCTCCAAAGTGCTCACCGTCCTCTCGTTCTACGACATCAACCTCACCAAAATACAGTCGCTGCCGATCATCGGCCGCGAGTGGGAATACCGCTTCTACGTCGACGTGACGTTCGACGATCGGGTGCGCTACCGGCAGGCCATCGACGCCGCCCGGCCCCTCACCAGCGACTTCCGCATCCTCGGAGAATACGCCGAATGCCCCAACCCCGCAATCTGACGCCCCGGGCCGCAAACAGCAGGAAAAAGAAAAGACACTAAAAAAACAAAAAAATAACGCAATCATGAACGACATTCAACCCATCACACTCCCGGGAATCGATCCCCGGCGCCCCCTGGTAATCGCAGGCCCGTGCAGCGCCGAAACCGAAGAGCAGGTCCTCGACACGGCCCGCTCGCTGGCTGCCGAAGGCATCCGCATCTGCCGCGCCGGACTCTGGAAACCCCGTACCAAACCCGGCGGCTTCGAAGGCGTCGGAGAGACGGGCATCCCCTGGCTCCAGCGCGTGAAGCGCGAAACGGGCATGTACACCTCGACCGAAGTGGCCACCCGCGAACACGTCGCCGCGGCGCTGAAAGGCGGCGTCGACCTGCTGTGGATCGGCGCACGCACGGCGGCCAACCCCTTCGCCATGCAGGAGATCGCCGACGCCCTGCGCGGCGTGGACGTGCCGGTGCTGGTGAAGAATCCCGTGAGCCCCGACCTCGAACTGTGGATCGGCGCCATCGAGCGCATCTACAATGCCGGCATCCGCCGCATCGGGGCCATCCACCGCGGATTCACGTCGATCGACAAGAGCCTCTACCGCAACCACCCGATGTGGGCCATCCCCATCGAGCTGCACCGCCGCCTGCCCCGCCTGCCGATCTTCTGCGATCCGAGCCACATCGGAGGCAAGCGCGAGCTGATCGCCCCCCTGTCGCAGCAGGCCATGGACCTCGGGTTCGACGGGCTGATCATCGAAGCCCACTGCTCGCCCGACTGCGCCTGGAGCGACAAGGCCCAGCAGGTGACGCCCGAAGCGCTGGCCTACATCATCCGCAACCTCGTGATCCGCGACCAGACGATCACCACCGAGAGCCTCACCGAACTGCGTTCGCAGATCGACAAGCTCGACGACGAACTGCTGGAACTGCTGACCCGCCGCATGCGCGTCTCGCGCGACATCGGGCAGTACAAGAAGGAGCACAACATGCCCGTACTGCAAGCCCAGCGTTACGAGGAGCTGCTGGCGCGCCGCGCCGGGCAGGCCGAGCAGATGGGCATGGACCGCGAGTTCATGCGCACCGTCCTGCAAGCCATCCACGAAGAGTCGATCCGCCAGCAGATGGAGGTGCTGGGTAGATAGTTTTTTCCGCATCACCCGAAACGAAAGGCTCCCGGTCGCCGGGGGCCTTTCGGGTTTTCGCAGACATCCGGAAAAGGCTCCTCGCGCCTTTCGGCCGCAAAGAGCATGAGAAAATATTACATTTCGGTTAAATGTCATGCCGGGGACACGTAACATCGGTGAATGTTACGTAAATTTGCCGCGGACCCAAACCCGCATGTATGGCAAAACACAAAATCCTGGTGGTCGACGACGAAGAGTCGCTGTGCGAGATTCTGCAATTCAACCTCGAAGTCGAGGGTTACGAGGTCGATGTGGCGTACAGCGCCGAGCAGGCTCTCCGTATGCATCCCGAACGCTATTCGCTGATCCTGCTGGACGTCATGATGGGCGACATGAGCGGCTTCAGAATGGCGCAGCTCCTGAAAGCCGATCCCGAAACGGCCGGGGTTCCCGTGATCTTCTGCACCGCGAAGGACTCCGAGGACGACACGGTGGCCGGACTGAACATCGGAGCCGACGACTACATCGCCAAACCCTTTTCGGTCCGCGAAGTGCTGGCCCGCGTGCGCAGCGTGCTGCGCCGCACGTCCGCCGCACGCACCGAATCCGAAAGCATCCGCTTCGAAGGACTGGAGATGGACCTCCGGCGCAAAGTCTGCACGCTCGACGGCAAGGAATTGCAACTCACCAAGAAAGAGTTCGAAATACTGGCCCTGCTGCTCACGCACCGGGGCGTGATCTTCTCGCGCGAGGAGATGCTGCGCCGCATCTGGAGCGACGAGGTGATCGTGCTCGACCGCACCGTCGACGTCAACATCACGCGCCTGCGCCGTAAAATCTCCCCCTACGGAGACCACATCGTAACGCGCCTGGGCTATGGCTACGGTTTTGAGGAATAAATTCTCCTACCACCGGCGGCTGTTCCTGCTGCTGCTCGTCTTTTCATGGACGCTGGTGGGGTGCTTCATCCTTTTCCAGTACGGGCGCGAAAAGCACTTCAAGGCCGAGCGGCTCGACGCGCAGTTGCAGCTTTTCAACCTGCGGATGCTCGACGCCGTGAAGGCAGGCACGCCGCCCGACGCCTTCATCGCCCGCCCCGGCGCACCCTGCGAAGAACTGCGGGTAACGCTGATCGACCCGGCGGGACACGTCGTATTCGACAATTCGCTCGACACGCTGCCCGGCGCGAACCACCTCGGCCGTCCCGAGGTCGCCGCGGCGCTGGCCCGCGGAACGGGTTACACCATCCGCCGCCACTCCGAAAGCACCCACCGCAATTATTTCTACTCGGCCATGCGGGGCGAGCACTACATCGTCCGTTCGGCCGTGCCCTACTCCGTGCCGCTGGGTGAAATACTGGCCGCCGACCGCGAATTCCTCTGGTTCATGCTGGGCGTGACGCTGCTGATGAGCGTGGCGGGCTACTTCGCCACGCGCCGCCTGGGCCAGAACATCACCCGGCTGAACGAATTCGCCGAACGGGCCGAGCGGGGCCAACGGACCGACGACCTCCCGGCATTCCCCCACGACGAACTGGGCGAAATATCGAGCCACATCATCCGCCTCTACGCCCGCCTGCAGAAAACCACCGCCGACCGCGACCGCGAGCACGCCCTCGCGCTGCACGAGGAGCAGGAGAAGATACGCATCAAGAAACAGCTCACCAACAACATCAACCACGAGCTGAAGACCCCCGTGGCGGCGATTCAGGGCTATCTGGAAACACTGCTGGCCAACCCGTCGCTCGACGCGCAAAGACGCACGGACTTCCTGGAAAAAAGCATCGCACAGACCGAGCGCCTGCGCCGCCTGCTGGCCGACATCTCGACCATAACGCGCATGGACGAAGCGAGCCAGCTGATCCGCAAGGAGCCCGTCGTGCTGAACGACCTGATCGCCGAGGTCACGGCCGACATGGAGCTGAAACCCGCCGACCAGCGGCTGCGGGTGAACATCGACTTCCCGCAGCAGGTCGAAATCGTCGGCAGCCCGTCGCTGCTGGCGTCGATATTCCGCAACCTCGCGGACAACGCCTCGGCCTATTCCGGCGGACGCGACATCTTCATCCGGCTGCTTTCCGACACCCCCGAGGAGTGCACGATCCTCTTCGCGGACAACGGCATCGGCATCGGCGAAGAGCACCTGCCGCACATCTTCGAACGCTTCTACCGCATCGACAAGGGCGCTCGCGCAAGCAGGGCGGCACGGGGCTGGGGCTGGCGATCGTCAAAAACGCCGTCATGATTCACGGCGGCACGATCACGGCCCGCGAACGCGAACGCGGCGGGCTGGAGTTCGTCTTCACCTTAAAGAAACACAGTTAGTCCCGGGCGACGGCCCGGAACGGAAGGGGATCCTCCCGTTATTTTCACCCCGGTGCAACAACGCCGTAACGGTTTTGTAACATCCGTTTCTGAACTTTGTACCGGTAAAAAACCAATACGAATTATGTCCCCGCTATTCACCGCAATCGTCGTCATCTTGGCCCTGCTGGCCGTGATGGGCATCGTCGTGGGCGTCGCCAACGACGCCGTCAATTTTCTCAATTCGGCCCTGGGGTCGAAAGTCGCCCCGCGCCGCGTGATCCTCTGGGTCGCAGCCGCCGGCATCCTCATCGGCACGCTCACGTCGAGCGGTATGATGGAGGTGGCCCGCAGCGGCGTCTTCTACCCCGGGCAGTTCTCTTTTCAGGAGATTATGATGCTCTTCCTGGGCATGATGCTGGGCAACGTGCTGCTGCTGGACCTCTACAACACGCTGGGACTGCCCACCTCGACCACCGTGTCGATGGTCTTCGGCCTGCTGGGCGCCGCCGTCGCCGCAGCCCTGTTCCGCATCGCCGGCGACCCGGGGACCTCTTTGCAGGACCTCTCGCAGTTCATCAACACGGGCAAGGCGATGGTCATCATCGCGGCGATCCTGTTGTCGGTGGCGCTGGCCTTCGTGGCCGGGACGCTTTTCATGTACATCTCGCGCCTCGTCTTCTCGTTCCGCTACGCCGCCGTCTTCCGCCGCTGGGGAGCCGTCTGGTGCGGCATCTCGCTGGCCGGAATCCTCTACTTCGCGCTGTTCAAGGGACTGAAAAGCTCGGGACTGATTCCGACCTCCGTTTCGGCGTACGTCGGCGACCACGTCCTCGTGACGCTCCTCGCATTCTGGGCCGCGGCGTCGCTCCTCCTCTACATTTTCCAGCGCATGCGGCTCAACATCATGCGCATCACGATCCTCTCGGGCACCTTCTCGCTGGCGCTGGCCTTCGCGGGCAACGACCTGGTGAACTTCATCGGCGTGCCGCTGGCCGGCTACGACGCCTGGCGGATCGCCGGAGAAGCGGGCAGCGAGACGATGATGATGGGGGCGCTCGAAGCTCCCGCCCGCGCGAACTTCCTGCTGCTGGGCGCCTCGGGAATCATCATGGTGCTGACGCTCTTCTTTTCGAAAAAGTCGCAGCACGTCACCGAAACCGAACTGTCGCTGGCCTCGCAGCACGAGGGCGACGAGCGCTTCGGCTCGACCCTCGTTTCGCGCAGCCTGGTGCGCGCGACGCTGGTGATGAACACGATGTGGACGGGATTGATTCCGGCACGGGTGCAGAAGGCCATCGACCGGCGCTTCGAACCGCTCCCCGCCGAGGAGCGCTCGTCGGCCCCCCTACGACATGGTCCGCCGTGGTGAACCTCACCGCCGCGTCGATCCTGATCGCCATCGCCACCTCCTACAAACTGCCCTTATCGACGACCTACGTGGTCTTCATGGTGGCGATGGGATCGTCGCTCGCCGACCGTTCGTGGGGACGCGAAAGCGCCGTCTACCGCATCACGGGCGTGATGGCCGTGATCTCGGGGTGGTTCATCACGGCGCTCGGCGGATTCCTCATCGCGCTGGCCGTGACGGCCCTGCTGCTGTGGGGCGGCTGGATCGCCGTGGCCGCCCTCACGGCGCTCTGCGCCTGGCTGCTCGTCCGCAGCCACCTCAAGAGCCCCAACTGAAGGAGGAGGCCGAGAAGGCCCTGCTGCCGCTCGACACGGCCGAGACGCCCGACGAGGTGCTGTGCGCCTGCATCGGCGAGGTCTGCACGACGATGCAGGAGGTCACGCGCATCTACAACCGCACGCTGGTCGCCGTCTTCAAGGAGAACCGCAAGGTGCTGAAAGAGATGGTCCGCGACTCGAACAAACTCTTCGAAGAGGCCCGCGCCCGCAAATACGACATTATGCCCACGCTGCGCCGCCTGCAACGCTGCGACATCGACACGGGGCACTTCTACGTGCAGGTCACGGACTACCTCTCGGAGGTGACCAAGGCCCTGATCCACATCACGCGGCCCGCGTTCGAACACATCGACAACAACCACGAGGGGTTGTCGAAGGAGCAGATCGTCGATCTGATGCGCGTGAACGACCAGGTGGAGGCCATCTTCGACAAGATCAACGACATGCTCTCGACGAAGGATTTCTCGGAACTCGACCTGGTGCTCGAATTGCGCGACAAGCTCTTCGACACGATCGTCGAGGCGATCAAGAGCCAGCTGCGGCGCATCAACAACACCCCGTCGGGCAGCACCCGCGCCAGCGTGCTCTACCTGACGATCCTCAACGAGACCAAGACGATGATGCTCCAGTCGCGCAACCTGCTCAAATCGCAGCAATATTTCCTGGAGGCCAAGAAATAACGCCGTCATACGGACAGTTCTCGCAAGCCGGCCTTTGCACAAGAAGGCTTCAGAAAGCACCGTGCAACGGAAATGTAACGGGGCCGTCATTTCGCTGAAACGACGGCCCCGTATCTTTGCAATGTGAAAACCGGAGAACCGGATTCACAAGCTGGTTTTAGGTTACATAAGTAGGTTAGTGGGAGATGCAGTGACGGGACGTCGCGGCATCTTCATTTTTCAAGCGGGTATGCTTGAAAATGAAGCCGCCGCCGGCAGCATACCGACAATCCCTCTAAATCTCCCTTTGAAAAAGAAGACTTAAACAGACACGACGTCTTACCTCTCCATATCTTTCAGGTGAATCTCCAATGCCTTTACCGAAATCTGGGATCTCCCAAAGCGAAACGCCCAGCGAAGCGATCAGAAGCAGCAGCGCCAGCCCGAAAACATAGGCCGAAAGCAGAACCAGTCCCACATAGATCAGAAACATCGTCACCACGCAGAGGAACAGGCTCGAAACGCCCAGCGCCTGCATCGTGCGCGTGAGGTGGAGCCGCCGGCGGAGGTTGTCGATCTGCGCGCGCGTCACCTTCGAAGGGTGCTGCAAATGCTGTTCCTTGAGCGTGCGCACCAGCTGGGCATAGGAGAGAAACCGGTTGGTGTAGGCCAGCAGGATCAGCGACACGGCCGAAAACAGCAGAGCGGGGGTCGTAAGGGTGAGTTCTTCCATCGTCGTCGGGGTATTATGATACCAAAGATACGAAAAAGCCGAACATACCGGAACCCGAATTGCAGTCGGTCCGGTAAAACCTTCCGGCAGACAAAAGGGTCGTTACGACCCCAAAGATACGAAAAAGCCGGATGAGTGCAAAACAGAATTGCGCGGACAAAAAAAGCGGCGGGACCCGGGGACCGGATGCGCAACTCAAATCCCCGGGCCGTAATCCGCCGCATCAGACGTCAGCGATCCGTTTCGACCAGCCGGAACTTGCGGTTGAATTTCAGCTCCAGTCCGTTGTCGAGGGTGATCTCATGGTTGCGGCCGTCGCGTTCGACACCCCGGACGTGGCGCCCCGGATAGTTCGCAGCCACGAATTTCAGGATCGGCTGCGGAACCAGCCCGTCGGGCACGACGCCGTTCGGACGCTCGACGTCGGTCCATTCGCCGCGGGCGTCGAAGTCGATCTTCGTGCCGTCGGCCAGCTTCACCTCGTAACTCGGGGCCATGCCCTTCTCCATCATCGCGGAGGTCACCTCGATGTCGCGGAAATATTTGTCGACCAGCGTACGCGCCGCATCGGGCAGTTCGTGCATCCTGACCGGAACTTCATCACCGTCGGCGAATACCGCCGTCGCAAAAAGCCCCGCTCCCAGCAGGGCAATCCAGAATTTTTTCATTGTTTTTTCGTATTTATACACTCCGGCCCCTGCAAAAGCAGGGCCACAAACGTCACAATGCCTTCTTGTAACTATTGCACGTCCCGAAAAGCCCCGTCAATACCTGATCGTAGGTATTTTTTAAATTTTTATAAAAATTTGTAACCACTCTTTGGTCGGTGTGAAAAAAATAACGTATCTTTGCCGACCGAAATAGGACAATTATAATCTCAAAACGAACAATATCATCTATGGAACTGAACAAAACCTTTATCGACGGGCTTTGGAGCAAGGAAATCAACGTGACGAGCTTCGTGCAGACGAACATCACGCCCTACCTGGGCGACGCCTCGTTCCTCCAGGGACCGACCGAGCGTACGAAACACATCTGGAATCTCTGTCTCAAAGCTCTCGAAGAGGAGCGTCAGCATAACGGCGTCCGAAAACTGGACAACAGGACCGTTTCGACCGTCACCTCGCACAAGGCCGGCTACATCGACCGCGAAAACGAACTGATCGTGGGCCTGCAGACCGACGAACTTCTCAAGCGCGCCATCAAGCCCTTCGGCGGCATCAACGTCGTGTCGCGCGCCTGCAAGGAGAACGGCGTGGAGGTCGACGAAAAGGTGAAAGACATCTTCACCCACTACCGCAAGACGCATAACGACGGGGTTTTCGACGTCTACACCGAGGAGATCCGCTCGTTCCGCTCGCTGGGCTTCCTGACGGGTCTTCCCGACAACTACGCCCGCGGCCGCATCATCGGCGACTACCGCCGTCTGGCCCTCTACGGAACCGACCGCCTGATCGAAGCCAAGCAGGAGGACCTGCGCAGCCTCACCGGCCCGATGACCGACGCCCGCATCCGCCTGCGCGAAGAGGTCGCCGAGCAGATCAAGGCCCTGAAAGACATCCGCACAATGGGCGAATACTACGGACTGGACCTCAGCCGCCCGGCGCATTCGGCGCAGGAGGCCGTGCAGTGGGTCTACATGGCCTACCTGGCCGCCGTCAAGGAGCAGGACGGAGCCGCCATGTCGCTGGGCAACGTCTCGTCGTTCCTCGACATCTTCATCGAATACGACCTCGTGCACGGCACGATCGACGAATCGTTCGCCCAGGAGCTGATCGACCAGTTCGTCATCAAGCTGCGCATGGTGCGCCACCTGCGCATGCAGTCTTACAACGACATCTTCGCCGGCGACCCCACGTGGGTGACCGAAGCCATCGGCGGACGCTTCAACGACGGCCGCACGAAGGTGACGAAGACCTCGTTCCGCTTCCTGCAGACGCTCTACAACCTCGGTCCTTCGCCCGAGCCGAACCTCACGATTCTCTGGAGCCCCGAGCTGCCGCAGGGATTCAAGGACTTCTGCGCCAAGGTTTCGGCCGACACCAGCTCGATCCAGTACGAGAACGACGAGCTGATGCGCGAAGTGCGCCATTCGGACGACTACGGCATCGCCTGCTGCGTGTCGTATCAGGACATCGGCCGTCAGATCCAGTTCTTCGGCGCCCGCTGCAATTTGGCCAAGGCCCTGCTGCTGGCTCTGAACGGCGGCCGCTGCGAGAACACCGGCACGCTGATGGTCAAAGGCATTCCGGCGCTCACCGAGGGTCCGCTGCGCTTCGAAGAGGTGATGCGCAACTACAAGATGGTGCTCAAAGAGATCGCCCGCGTCTACAACGAGGCCATGAACATCATCCACTACATGCACGACAAATATTATTACGAGAAGGCCCAGATGGCGCTGGTGGACACCGACCCGCGCATCAACCTCGCCTACGGCGTGGCCGGTCTCTCGATCGCCCTCGACTCGCTCTCGGCCATCAAATACGCCAAGGTGACGGCGCGCCGCAACGAGCAGGGCTCACCGACGGATTCGACATCGAGGGTGAATTCCCCTGCTTCGGCAACAACGACGACCGGGTGGACCACTTGGGCGTGGACCTCGTGTACTATTTCAGCGAGGAGCTGAAGAAGCTGCCCGTCTACAAGAACGCCCGTCCTACCCTCTCGCTGCTGACCATCACCTCGAACGTGATGTACGGCAAGAAGACCGGCGCGACGCCCGACGGACGCGCCAAAGGCGTGGCTTTCGCTCCGGGCGCCAACCCGATGCACGGACGCGACAAGAGCGGCGCGATCGCTTCGCTGGCCTCGGTGGCCAAGCTCCGCTACCGCGACTCGCAGGACGGCATCTCGAACACCTTCTCGATCGTCCCCAAATCGCTGGGCCCGACGCAGGAGGAGCGTATCGAGAACCTCGTGACGATGCTCGACGGCTACTTCACCAAGGGTGGCGCACCACCTGAACGTGAACGTGCTGAACCGCGCGATGCTCGAAGACGCCATGGAGCACCCCGAGAAACTATCCGCAGCTGACGATCCGCGTGTCGGGCTATGCCGTGAACTTCACCAAGCTGAGCCGCGAACACCAGCTGGAGGTCATCAGCCGCAGCTTCCACGAGCGGATGTAAGATGATAAAGGTACACTCCTACGAATCCATGGGAACATTCGACGGGCCGGGACTCCGGCTCGTCGTTTTCCTGCAGGGATGCAATTTCCGCTGTCTCTACTGCGCCAATCCCGACACGATCGACGCCTGCGGCGGCACGCCCACGTCCCCGGACGAGATACTCCGCATGGCCGTGGACCAGAAACCCTTTTACGGACGGCGGGGCGGCGTGACCTTTTCGGGCGGCGAACCGACGTTTCAGGCCGCGGCGCTGGCGCCGCTGGTGCGCAGGCTCCGGGAAGCGGGCATCCACGTCTGCATCGACACGAACGGCAGCATCTGGAATCCGGCGGTCGAAGAGCTGCTGGGGCTGGCGGACCTGATCCTGCTCGACGTGAAGCAGGCCGATCCCGAACGCCACCTCGCGCTCACCGGGCGCGATAACGCCCGGACCCTACGCACGGCGGCATGGCTCGAAGAACACGGCAAACCGTTCTGGCTGCGCTACGTGCTGGTGCCGGGCTACAGCGACGCCGAAGCCGACATCCGCACGCTGGGCGGGCGGCTCGGCGGCTACAGACAGATCGAACGAGTCGAGCTGCTGCCCTACCACACGCTCGGAGTTCACAAATACGAAGCGATGGGAAAGGAGTACAAGCTCTCGGACGTCAGGGAGAATACGCCGGAACAGCTGGACCGCGCGGCGGCGCTGCTGCGCGAATATTTCGCAAATGTGGTGGTGAACTGACGCCCCCGGCCGACTTCGGCGGCGGCCTGCTGAATTGCTACCAGCACTCCGCCTTGTCTTTCAACTCAGGAATCCGGTCACGCGTGTAGACCGGATTTTTGATGCCCTGCCGTTTCTGGGCGACGTAATCGGCCAGCAGCAGGAAAGCCTGACGCCCCAGCAGCAGGATAGCGGCGAGGTTGAAGAGGGTCATCAGCGCCATCGTAATGTCGGCAAGGCTCCACGCCAGATCGAGCGTGGCAAGGGCCCCGAACAGCACCATCGCCCCGACCAGCAGCCGGTAGAGGGTCAGTGCGCCCGGACGGCGGGTGATGAAGCGGATATTGGCTTCGCCGTAATAGTAGTTGCCGATGATACTGCTGAAAGCGAAGAGGAAGATCGCCACGGCGACGAAGACGCTGCCGACAGGGCCGATTTCGCCGACCAGCGCCGCCTGCGTAAGCTGTATACCCGACAGCGAAGCATCGGGGACACCGCCGAAAAGGATGATGAAAGCCGTGCAGGTGCAGATTACGAGCGTATCGGTGAAGACCCCAAGGGTCTGGATCAGCCCCTGCTTGACGGGATGCGAGACATGGGCCGTGGCGGCGACATTGGGCGCGGAACCCATGCCCGCCTCGTTGCTGAACAACCCCCGCTTGATGCCCTGCATCAGCGCGGCTCCCACGCCGCCGCCCATCGCCTGCTCCCAGCCGAAAGCGTTGGCGACGATCAGCTCCACGACTTCGGGCAGCCGCCGGAAATTGAAAAGCACCACACCCAGCGCAAGGGCGATATACCCCAGCGCCATGACCGGGACCACCACCCCGCTCACGCGGGCGATGCGGTGGATGCCGCCGAAGATAACACCCAGCGTCAGCAGCGTCAGGGCGATGCCGACCCAATGGTGGTCGAAGCCGAAAGCGCCCTCCCATGCGGCGCAGATCGTGTTGCTCTGCACCGAATTGAAGGCGAAGCCGAACGTGACGGAGATCAGTACGGCGAAGACCACGCCCATCCAGCGCCGGCCCAGTCCCCGTTCCATATAATAGGCCGGACCGCCGATATAGGAATCCCTGCCGCGGCGTTTGTAGAGCTGGGCGAGGGTCGATTCGACGAAGGCGCTCGAAGCCCCCAGCAGGGCGATGATCCACATCCAGAAGACGGCTCCCGGACCGCCGACGGCGATCGCCGTGGCGACGCCCGCGAGATTGCCCGTACCGACGCGGCTCGCCAGCGAGACGGCGAAGGCCTGAAACGACGAGACATGCCGCTCGCCCCGCCGTCCGCCGCCCGCCGACTCCCCCAGCACGCGGAGCATCTCGCGCAGCATGCGGAACTGCACGCCGCGCGTACGCACGGTGAACCATACGGCGCAGCCTAACAGCAGGGCGACCAGCAGATAAGACCAGAGCACGTTATTGACCGAATCGATCCAGAAGAAAAGGGTTTGCATGGCGGAGATGTTTCGGACAAAGGTAGCAAAGTTAATGCTAAAACGGGAGAAGACCGGAATTCCGGTCTTCTCGAAGCAAATCATTCGGCGGCATCCATCCGGATCGTCTCCCCCGTCCGGCGGCTGCGTTCGGCGGCGTAGCAGATGCGGTGGCTCTCGATCGAATCGTCGATCGTGGTGAGGAACGGCCGCGAGGGGTCGCGGAGCGCGCGGATGAAATCGCCGATCAGCTGCAGGTCGGCCCCGGCGTGGAAGGGCTGTCCGGCGATGTCCGAGAAATCATAGGTCTCGGCATCCCCGCCGCGGAACCTGCGGACCCGCAGCGTACGTTCGTCGCCGTCGATCTCGCCGCCCGTCAGCCGGATGTGGGTCTTGCGGAAGTCGTCGTTGGTGAACATCTCCATCGAAAGGCTCATCGTCACCTCGTCGTCCATCTCCATCGAAAGCAGCTGGTGATCGACCACGTCGTTGTCGCAACGATAGACGCAGCGGCCCAGCATTCCCGTGCGCAGCTCCTCCAGAATCGTCGCATCGAGCGTCGCTCCGGGCGGCACGTCGAAGTTCGAGACCCAGTCGCGGCGGACGTAGTAGAGGTCGCGGCCGAGAAGGGGCATTCGGATTCTATCCGGCAGTCGAGACACCGGGCGGCGGAGCCTTCGGGAGCGTTCTCCGCACGGAACCAGCGCAGCGACCCGAACGACGAGAGCCGGCGGCAGTGCGAACCCCGGTCAGCCACAGCAGGAAGTCGATGTCGTGACAGCACTTGGCCAGCAGGATCGGATTGGCTTCGCTCTCGCGCCGGAAGATGCCGCGCACGTAGCTGTGGGTGGCCCGGTCGAGTCCGACCGAAGCGGTATGGTTGACCGAAACGACGTGGCCCAGCCGGCCCGAAGCGACCAGCTCGCGGATCTTGGCGAAATAGGGATGGTAGCGCAGCACATGGCAGACGCCGACCAGCACGCCGCGCCGGCGGGCGCGCCGGGCGATTTCGCGGCATTCGTCGAGACGCTGGGCGATCGGCTTTTCGAGCAGGACGTGGTATCCGGCGTCGATAGCCTTCACGGCCGGGTCGAAATGGGCGTTTTCGGGGGTCGAAATCAGCACCATGTCGGCATCGAGCCTCTCGGCGAAGAAGTCGTCGTAATGGGCGTAGCAATACTTGTCGGGAAGTCCGAAGGCGTCGGCCATGGCGCGGCGGCGCAGGTCGTTGACTTCGACGATCGCGGCCAACCGGAGCTGTTCGGGATTCCGGCGGGCGTATTCGAGGTATTTATGCGCCCGGTTGCCGGCGCCGATCACGACGATCCGCACGGGCCGGGAGAGGGTTGTTTCAGTTTTCATCGGATGTTGCGGAAATTACAGCGGCTGCCACGGCTCCGCCGTCCGCCGCATCGCGGCGTTCGATGCGGGAGGAAAGACGGATGCTAAGTTCGTAGAGCCAGTAAAGAGGTATGATAACCAGAATCAGGCTGAAAATGTCGGGCGGCGTGATGATCGCGGCGATCACCAGCAGGCCGACGAAAGCGTGCCGGCGGTAGCGTTTCAGAAACGACGACGAGACCAGCCCCATACGGGTCAGGAAGTAGACCAGCAGCGGCAGCTGGAACACCAGCGCCGAGGCCAGCGATGCGACGATGACGGTCGAAAGGTACTGATTCACGTCGATCATGTTGACGATCGAAGCGCTGGCTTCGTAATTGATGAAGAAGCTGACCGAGAGCGGCACGATGACGAAATAGCCGAAAAGCAGGCCCGTGAAGAAGCAGGCCGAGACCCAGAATACGAAGCGGTGCGTGGCGGCGATTTCGCGCTGCGTGAGCGCGGGCTTCACGAAACGCCAGAACTCCCAGAGGACGTAGGGCATGGCCAGCACGAGACCCGTCACGAACGAGATTTTCATGTGCAGGTTGAACTGCCCCGCCATGGCGGTATTGATAACCCGGAAATCGAGGTTCGAGACGTCGAACGCTTCGGGATTGACGCTCAGCGAAAGTCCTGTCAGACCGTTGATCCAGCCGCAGAGCGCGGCGAGGCCGTGTCCGGTCTCCAGCAGCAGCCGGTTGGTCGGGAAACCGGCGCTCTTGGGGCCGAAAAGCACCACGTCGATCAGGAAGTGCCGGGCGAAAAATGCGGCGACGGCGATCACGACGACAGCGGCGGCACCGCGCACCAAATGGGGGCGCAGCGCCGCGAAATGGGACCAGAAGTCCATCTCCGCGCTTTCGGTTCCGGCGTTGGGTTTCGACATATCGGTTCGTTGGGGGAATTCGCGCCGTGCTCCGGACTATTTATCCGCCGGTTTGTCTCCGGGGACATCCGCCGGATTCGGCTTCTTGTTTTCGGACGAATAGTCCGTATTCATGGCGTCCTTGAACTCCCGCACGCCGCGGCCCATGCCACGCATCAGTTCGGGAATTTTCGCGCCGCCGAAGAGCAGTATCACGACGAATACGATAATCAGCAGCTGGCCGTATCCGATCATACAGGGTATAAACATAGTCTTGCAGTTTTTGCGTTTCACAATTGCGGCCCGCGCCGCATCCGTGCGGAGTCCGCCTCCCGTGCGGGATCATCCGCACGGGAGGCGGGCAGCGCCGTCTATTGGCGGCCGGCGCTCAGGTCCAGCACGCGCAGGTTGCGGAACTGGATGCCCGCACCGTGGCCCAGCAGACCGAGATGGCCTTTCTTATTGAAGAGTCCGGGATGGTTCTTGCCGTCCACGGTATAGGGATTCTGCTTCGAGCCGTCCTCCGAGACGTTGTGTCCCTTGCAGGCTTGGCGGATATCGCCGTCGAGAATCACGCGGCCGTTGACCGTGACCGTAATGCGGTCGCCCACGGCGTGTATCTCCATCGTATTCCACGTCCCCAGATCGCCGAACACGACGTGTTCCTGCGCCGGGATGATTCCGTAGACGGATCCGTGCTGCTGGTAGACGCGCAGGTTCTTGTAGATCGGGGCGTCGTGGTCGAGCATCTGGATCTCCATGCCGTGGTAGGCTGCGTCGACGCCCATCGGTGTTCGGATGCCGATGCCGTTGTTGACGCCCCGGCGCAGGAAGCGGAACTCGAAGCGCAGGTCGAAATCGCCGTACTCCTTGACCGTATAGAGGTTGCCCGATCCGCCATAGGAGGCGGTCACGTCGATCGTGCCGTCCAGCGGTACGTAATTGACCGTGTTGCCCGTCCATTTGTGCAGCGAACGGCCGTCGAAGAGCACTTCGTAGCCCTGCGCCGCCTCTTCGGGCGAAAGTTCGAAAACAGGCGTCGAGGGCAGTTCGCCGATGTAGAGGTTGCGGAATTCGGCAGAAGCCGCCAGACCCGACAGTTCGATGCGGCCGCGTACGCAGACCGGTTCGCCGGGTGCGCAGGGGTTCGTCAGCACAACGTTCTCGGCCAGCATCACCCCGTTCTCGATCAGCGTGATGCGGTCATCGACGACCTTGGCGTAGAGCGTATTCCATGTGCCGGGAGCGTTGTCCGCAGCGGCGGCCGGGGTATCGGTCTGCCCCAGCGTCTTCAGGCCGGTGCCTTCGGCTCCGCCCAGCCGGATTTGGGACATCGAACGCACGGCAAGCCCGGCTTCGCCTTCGGAACGCCATTCGAGCCAGAGTTCGAAATTCTCGTATTCCTTTTCGGTACCGATCGTACTCGGAGCCTTGCCTGCGAAAACGAGGGCGTTTCCGTCCGCGCTCCAGTTCGCGGCCATCGCTTCGGCGGCGGCTTTGCGCAGGCCGGCGATCCGGCGGGCCGAAAGTTTCCGCTCACCGGCGGGATCGGCGGTCACGGCGGTCCATCCTTCGGGACCCGCAGTCGGAAGAAGGGCGAAGCCCACAGCGGGGATCTTGCCGAGCAGTCCGGTGATCTCATCGACGGCGTATCCCGCGTCGGCGTCGGATTTGGCCAGTTCCCTGTAGACCTCGCGGGCCTGCTCCAGCGCACTGCGGACAGCCTCGCCGCCCGGCATCGGAGCGCTCTTGGCGACGATCGTCTTCACGGCCGCGGCAGCAGCTCCGGCGGTTTCGGGGTCGGAGAGGTAGTCGGCGGCCAGCATCAGGGCGGGCACTTCATGGACGCCCGCAAGGTAGCCGAGCAGTTTGTTCCGCACGGCAGCCGAGGGTTTGAGTTCGAGTCCCTGCCGGTAGAGCTGGCAGCGGCGGACCGGAGTCGCGGGCTGTTTGGCGCAGAGGTCGGCATAACGCATCAGGGCGCGGTCGGCCAGAGCCGGATTTTCGGCGGCGATGCGGTAAAGGATGTCGGTCATCGCAGGGCTTTCGACCGTCAGCAGGGCGGCGAAAGCGGCTTCGCGGTCACCCTCGCGGAATCCGGCCAGCAGGCTGGCGACAGCTTCGGGGGTGCCGGTTTGCGCCAGCACGGGATAATAGCGCGCCGGAATTTTCGACGCCTGCATGTAGCCGGCGATCGCGCCGTAGCGTTTGTCGGCCGGAAGCTGCGCCGAAGTGCGGATCAGCGCGGTCTGGATTTGCGCCGCATGCTGTCCGTCGGCGGCATCGAGCAGTCCGGCCAGACGGTCCATATGACCGGGTCCGGTCACATAGGGCAGAGCGGCATAGGCGGCTTCGCGCACCTGCTTGTCGGAAGTCTCCAGCAGTGCGAAGACGCGGTCCGCAGCCACGGTCATGCGGCGCGCGGCGGCCAGCCTGAGGGCCGGAACGAGCACCTTGGCGTCGTCCCGCGCAAGCAGTCGTTCGACCATCGGGTCGATGCGGCCGTTGAAGGCAAGCAGGGCTTTCTCGGCAGCTCCGGCATGAGGACCTTCGAGCGCCGAGACCAGCGCCGCGAGCGCCTGCTCGCCGCCGATGCGGCCCGAAGCTTCGATGGCGGCCCGTGCGACCCGGTCGTCGGACGAAGTCACGGCGCCCGTAATCACACCGCTCTGCGACACGGCGCCGCAGTCACCCAGCCATGCGAGCACCGCGGTCCGGGTTTCGGCGTCATAGCGCGGCATGCCGGCGGCAACCCGCGCAAAGATCTCGTCGTCGCCCTTGCCGAGCGTCTGCAAAGCGGCATAGCGGTATTCGGCAGGTCCCTCCTTGACGGCGGCCAACACGTAAGGCATCGCCTTTTCGGTGCCGAGCGCATCGGCAAGCACCGCGAGAGCCGCACCGCGCACGTATTGGCGGTCGCACTTGAGCAGGCCCTTGGCGGCTTTCACGGCCGGCTGGGCGTCTCCCGCGGCCACGAGGTTCGCAAGCAGGCGCAGATAGGCATCGGCAGCGCCGGTGTTATCCCAGCCGTAACCGGCCCCGGCGGCTGCGGCGGCCAGCGGTTTGAGCGAAGCGCGCGAACCGCAGACGGCCAGCGCATTGTAAATCTGTTCGGCCGTCCGGGCGTCGGCGCCGCCGAGCCATCCCAGCAGGAGGGGTTCGGCCTGCGTCATCCGCTTTTCGGCGAAAGCATAGGCCAGCGCGCGTTTCCGTTCGGCCGCAAGACCCTCCTTGCGGGCCTCGGCGAGCAGAACCGGCTCGGTGCCGGGCGTAGAGATCAGCGCACGGATCGCATAGTCGGACAGATAGGAGTCGTCCAGATAAGGCAGTATCCATGCGGCGTCCTCCGCCGCAGAGCAGAGCTGCAGCTGCGAGAAGAGGAAAGCGCGGTTGGCGTTGTCGGCGCAGCGTTCGATCGCCCGAACCAGTCCCTTGCGGACATCGGCGCACAGGGCTTCGTTTCCGGAGGCGGTCGCATAGGCAGTGATGCCGTTCAGGGCGTATTCGAGCGTCGCATTCTTACCCTTGTCGGCGGGAGTGAGCATGCCAGCGATCATTTCGACACCGGCGCTTCCCGTAGCGGCAAGTTCGCCCATCACTTCGTTGAAAACGGCGGGCGTGGCGGCCGGAAGCTGGGCCAGACCGTCGGCAACGACGGTCTCGGCGTTGCGCTGCCGGGCGTCGAGCTGCTGGGCGGCAACCCCTGCGGGCAGCAGGGCGATCAGGGCGCCCAGAATAAACAGTCGTGTGATTATCTTTTTCATGGTAACAGGTGCTAAATATGCCACGGGCCGCGCATCGGCTGGTCGATCAGTCGGTTGGCGGCATCGTCGCCGATGAAGAGTTGCTTGTCGGGATCGAAATGCAGCGTGCGGTTCAGCCGCAGGGCGCAGGCGCCCAGGTTCACGAGCGTCGAACTGCGGTGACCGATCTGCTCGTCGAGCGCGAATTTGCGCCGCGTGCGCACGCATTCCAGAAAATCGGTGTTCTGCGGTTCGGGGTCGGGCATTTCGGCGATCTTCTCCATGACGTCGGGAATCGTGCAGCGGAAACCCTTGTAGACCTTGCCCAGCGGTCCTTCGATGTAGGGCACCTTGCCCTCGCTCTCGAAGCCCTCGCCTTCGAGCACGATCTGGCAGCCGTCGTCGTAGGTGTAGACGATCTTGCGCCAGATGCCCACGGCGTCGGGATGCTGCTGCGGGGCGTCCACCTCGATCTTCACCGGCGACGTCTCGTCCTTGCCCAGCAGGTACTGCACGGGGTCCATGTAATGCTGGCCCATGTCGGTGAGACCGCCGCCGTCGTAGTCCCAGTAGCCGCGGAAAGTGCTGTGCACGCGGTGTTTGTTGTAGGGTTTGTAGGGTGCCGGACCGAGCCACATGTCGTAGTCCAGCTCGGCCGGAACGGGTTGCGGAGCGAGGTTCTCCTGGCCCACCCAGAAGAACTTCCACGTGAATCCGGTGGTGCCCGAAATGGTCACCTTGAGCGGCCAGCCCAAGAGGCCGCTGTCGATCAGCTTCTTGAGCGGCTCGACCGTCGTGCCGAGACCATAGAAGGTATCCTTGAAGCGGAACCAAGTGTTCAGGCGGAAGATGCGCCCGTTGCGCCTGACGGCCTCGGCTACGCGCTTGCCTTCGCCGATGGTGCGCGTCATCGGCTTTTCGCACCAGATGTCCTTGCCGGCCTTGGCCGCCTCGACGCCATGATACCGTGCCAGTGCGGCGGCGTGGCGATGTGTACGATGTCGATATTGGGGTCGGTGATCAGATCCCGGAAGTCGCTGTAGGCTTCCAGCGTCTCGCCGAACTTCTTGCGTCCCAGCGCGACGGCGCTTTCGAGGTGCTTGCGGTCCACGTCGCACACTGCCACCAGGCGGCACGCATTGTTGGAGGTGAAGTGGTAGCTGCTCTTGCCGATGCCGCCCACGCCGATGATGCCCTTGGTGAGCTGGTCGCTCGGAGCGGTGAACTTGGGGCCTCCGAGCACGCTGCGCGGCACGAGGGTCAGCAGCGCCAGTCAGCAGCGCCATGCCGCCCAGCGTCTTCAGAAAATCTCTACGGGAGGTACTCATGTTTATCGGAATGTTAGTAGTTTATAAAGTCGTCAGCCGGAGGTTGCGCCAGAGCACCTTGATGCCGCCGCCGTCGTGAATCTGCAAGGCGATGCGGCCCTGCGCCGCTCCGATTTTGGCGTCGGTGAGGTCCACCATCTCCTCGCCGTTGAGCCACGTCTGCACGCGGTCGCCCTCGACCTTGAGCCGCAACGTATTCCACTGGCCCTCCTTGAGGATCGACTCCTTCTCGTCGGGAATCTGAACCAGCCATCCGCGGCCGTAGGATTCGTAAATGCCCGCCGTGTCGTGGCCCTTGGGAGCCACCTCGCACTGCCAGCCGTGGACCTTCACGGGCGGCTCGACGAACGAGCGGAAGAAGACGCCCGAATTGCCGTTGGCGAGCTGCTTGAATTCGAGCGTCAGGTCGAAGTCGTTGTAATATTCGCGCGTGGCGAGGTAGCCGTACTCCTTGTCGGGACCGCTCTCGCAGACCAGCAGGCCGTCCTTGTCGACATACCATTTCTCGGTTCCGTAGGCTTCCCATCCCGAGAGGTCGCGGCCGTTGAAGAGTTCGGCCTCGCGGCCGGCCTTGCGGGGCAGCTCCTTGATTTTCAGGTTGCGGAACGAGGCGGGGTAGCCGTGGTCCTGCAGGCAGAGCACGCCGCGGTGCGCCAGTCCGTATTCGGGAGCCGTCTCCCACTTGCCGCTGTTCTTGCGGGCGAACCAGTCGTCGGTGTAGGCATCGAATTCGAGGATCTTGTGTCCGTTGAGCCAGTGCTCGACATGGCCGTTGTCGCAGACGATGCGCGACGTGTTCCACTCGCCCTGCGGATTGACGAACAGCGAATCAGCATTCGGCAGGTGCATGGCGTAGTCCACGCCCAGCTTCTGCCACTCTTCGAGCCGGGTCGGGGCGTTGGTCGCCTCCCAGCCGTCGTTGTCGATCAGCTGGTATTCGGGACCCGTCACGTAGGGGACCTTGAAATAGGGATCTTCGAGCACGTGGTAGAGCATGCCGCTGTTGCCGCCGTAGGAGAGTTTCCAGTCCCAGTCGAGGATGAAGTTTTCGTACTGTTTGGTGACGATGTAGCCCGAAAGGTCGCTGCCGTCGCCGTTGGCCTGAATGCAGCCGTCCACGACGTGCCAC
>VOFJ01000241.1_pt1 | contig 62001 bp, 93 predicted proteins | sample 5384081 | NCBI WGS metagenome assembly VOFJ01 (sample SAMN12384729, study PRJNA508395) | human gut metagenome | isolation source: healthy gut I | host: Homo sapiens | reverse complement strand
TGGAATAGGTGTCAATAAACGAAATTTCTTCCGGCTGTTCTGTATCTCCCACAACATAGGTGTAATCGTAGTTGCTTTCATTTGCAACATAATCATAGTCATAGTAAAAACCATCCGGATTGCATGTACTCCACTCCTCATCCGTAAACCAGTATCCGGAATTGATAAGATGCATTTCAATCGCATGGAATAACTCATGATGGATGGTGCTTCGATACGTTTCATAACCGTTATTAATATCCAGCACCAGATATGCGTCATCCCCGTATGTATTCTGTAATCCTGCCGCAGTCGAAAGCGCGCTTTCATCTATCCCGATAATCGCATCTGCCAGATAAATTTTCAATGGACTTCCAACGTCGTCCAGTTCTGTGAGCATATTATCCGGATATTTCGCCAGTTCCTCCCCCAGCGTATTTAGCGCCATTGCAGTCAATATTGCATTATCTGTTACCTCATATCGGTACATATCCGACGGACATTCCGATACTTCTTCAAAAATATATACTTCCCACTCCGTTTTCAGTTCCGATTTCGGCTGCCTGTTCTTTTAACTCATTTTTTTTACGGTTTCATCCGGCTCCGTAAGGTATTCCCATGGATAAAAGGATGAAGCTGTATCTGTTGATTTGCTGCTTTCTTCATTCAAATCCCAGAGATAAATTTCATTCGTATCTCCGGATACGGAAAACAGCACCAGATTATAAGATTCGATATAGATTGCCTTATTCAGAAACATCGCGTTGCCATCACCATATGGAAATATCGCACTGCCTGCATTTCTGCATGTTCCATCCGTTAAATCATATACTTTTAAAAGATATCTCCTGCTTTTCCCCCGATACAGAATGAACAATTTTTCCATAAACAGCCAGTTCCGACTTTAAATCGCATCCAAGCATCTGGTAATTCCGGTCTTTCTCAAATAAAATCTCCGGATTTTCATTCGCAGAAGTCCCAAACACCTGATATTGTTCCATAGAACCATTTTCTGTAACAACTGTATATAATACCGGCTATCAATACTAGAAAACTGCAAAATTCCTATATCTTCCAATTCATAAACAGAATCTTCCCACAGGCGGTAGAAGGTATTTTCCCCTTTTTCCTCTGCTTCGTTATAGGTAGAAACCAGAACCGCTGCTGGCGACTCCAGAAAGCCGGTAATCGTCGCCATACTGTCCCCACCCGGAAACGATGGACACGCTTCAGAAACAGCGCCATTTTCTAAATCATACCCGTAAATTTTTCCATTGTCTGACTCCGTATAGATGAAAAGAGATAAATCCCCTGACATAACATAGGACGTTGGCGCCCCATTTATCATATAGTTCTGGTTCGTTTCTTTCAAATCACTATCATAGAATTGAATCTGTTTCTCATTAGCATTATAGACCGCAATCCTGTCTGTTCCATTTGTAAAAATATCCCCGTTATAAATATCCGGTCCCAGCTCCAACAAGGCTGTCTGCTCAAGCGAAGTCAAATCATACATCGCAAGCCTGTTACTTTCATTTTGATTATAAAGAATTACAATTTTATCCCCCAGAGTAAACAGGTCGTATATATAAATGCCTTCCCCATCGCTCCCAATATCCATTTGATACAGATTATCCGTTCCGGAAACGACTGCATTCTGATAAACCTGCCCTGATTTAATTGTCTGCCAGCCATTTATATCCGACGCGTCCTCGGAAGAAGCTTCCGTATCTTCTGTGTCTCCGGATGTACCGGAAGTTCCGTTTTCTTCCGTTTCTATCTCCACCGAAGTTCCGGTACTGCCGCCTGAACCGTCAGTGTTGCCGCATCCTGCCAATATCCCCATCAACATGCAGACAGATAGAAAAACTGCCAGCAGTCTTTTTATTTACTTTTTTCCCCATTCTTCTCTCTCCTTTTTCCCGGGAATTACGAAACGTGCCATTCTTCGATAGGTTGTGCCAAATGCACAGATGCCTGCGCAGGACGTTTCCACTTGATTCGGTCTGCAGCGGTACATAAGACACCAAAAGACGGTGTCTAAGTACCAGCGACCTCATACCACCTGCTTCAGGCACCATGCATCTGGCACAACCTCTGCAGAATTTTCGTTGAACCATCAGAGCTGAACGAGATGGAGGCTCAGCAACTGGCATAACCTATAGAGAAATGCTGATAATGCTCCGTTATCGCTGGACGCTGATGAATGCATTGGCACAACCTATGAAGAACCTTCGTGTTTCGCAATTACCTGCATTTTTTACACAAGCTGGCTGCGAAATTCATCTTTCAATTCTGATAAAATCGTATCCATCCGTCTGTCATAATCTTCGATGTGTCCATGCAGCCGGTTATATACCGCTTTCTGCACCTTGTTATAAATCGGCAGTTCCCGGACATCCTCTTTGGAATCCCCTATTTCCATCATTAAATCCTCCAGAAAGCTTGCCGGAAGTCCGCGTTTTTTGATTTCTTTTTTCTAATGTTGCTGTATCCACCGTAACAGCCAGAACGCAGAAATATTCAATCCCAAGGGATTCTTCATTCCGGTTCAGATTATATGCCCGGATAAAACAGTCCTTTGCCTCATCCATCTGCAGATTTCCTGCCAGCGCAACCGCTTTGTTATGATAAACATTTCCAAAGGAACTCGTTTTCCAGCTTTTCCTTTTCCAGATAGCAGATAATCTCATCATAAATTGCGCCTGCTTTGATGTAATGCTTGTACCGCAGATAGCCATCCCCGCGCAGCTTCTCAATTTCATATGCTTTTAACGAACGAAGCTTCTGGCAGTCCGCCATAAATCCCCGGATTTCCTCACTGCTGTAATAATTTCCATACACAAGAATTTCCACCATAATATCCTGGGCAAATGCATGTTTCTCCAGCAACGCATCTACTTTCGAAGCAAGCTCCGGGAGTTGCAATTCTGTCCTTATCCATGCGGAAAGCCTTGCCGACACATCTTCTTCTCCGACCAGCACCATATTATTGTACAGATAATAACAGAGTTCCTCGTAAGAAAAAACAGCGACCTTCGTGTTTAAAAATGTGTATGGATTCTGTGCAGTTTTTGTGTTACAGACAATTATTTTTTTTCCCATTTCAGGTCAAATTCCTTCCTATATATCTTATTCGTGGTCGGGTATAACGTACCAAATCCCTCATCCCGAATGACCACCGCACCTTTTTCAGCGCTGTAAAAATTCTGCTTCCAGTGAAATCTTCGTCGTTTTCGGCGGACGCTTTGGAAGTCCATGAATTTCAATGCTCTCTTTCTCGCAATCTCCGGTCAATATGTTCCGGTATACCAATTCGATGCGGTTGGTGTCATCCAGAAAAAGGAACAATTTTCCTTTCGTATGAAACCACTCCTGACCACCTCTTGTAATTGGTACAAATGTATCATTTTCATCGTTCAGATTAATACCGATATCCCATCCGACTGTATATTCCGATTTTATCAGATACCTGCCAATTGCCTTGCTGTGTATATCTCCAAACGCCCGATAGAATGCGCCCTTGGAATATATATTCTGTCCGACAAACACCCGGCGTCCCTGGCACAAAACCGAAGCAGATTCTTTCAGCCAATTATCCGCAAATCCAATTCCGGTCAGAAAAACCGCTGAAACATATGGTTCGGCTAACAGTTCCCGGCAGATGCCTGCAAACTGTTCATCCAGTTCTTCCTCATCCTTTTTAAACGCGGAAAAGGTCAGTTTCTCTTTCAGATTCTGATGCAGAACCTCGGCAAGTTCCGGTGATTTGTTATGCGTCATGTCAATTCTGTAATAATCAAGTCCGCTGCTGTTAAAATCAAATAACACAACACTATTATTCCGAAGCGGTTCCGGCTGGTTAAAAATATAATACAGACCGCTGTCCACATGACTGACGATTTCAAACGCCTCGTCCTGTAAATGCAGTGCTTTTTGAAGTCCCTGTACCGCCTTTATAATATGTATATCCGCATCTGCTATTGATACAACAAGCTTTTTTATCTCGTACGATTCAAACCGGTTCGTAAATTCTCTGATATGAAGCAGCAGCATCTTAACCAACAGCGTCTTTGCTTTATAAACCGTTCCAAATACTTCCGTATCCTCATCTGCAAGCGTTTTCTGATAAATATGGTCCACGACCATTCCATCTTCTTTAAACCGTTTTCCGGAAGCTGTCGCCCCAACGCTCCAGCCCTTATCGTCCTTAGAGCCGGTTCCATCCTTATATTTGTCTGTATAAAACATAATATTTGGAAGCAGATATGTATCTCTGGACTCACTGTGGAAGATGGATTCCGGTGCGCCCTCATCCATCTTATAATAGCTTAGCTGTGTGTATTCCGGACTCAGGTCCAGCCCCAGATATAATGGATTCTCCACCATTTGTTTCTCCTCCTGTTTTCCTTGACTTTCCGCTATAAAATCAACAGATTTTCCTCGAAGAAATGCGTATTGTTCAGGTATGTATCCATCGCCTGTATCAGTTCCTGGTCATTTCTCGTTTCCTGACTGATTAACATGCGCTGTTAATCAGTTCAAACCGGTTACTGTTCTTTTTTATGACAGGTCGTATTCTTTAATATATCGCTTTCCACGATGGACGAATTTCCTGCCTCCGCTCCATCAATGGAATACAGCAGCGTTTCTCCATGAAAAACAACAAATTCCTTAATATAAATCCCCGGAATAATCTCATTCATCCGCTCGGTTTTATACCGCGCCATACTGCTGCTTTCCTGCCCAAAGCTGTAACTTACCCAGACTTCCTTTCCGCTTTCTCCTTTAAAAATCAAATATGTCTTAAATTTCATATCGTCCGGCAGCGTCACAAATGATGCAAATTCCTTAAAGAATGGAAGAATTTTACTGCTGTCAATAAAATGTCTGACAGTTTTCCAAATCCATTCTTTCTGTTCATTGGAAAAACGTCCGCCGCAATCGGCAAAATAAGAAAGCAGCGCCATCTCCGATATTTCATCGGTGATATTTTTCTTTGCAATCTCTTTATACAGACATTCCATCATATCTGCCGGTATCTTCAAGTCCTTGATAATGTGCTGATATGCACGATATTTCAAAAATGCCTTTACAACCATGCCTCTGCTTCTGCCGGAATAATACAGGGCAAAAATATCATAAATGGATTCTGTATAAGCGTCCGCAAACATCATCTGCGCCAGAATATTTTCTGCAAGCATATCTATATTCCGGTAATTTGTATTCACGGACTTAAACAGACCTGCCATTTCCTCAAAGGGAACCATTGTAATTGTCAATCAAAAACGTAAGAACCTTCTGCGTCGCATATCCGCGTCTGTAAAGATAAACGCAGATGGATAACAAAATCCTGTCATCATGATATTTTTTTATCTGCAATTCCAAATTCCGCAATCCGAATCAGCTCGTCCACATCAACATCGACATAGCCAAACCGATGAATTCCTTCAAATGCCTGTTCATACATCCGCAGCGTAATATAATATGTAATAATTCTGGACGCGTCTTCAACTTTCACATAATCCAAATCAATTTTACTTAAATACCGATATAAAATATCAGCATCATAATTTTCATGATAATACTCTACCATATGGCGGAGCGCCTGCTGTTTCAGCCGGTAACTGAGATTCGGACAATTGGAAACATCTCTTGCCAGATTAATTTCTGCTGCATCTTTGTAACTAAAATTGTCGATATCGTTATATTCGTATAATAACAGCCGATAATCTTTTGGATTGTATTCTTTGCAGATATCCAGATAGTTTTCTTCCTCTACAATCGGCTCTAACCGATATGGAACGGTATTAATATACCTGCCTCCCCGGCTGTCAAGCAGCGTAATGATTGCAGATTCCGAAATAATCTCAACATATGCCTCGCCATCCACGACGTCAATCTGCTCACTTTTTTTTCTAACTCTTCATGTGTTACAATAACGGATACAATATTTTTATTGCGGCATATCAGCTTCTGCTTAAATATAATATTTATCAGTTTCGAAGCAAATTCCGGCTTTACGCTCTCCGGCTCCAGAAATTCTTCATAGATAATTGTAAGGTCATCACTGACTTCTCCATCTATGATTTTCTTCTCCATAAAGTTCTCAATTGCAGGGATATATTCATGGAACACGTTCATATTCTGCGCTTTGTTCATAATGACATTCGCATAGAGATATGCAAGCTCCGCATCACTTAACGTATTCTTATAATGGAAATACCGTAAAATGGCTTCCGGTATTGGCTGGTATGTCCGCTTATCCATGCTTTTCAAAAAGCCTTCATACAAACCGACATACTTCATTCCTGCCTCTGCCGCATCCCTGTAGTAGACATGATATTCCGGTTCACATTTTTTTGAATCTAAGTAAGATTCCGCAAATGGTATCCAGCGTCATTCTGTCATGCTTAACTGCATAGATATTCTCCAGCATCTTAAATGCATGAATATCAAATAATTTCATGCGGGCGGCAGTCTTTACAAACTCCATAATGACGTCTTCCGATACAAATTCGTGCCGCCATACCCCACCGGATTGCCGAAATCTCAAGCGGCGCAATCTTCTTCATCATAAGCGGCTGTTTATTAAACATATCACAAATTTCGAAGTATATAACCGGACTGTTGACGCCCTGATTATAGAGTTTCTGAATATCTTCATATAGATTCCATTTGTCCTCGGTATATCTGTAATCTACAAATAACAGCAGCCAAAAATAAAACAGCTTGTCCTTTTCGTTGTCCAATCGTTCTCTGATAAGTTTTGCGGTGCTGTCTATCATCGTTTTATCTTTTGTAAGCAGCGCTTTCAGATAGCTGTAGTAGCATTCTTCCATGCTTCCGGCATCATGCAAATCTGCATCCGCATCAATCCGGACAAATTCCTGCTTTACATACTCTGTTTTTCCTTCCAATAGCTTCATATGAAGCTGTCCGAGTCTGTAAATATTATTTTCCGGACGGTATTTCACCAACGTTTCCAACGCATCCGAAGAACGCTTTGTATATTCCGGAAGCGACATTTTTATCGGTTCGGAAATCAATATACGCCTTTGCCAGCGCTTCATGTCCTTTTTTAATCATAAAATTCACATGACGGTTTTTCGGCTCTGTCCGCTGTACTGCCGGTTTCTTTATGCTGACTTTGACGCTGATATTCTGCAGCGTATTTTTCAAATGAATATAGCCGGAAGATACGCCTTCCGGTATTTTTGCCGGGTCAATCAGGAAATTCAGATTGTAATTATTTCCTATAAAATCCTGTCCGGTGATTCTGGATGCTTCCGGAATCAGGAAATCACAGTCGGAAGTAATATATGTATGCGTGTAACCCCATGTATTCTTGTTGACTGCTATCGTCGCACGAACCAGCTCATCCGGCATCTCCACCATAATTTCCCGCTGCTTTGCAGTCAGTGTCAGCACACGCTTTTTGTGCGTATAAACAAGAAATTCTTCCATTGCCTGATTCATCGAAAGCGATTGCTCCAGGCTGGCATAAACGCCTTTGATAACCGCATCCCTCCATCAGAAATGTACGCACAAACTCCTTGCTGTCAAATATCGTTAATGCATCATTCCAGTTTTCCTCTGCATACATTGCAAACTGGAATAAATCTTCAATCCGTTTATCGCCTGCAAGAATATATGGTGAAACAATTTCTACGCTGTACGGTATCTTAAACTCTCCGCCATCTGTAATAATATTGATATGCCCCTTAAAGCTTTGTCCATGTTCAATTCCACTGGCATCAAAAGAAAAGGCAACCGTATTTCGTCTGCCCACAAATGTATGGCTCTTAAAATCGAACAGATATCTGCTGTCATATACCATCAGCTTGATTGGCACATCATTTTTGGATACCACCTTAAACGTTCCATTATATACAGAGCCAGCCTCAACAGCCAGTTCCAGTTTCGTAATAGAAATCTCTATATCCGGTCTTTCTACATTGAATTCTCCTCTGGCATACTGTTCTACGATTCCTTTCATTTGATTCTCCTTGCCTTTTGTAATAATTTTTTTCGGTATTTTTCTTGTAATTAAATCTATTAATCGGTATAATTGAATAAAACTATATAGTTTGATTATAGCAAAATAAATAGTTTTTTGAAACATTATATATGGAAAAAGAGGAATTTTTTATGGGAAAAAAATGCATCACAGCTTTCCGGGAGGAATCTTCTCTCCCAGAATGAGTCTGTAAGGTTTGATTTGAACATGAATCCGCTTGGGGTTCCGGATTCTGTCAAGAACGTCATCCTTAACAGCATTCATGAACTTCAACGGTATCCGGACAGCTCGTACAAACGATTAAAAGAAAGCATTTCCGGCTATTCAGGGGCGGATGCTTCAGATATTCTGGTTGGCGGCTGTTCATACGAATTCATTAAACTTCTGATTGAATTTAACAGTCCAAAGAATGCAGTTCTTATTTCTCCGGGCGCTCAGAACTATGAGAACATCCTGAAAATGAACGGATGCAATATCACTTATTATGATTTACCGGAAGCAGAGAAATTTTGAACTGGACATTGCTGATTTCATTTCCAAATTAAATGAAACGGTTGATATGGTTTTCATTTCCAACCCAAATGGCACAACTTCTCAGGTAATTGACAGAGAATCGCTTGCTTTTATTGCAAAAATCTGTGCCGGCAATCATATTTTTCTTGTCGTTGACGAAGAATACATGGATTTTGTCAGGGATAAGGAAGATTGTACTGCGATTCCACTTGTCAAAGAATATGATAATATCGCAGTTCTACGGAATACCAGTAAGTTTTTTGCAGTTCCCGGTCTCCGGCTTGCCTATATGATTACTTCAAACCCGGTGTTCAAAAAAAGACGATGGAAATTGCAGGATTTCCGTATAAAATTAACAGTCTTGCGGAAGCTGCCGGTATTGACATGTTTCAGGACGCCGGCTATATCAGCAAAACAAATACTTTAATGACAACGGAACGAAACCTTGTTTATTCTGCCCTGGCAAGCAGAAAAACCATAAAGCTTTATAAGCCGGATGCAAATTTTATTCTGCTGAAGCTTCTGAAAGACGATGTAAAAGCACAGGATATTGCCTCGTATTGTGAAAAAAACAAAGGGTTGTACATCCGAACCTGTTCGGATATCCGCGGTCTTGACAACACCTATATCCGGTTCTGTTTTATGAATCCAAAGCAGAATGATTTGGTGGTAAATACGATTTTGGAAATTGTCTGATTTTATTTGACTATATGAAAGGAAGGTACATATATTATGAAAAACGAGTCTATTAAATTAATTTCTTCTTACAACAATCTTCTTTACATCCGGGTGATGAATGGACATTTTGCAACAAACCATTCCCATATCAACCAGTATATTGATATGACAACCCTGAAGGTCAGAGGCCACATGGCTATGGCTGCTGCCAAATCCATGGCAACGGAATATGTTGCAACTACAATTGTGGATACCATCGTCTGCATGGATGGAACAGAAGTTATCGGCGCTTATCTTGCGGAAGCATTAAGCCAGAATTGGTATTGTATCCATGAACCAGCATAAAACATTATACGTTGTTACGCCTGAGGTTCACAGCTCCGGTCAGTTGATTTTCAGAGATAATCTTCAGCCAATGATTAAAGGCAAACACGTTCTGCTTTTGATTGCTTCTGCAACCACCGGAAAGACCATCAAGAAAAGTCTGGAATGTATTGAATATTATGGCGGTTCCATTGCAGGTATTTCCGCTATTTTCTCGGTTGCACAGGAAGTCGACGGATACCCTGTTCATGCACTGTTTACCGGAAAAGACCTTCCGGATTACAAGACATATCCGCATGACCAGTGTCCAATGTGTAAAGCCGGTGACCGGATTGAGGCAATCGTAAACAGCTACGGTTATTCCGAACTATAACATATAAAGCACGCATGCAAAACGCCATATAAGGAAATGTATCGCCCGCATCTTTGTTTGCGGAATCATCATTTTCTGATATGGCGTTTTTCTAATACTATTTTAATGGCGGTTTGCAATCTTATGGCGGATAATCATGCCTGCGCCGAACAGACCGAGAAGGATTAGCACCACCCCAAATACCTTTGAATTCATATCTTTGATATTATAACAGCGGACATTTATCCACATCTGATTGATACGCTTACTGGCGTCATCATCAAAATATTCCATAATCGCGCTTCTGTTAATCGCCGCTTCATCCGGATACTGTGCATACAACTGGCGTCTTGTCTGCTCTGCCGATGCTGTAAGAATATAATCCTCATTTGAATTATCTCCGCAGAAGAAATAGCCAAGCGGATACTCTGCGGTATCCTCCTCATCTTCTTCGGCGCCATAATTCCAATCCAGATATTCAAATACAGTCGTATCCTCTCCGCCTGCAATTACAGATGTATAACCGACATAATACATATTTCTTACCGCATTATCCGGTCTTGATAAGAAATTCACAAAAGCTTTCCGCTGCGTGCTGTTTTCTTGCATATCCATTTATGCCATCTTTCAGCATAACCCATCCGTCAAACCACAGATTGGTAGATTCTTCCGGCACCGCAAAATTCAGATAAAGACCGTCTTCTTCTGCCTGGTCCATTGCATAAACTGCATCACCCGACCATTGATAATTTGCCAGAACCTTTCCGGACACCATATCTGCTTTTCCGCTGTCCGTTTCAAACGAATACACATTATCCTTCATATCCTGAAGAAGCTCCTGTACAGCCTGCACCGTTTCAACACTGACGTCATTCATCATAGCAAGCAGCGTTTCATGATAAGTATCGGAATTCAAAAAACGCATCATCTGTCAGTTCCTCTTTCTTTAAAATACCAAGCGCGGCAAAATACGAATCGCGCACATTATCTTTGATGGTAACCTGACGGGCAAATTTCGGATTGTTCAAAATCTCCCAGGTGCCTGCTTCTTCTTCCGTAATTTTTTCCGGATTGTAAAGAATCCCGGTCACGCCCCACATGTATCCGGCAGCATACTTGCTCCATTTTTCCCCATTAATTTCATTTTCATCAAATGTAGCCTTAATATATGGAGAAACGCCTTTGGCATAATAATTATATTCCTGGCTGTCATCATAGAATGTATCGGAAAACGGGACCAGTTTTTCTTCTGCCATCAGTTTCATAATCATATAATCCGACGGACAAACCAAATCATATTCATCATCCCCTAAGGTCAGCATATTATAGAGGTCCTCATTTGTTCCAAAGCAGGAATACTCTACTCTTACCCGGATACCATACGTTTCATAATACCAGGCTTCAAAATCTTCCGTCATTGCATTTTCCCCCGAAAATGGTCGTTCCATTTTCCAGGTCAATCGCCTCGTCTTCTTCCCATTCTCCCAAATCAATATATTCTTCCCAGTTCGATACACGAAGAACAATCTCTTCCTCTGTATCCGCAGGTGCAGATTTTTTCATTCCACCGGACCTTTTTGTTTCTAATGTTTTGTCATTTGCATATACGGTTTCCGGCTTTATAAGCATAACAGCAAGCGGCAAGCAGCAACACTACCGCAATTCCGCATGCCAATATCCGCAATTGGTTTCTTCTATTCATATCTGCCACCTGCCTTTCCTGTTTTCGCCTTTGTCTTTGCCGCGAAATTCATTCCGGCAACCACCAGGATAACAACAACAAATATTACCGTTGACAATGCCCAAAGCGCAGTTTTTATTTCTGTCTGAGAACCTTTTGTCGCATTTACTACATAGGTGCTTATCGTATCAAACGTCGCCGGTTTTGTATAACTCGCAATAAAGTAATCATCCAGTGACAATGTGACTGCAAGCGCAAATCCGGAAATCACGCCCGGTAAAATCTGCGGAAGCACAACTTTGACAAGTGCAGTAACTGGCGATGCACCGAGGTCCAGCGCCGCCTCATAAAGGCTTCCATCCATCTGTTTCAGCTTTGGCATCACAGACAGATATACAAATGGAGAGGAAAGCACGACATGTCCGACTACGAGCGGCACATAAGACTCTTTGCTTACCCCAAATACAACTATCAATAAGATACAGATGGAAAAACCTGTTACAACATCCGCATTTACGACCGGCACCTGATTCATCGCTGATACAATTCCGGACGCCATTTTTTTTGGAATAAAAAGCGCCTACCGCGCCAAGCGTTCCAAGAAGTGTTGCAAGAAATGCAGAACCAACTGCCAGTAAAACCGTTCCCCATATCATGTCAGCAAGTTCCGGTTTCGTAAATAATGTAATATAATTCTGGAATGAAAATCCATGAATGGTTCCTATATTTGCCGAATCTGTAAAGCTGTATACCGCAAGTATCAAAATCGGCAGGTAGAGGACCAACAGCATAACAATAAGAAAAGCAGTTCGTAATCCTTTTTTTTTTCATTATAGCAATGCACCTCCTCTGTTCCCGCTGTCTCCTTCGTATTTGTTTGTCAGGAGTGTGAAAATCAGGATAATCACCAAAAAGGACAAGCGCAATCATCGAGCCATTGTGCCAGTCATATGCAGCAAAATAGCTTTCCAATCAGACTTCCCATGATATAGGTGCTGTTATACAGCATATCCAGTACAACATAATTTGTCATCGAAGGTAAAAACACCATAACAATTCCACTGATGATTCCCGGAACGGACAATGGCAGTGTAACCTTAAAAAACGTCTGTACCTGACTCGCGCCCAAATCATTGGCTGCCTCCAGCAGACTGTTGTCCAGTTTCATCAGTGTGGTATAAATTGGCAGAATCATAAATGGCAGAAAATCATAAACCATTCCAATTATCGAATTCAGGAACGGATAATATGCCAGATTCTGTTCCAATAACGTAAGTATTTCCTTTAAAGCGGTCAAACGCAGCGTAAAATTAATCCACATTGGCAGTACAAACATCATTACAATTGTGGATTTCTGCTTCCATCCGCTTCTGGCTAAAATATAGGCGATAGGGTATGCCAGAAGCAGCGCCACAGCAGTTGACACAAATGCTATCGCAAAGCTATAGGCAAGCGTACCAATGGTATTCGGACTGGTAAAAAAGCCAGTCAGATTTTCCAGAGAAAATTTTCCTTCTCCATTTGTAAATGCATAATAAATAATAACGACCAGCGGTGCTACCACAAAGCATATCAGAAACAATGCATATGGAATACACAACTGTTTTCTCGAAAAACGTAATGTGCGCATTTTTGTCTCCTTTATACTTTTGTTATTTTTTAATTCAAATCGTATTTTGTCCTGTGGAATAATAAGACTGACAAAGTCATCCATGTTCCAAAGATATTCGTCATGAACAATAAAGTCCTCATCATCTTCCGTTCTGACGACATAACTGTAATGGTCGCCTTTATAAATCAGATTAATAATGTGTCCGGAAAGAATGCCTTCATCCTGATTGTCGCTCATCGTAATATCATCCGGGCGTATGGAAAGCACCACCTTCAATTTCTCATAATCAATCACATCTCCTGACGCATCGATTAAGACATCCTCCTCATAATGGGACGACGGAACAATTTTGCTCAAATCACAGGGAATCGCTCCATTCATAAATTCCAGCTTATAATTCTTATCTACGCCGGTTTCAATCCGATTCAAAGCACGTTCCGCAGGCATTACATGAATTCCATCCGGTTCGATATTCAATCCAACCTCTGCGCCAACCTGCGCTGATTTTGTAGACTGTATTACAATCTCATTTTTCCCGGACAGTACCGTAATCTCATAATGCACGCCTTTAAATACAACCGAAATGACTTTGCCTTTGACAGCACCTGTCTCCGGCGCTCCAACCAGAATATCTTCCGGTCTTACCACCACGTCCACCTGCGTGCCATGTTCAATATCATCCAGGCATTCAAATTCTGCACCACAAAAACGCACCTTTAACTTATCTGTCATAATTCCGTTAAAGATGTTGCTCTCACCAATAAAATCGGCAACAAATGCATTTTTCGGTTCATTATAAATATCTTCCGGGGTTCCAACCTGCTGGATTCTCCCTTCTGACATTACTACAATTTTATCCGACATCGTTAGCGCTTCTTCCTGGTCATGCGTCACATAAATAAATGTAATTCCAAGTTTCTCATGCATACTTTTCAATTCCAACTGCATTTCCTTACGCATTTTCAAATCCAGCGCGCCAAGCGGTTCGTCGAGCAGCAAAATTTCCGGTTCATTTACCAGAGAACGTGCAATTGCAATTCGCTGCTGCTGTCCGCCGGACAATGTCTGTACACGTCTATGTTCAAACCCTTCCAAATCTACCATTTCCAGGGCTTTCTTTACTTTCTTTTCAATCTCTGCCTTTGGCATCTTTTTTTTAATTTCAGACCAAATGCAATATTATCAAATATGTTTAAATGTGGAAACAATGCGTATCTCTGAAATACCGTATTAATCGGTCGTTTATTCGGCGGAAGCTTACTGATATCCGTTCCATTCAATAATATTTCTCCCTCCGTCGGTATTTCAAAACCGGCTATCATGCGAAGTGTCGTTGTCTTTCCGCAACCGGACGGTCCCAAAAAAAGTAACAAACTCACCTCTCTGCACCTCTAAATTGAAGTCATCAACAGCCGTAAAGTTATCATCAAAAATCTTTGTGATATGCTTTAACTCAATAATGTTTTCCAATTATTTATACACTCTCCTTTACTGTTTATTCTGATTTTCGAAAAATGCTGAAAATCATCTAATTTTAACATATTCAAGAGAAAATGCATATGCCTTTCCATTTATTTTTATAAGGTTTTCGGCAATTTTTGCAAAACATCTTCCAGTCCCTTTGTTCCGCCAAACTTAATTACGAGTTTTCCCGGCTCCGGTCTGTTTATTTCAACGTTTTTGTCCGAACGAATATCTTCCAGATTGACTTCGGTATTTATTTTTCCGTATATCTGATTATCTACTTCTTTCTGCTGTCTGATTTGAAATTCCTCCAGAAGAATTTCCAGAATTTCATCATTCATCTGATTTTCTGTGCCTGCGATTGCCACTTCAATATTCATATCATAATCAATGTTCAATTTATTATAAAATGCACGAATTCTTCTGATTTCTTTTGTATTATCCGTATATATCAAAAGATAGCTTTCATTTTTTTTTGTCGTTTATCACAAACTCCATCCGGTACATCCCATTTTCGGTTTCTCCGCTAAACGTTACCCGCTTTACCCCGGCAGCTTCATCCATCGACATAACGCCGCGTTCCATGCCAAAATAAACACCGGTATTTACGAGTATTTTTTTTGATTTTTTTCCGGATATTTCCCATCTCCATATGTTCCCCATGCCGCTATTTTTACGTCAAATGTCATTTCTTCATTTGATGCATAGACTTGCTCCAGCGCCTCGTCAATTTCCATTTTTTCGTTTATAAAAAATTGTAGTGCTGCGGCTATCCAGACCAGCAGCACTACATATATTTTTGCCGATTTTTTCATGAATATTTCCACCGTCCTTTATCCATATTCTGGACATTCCGACGGTGTTTTTTATTCCTTGCTTTTTCAAATTCTGAAACTGATTTTTCTGTCGTTCAGCTTTATTCGATTTTTGGTTTTCAGTTTCTAATTTTCAACTTCTATTTTTCGGCTTTCGTTTTCAGCTCTTAATTTTCATCTTCTTCGTGGCGCCGCGTTTCAGCAATATCTTCTTATAAGAAGCCTTTTTTGCTCGCCGGAACTTTGATAACTGCTTTCGATGAAATGCCTTTCAAAGCCTGTGAGCCAATCTTTGCTGATTTCAGCTTTGTTGTTTTAATCGTAATCCGGCTCAGCTTCTTACATTTGGCAAATGCTTTCGCTCCAATTGAACTTACCTTGGAAGGTATTGTTATTTTCTTCAGGGACGTACAACTGTAAAATGCCGATTTTCCAATGGATGTGACGTTTTTGCCAATCGTAACGGTCGTCAGTTTTTACATCCATAGAATGCATAGCTGCCCACCGTCTTTACATTTGTTCCAATTACAACCTTTTTTTCAGTTTTGGCTGTCTTATGCATGCTCTTGTTGCAATCGCTGTAACTTTATACGTTTTGCTGCCAAGTTTGATTGTATTCGGAATCTTTAGGCTCGTCACATTGTTCCCTGTTACTCCGCCAAATGCAACGGTTTTTGACGATGTAACTTTGTAAATCTTTTTTATCCCGGATAACGACGTCCCCTTTCCGGTAACCGGACTTTTTACTGTTATCAAACGAGCCGGTTTTATCCTGCTTAAACGTCGTCGTTGTCTTGGTATCTGCCTGAACTTTGGATAATCTGTATGGATTTATCTCAACAAATACAGGAGAATCATTATTTGTCACATACCATACAACGGTTCCGGACTTCGTTACAACCGGCTCGCACATTGAAAGTGCCAGCGGCGTCGAATATACAGCAGACGCTTTCTTTCCGCTTTCATCCAGCAAAACCATTCTTGTTTTGTATTTGTTTGTCTTTTGATTCTGTTCTTCCCACATTAACAAAAAACTGTGTATCTTTTAATTTCACAAGCTTTGGATTGCTTTTTACGGTAATCTTATCCGACGCTTTATAATTTGTAATCCATGTCGCATTTTTCGTAAATGCTGTTTTAGAGCCGGCGTTGATGTAAATATTACGGACGCTCGTATTTTCGCTCTTAATTCCGGTTCCTGTTACAATATAATTATTCTCGCCCAGTTTTAAATCATTTAATGTAAATCCGGTATAATTGCTTCCTAACGTTCCCGGAATTGACACAATGGTTCCATACAGCGATGGATTTCCAACCTTGTTCCCTGCTTTTGTAGCTGTCAATGCAATGCCTCTTGGATATGCATCTCCCAAATCTGCCCGGTAGATATACGTTCCATCCGTTTCTATCTGCTGTGCAAAAGAATGGCTGACATATCCTTCGGATAAATTCATAACATCATAATAGGAATCCACGAGTTTCATATTGCTTTCCTGAATGACGAACGTGCAGTTTGCCTGATGATGATATCCATCCGATGTTTTATACATCGTATGGCAGGTATGAATATATAATTTTCCTCCGGTTTCCGTCATGTCAAGTCCGCCGGCATCAAATGGCATATAGGTATTTGCTCCTTTAATCGAACAAGCGCTTATCCGTTTCCATTTCTTATCATATTTTACAACGCGGATAACTTCTTTCTTATCACTTTCTTTCGTATTACTCTGTCCAAATACCAGATAGTTGTAATTTTTTCCGCTGTAAAATCCGCCAAAATACGGTAATTCGCACGAAATCGTTTTCTTGCTCTGCAATCTGTACGATGAATCATAGACTTCGCGTATAACAGAACCGCGTACATATTCCACCCGCTCAAAAGTTCCATTGCTCAATGCAGTCAGCCATGCAGTCTGCACATCCCCATAATAAGAACCGGAGTTTGTGCTTTTGTGCATCGTTGCCGACGCGGTTCCCTGTGACTGTGTTGTTTTTTATAAATGCTACTGCTCTTGGACAATGCAGAATCTGTTACTTTAATTGTAACTGTCTTTGTCACATGAATCGGTGATGCGCTGATTGTTATTTTGGCAGTCCCCTTCTTCCATGCATTCAGCTTTCCATTTTCATCAACGCTGACAATGCCGGAATCTGAACTTTTATATGTATAGTCCAGCTTAAATCCACCTGCTGCTGCACATTTTAATTGTCCTGCATCTCCCACTTTCATCGAAGCTGGTGCATTTGTCTGGAACGTGGTCGGATATTTCCAGTCAAATGTTTCCAGATAATAAGAATCTCCATCCCGCTCGATTACGACACAGGCATCTTTCTGCATAGCAAAAGTATAAATCGGATGGCTGGTCTGCAGCTTTATCGTTTCTTTCTTTGTCTTGATATTGTATTCCGTTAAAATATTTTCATCCGTTTTTACAACTAAGGATGTTCCGGCTGAATTGATATCGCATCTTGGTCCAATACTGGAAACATCAACATCATCCACATAGTTGGAGTCTGCTGTATAAAAAGCCATTGCCGCCGCTTTTTCATTTGCTATATTGATGACAGATACGGACACTCCGCTTGTCAGCATATTGATTGTCGTTGTACTTTCCGTAACATCTGTATAATCATATTGATTTGAGTCTAAAAAGGACACCGATATCCCCATTAAATGTAGAAAGAGCTGCAAGATATCTGCCATTTAGCATAGCAACTGAATTTTTATGGAAAAACCAGCCCTGCTGATACAGATACATGATATTTCCTTCTTTTTACCGATATCTGATTTGATGCATTAACATTTCCTGCCATCAGGCTTGCCATGCTATGGTCGTAACCCCAGTACCGCCAGTTCGCCATGCCCTGATAATAGAAATTTCCATTTGTTTCGTCAAATCCATAAAAATAATAAATTTCACCTGTATATGCTGTTTTGCTCAGATGTTTTCCAGCACTGCTGAACAAATGAAGTTCATCCTCATACGAAGCAATGTAGAACCGACCTTTTCCGTCCACGCCAAAAGCGCTTGCATAGTTTGCCCAATTGGCATTCATTTTCAGTGTATCCAGCGTAAGTTTCCCCGCCTGTTTTGTGTCAAACTTATAACTATATACAATCGGCGTATATTTGTATGTATATACTGTATTTCCTGCTGCATCTGTCCCGGTTATCCGTTCGGTCTCTCCCCTGCAGAAAATATGCGCCGGTATCATCTATATACGCTTCTTCTATGTATCGTTCGCTCGTATATACTGTCGTGTAGGTTTTGTTTTGCAATGCTGTAAAGACAATTTCATACTGCTTCGAATTACTGTATACCGTACCAATTGTATGAACAAAATACATGCCATTATTTTTTTTTCATTAAAAATAATTTCATTATAGGAAGATGTTTCTCCTACCACCTCGCTGTTCAGTTTTACTGCCGACGCCGCCGCCAACTCGACATTCTGTTCGTTCGTATCAATCGACGTTTCGGTTTCTTCTTTCTTCGTCGAACCCCCTTGCTTCTCCATTTCTTCCAGAATCTCCGGATTTGTCTGTACTACCTGCCTGTCCGTATCCTCGCCTTTTTGCCAACGCAGTTACAGCCGGTATGGTTATCAGACAAATACCAAGCAAAATGCCAATAAAAGAACGATAGATTTTGCTTCTTGTTTTCTTTTTTTTGTCACCATAATGTTCTCTCCCTTCATTCATATTCCCATCAGGTAATTGCGAAACGCGGAAATCTTTGTATTGGTTGTGCAGATGCAGGGATACCAGCGCAGGACGTTTGCACTGGATTCAGCTCGCAACGGTACATAAGACACCAAAATACGGTGTCTAAGTACCGGCGGCTTCATATCCCCTGCGTCTGGCATCCTGCATCTTGCACAACAAAAATATATACGCAATATCCAGTGTAAGACATTTACACTGGATTCGGTCGCAGCAGTACATTTCACAATTTCCCCTATTTTTCAGTTAAGGTTATTATATCATTATACCTGTGGTTTCGTACAGCTTCTTTTTTTTCTTTCTATTCCCCCATTTTCACCTCATTTTTCTTTCAAATAAGTATGCTTCACTTTCATCATTGTGCGAAGGCTTTTCATCACTATCTTTGCCTGCAGGCAGTTACGATAGTGATTTGCTTGCTGGGACTATTATATCAAAAAGGTACTACAGCATTTCGCCATAGTACCTTTCTTTTTCTCTATTTATAATTGGATGTCTCTGCTTTTAATTATGTTCCGTAAGCACATATTTCTCCTGATAATCTATCATTTCTTTATAGATTCGCTCGCAGTTTTTATCATCGCGATAATAGAAGAAATCATCAGCACGTTTTACATATTCCGGTTTCATCTTACAGTCATGCTGCATATAGTCAATCAGAACATCAATCAGCTCGTCGTTATCATGGCAGATTTCTCCAAATGCCATCGTATCATAATGGAACGTTCCTTCTTCATAATGCTGCGGAATATCTTTATGATGCAGATATACAAGCGGTTTCCGCATATAGGCAAAATCAAACTGAATACCGGAAAAATCAGTCACCATCAGGCTGGATTCGCAGAACATATCTTCATAACTCATATCTCCAACCGCCGGAACGATATCTACAAAATCGTTTTTGTCAAAATCATCCACCTGTGAACTGACTATCGGATGCAGCACATATTTGATTCTGTATCCATATTTTTCTGCCGCGTCAATCAGACGTTTGTCATTTATCAACGCATTAAATACTTTAAAATACTCTGACTCTTTGAACAACGGATTGTATTCCCGCTGCTCGCTCTCACTGGTTCGAACCGGCATCGCTGCCTGCATTCTCCACGTCGGACTTATCATAATCTGCTTCTTTGCCCGGTCTTTGAGTCCGTCATATCTTGGCACACCTGTTAATTTCAACGCATCATAGCCAACATAATCATAAACCGGCCGGGACAGATTTTCTATCTCGTACTTCGATGCACAGAAATAGAGTCTTATATTATCACGAAGCCTGTTCTGCGCAATTGCAATCTTCTGTACCGACATACCATGCTGTACACAGCAGACATGAAAATGCGTCAAATCTCTGATATAAGCAGAATTTGTCAATGTATAGCCATTAAATGCATATACGGTAGAATTGGAAATAACCATCATATCCGCATACAAAAATACAAGTCTGTGTTTCAGTGAATCACGCACCAGCGGCTTATACCCCTCTTTCTTCAACCGCTTATAATCGGTACTGTTTTTATCAATCAGATAATAATGTTTTACGTCATGATTCTGCGCCTTTGCATATTTATAAAGGTACTCCGAAGAATCTCCGCCCTTATAAATCTTATCAATATACATCCATATCGGTTTTCGCGTCATAAATGGTTTGCATAGATAATAAAGGACTCTTAAAGCCGCATACTTTCTTGCATAATTATCTTTCATGAGCATATCTTTTAACAGTTTCAGCTCTTTGATAAATTTTTGTGTTCTGGTTGTTTTGCGAATAATAATTCCTTTTCGCTCAACCGTCATCATATATTCCCGCTTGTCGCCAAATACCCAATGACTGCTGCCAAATGCACCGGCACACCCGACTGAAATGGGATGGAAACCGTATAATAATCGGTTCCAACTGACCGCCAATCGCTGCTTCACAAAACAGTTCGGATTCCGCCTGATTTTTTACGGGAATTGTCAGATGGAACGAATGACGTTTACATATCGCGGCTCCAAATACCTTTGTCAATCCATATCTTTCATTATACTGAATTGGATACTTTTTTTGTTATTGTATCGGAAATAAACCTCATCTACCATAGAATACAGGATTGGATGAACCGTTCCATCAATCTCCAGTTTTCCATCTCTGTAATTAATAAACAGAATATTCGTACTAAGGCTCATCAGCGAATTGAATAATGTATCTCCAATTCCATAATATATCTTTCCGGCAAGGAAAAAACGTTCAAATTTGTAATCCGGACCATTCCGAAGAATGCCATATATCCATTTCATCGTATCACCGGTTACACAATCTAAAATTTTATTCCGGTTCAACATGATGTTTTCTTCAATCAGACGAAGTGCTTTTCCTATCAGTTCCAGATATTCCTCTCCATGACCTTCTTCAATCACATGTTTATTCCGGTTATCCAGATTTCCTTCAAACCGCGCGATGATAGAATACATAAAGTTATACTGAATAAAGATTGGAATTCTACCATATTTTTTCTTTCATCTCTGTAAGAAATGGCATCCAGAATCCGGTAATCGAATCAAAATACCACTCTTTCATATACAAACCTTTATAAAATGTGATATCTTTTTCTTCATACTCATAGGATGTATAAAGAATCTCCGGTAAAAAGCAGGTTTTCATCTTTTTCCGCCATCAAACGCAGCATAAAAAATCCCGCTCCGTCTCCAGTCCAAGCGATTCCCTGATATCATATTTCCGCAATGCTTCTGTTCGGATTATCGTACCGCCAAATTCAAATGGGAAACAATCATATTTGCTCTTTAAATCGATTGTATAAAGGAACTTTGTCACCTCAGAATCGGTCACACGTTTATAATTACGAAATGCACCAAACGTTTCATCATGGAACACTTTTGTAACCATATACGTTTCCATGTTATAACATTGGATATATCCTTTTGTAAATACTTCTGCAAGATTGGAGGATATATCATCCCCCGGGTTTAAAACGATAAAATACGCGCCCTCCGCGCTATCTGCCATTTTCTTATATGTGCCCGGCACTGTCGTAAACGGTTCTTTATCCAGTACCACCGAAAACGCATGATTGCCCATTCTCGTTATTACATTCTGATACCACGTCAGGTTCTCTGTTATCCGGCTTACGTTCAAGATGATTTGAACTTCATATGAACTTTCCACCACTTCTTTCTTTCCATTGTTATATTTTTTATTCAACAGCTTCTGCCGGAACGATTACTTTGTTCTCATGCTCTGCACAATAAACTGCCATCTTTTCCAATGCTTCAATCGTTGTCTGATTCAATTGTTTGTTATCTGACAAGCAGCAAAAAAAACAGATAATTTCATTTCTAATTTCTCCCCACATTTTTCATCATATGTATCTGCATTATTGTACATAACTTTTTGCACAGAGTGCAAGCACTCTGTGCAATGATATCCGTCATTTCTGTCATTCGTCAAATTGAGGTTCTTTATAATGCTGCGCATCCTCAAGCATCATATCCTTGACCTTCATGAGACGAACCTGGGTGCTTCGTTCATTTTCATCAAGTTCCATACTGATATACCGAATTCCTTCCTTTGTTTCAGGAATAATTACATGCTCCAGTGCATTTACACGCCGCCTTGTTTTCTCGATTTCAGACGCCAGAAGCTGACAGGATTTCTCAACTTCTGCTAACCGCAGCATATCCGGCAGAATATCTGCCAGCGATTTTACTGCATCATCCAAATCTGCAGATGTAAATGCAAAGCCATAAGAATATATATCATTCTCGTCTGCACTTTTCGTCTTATATTCAAAAACCGGAATATAAACACTCACAACATTTCTATCCCTGAATTCAAGCTGAACTTCCTGTTTTGGCGCCATCAAAGCAGTATGAAGAATCTGCTCTGACATACCGGCTTTTGCAATTACAAAATTTGTATTTGCCGCCTTGATTCCTGCCTCAACCTTTTTCACGAAGCGCCATATTTTCCCTTGCCATATCAAGGAACTGGCGCATCAGCTCATCGCGCTTATCTTTTAACAGCTTATGACCTCTGGTTGCGTAACAAGCTTCTTCTTTAATCTGGTAAGTTCCATTCTGGTAGGATTTACCTGTGTCGCTGCCATATTTCGCCTCCTTACAATTCAATTCCGTTTACTCGAAGCGCCACCTCTGCACTTCTTTCTTTCAATTCCGTTTACTCAAAGCGCCACCTCGCCTGCGCAAAGCTCCCGCAGGTCATATTCCAGCCTGCCTGCGCGCTTCTCGTTACTTTCCATAATACATATCCAGCCATTTGTCGTCGATTCGTTTGAGTTCTGCTCTTGGGGAGTATCGACAGTAATTTCCAGCCGATATTGAGTGTCTCCTCAATACTTCTGTCTGTTTCATAGCCCTGGGATACATATTCCTTCTCAAATTCATCTGCAAACTGTGCATACAGCAAATCTATATCGGATAAAGCCGATTCACCGAGAATCGTCATCAGTTCTTTTGCATCCTTACCACGCGAATACGCTGCAAATAACTGGTTCATTGTGCTGGAATGGTCGCCTCTTGTTTTTCCCTCACCGGTTCCTTTATCTTTCAGACGTGAAAGTGATGGTAAAAACATCAATTGGCGGTGTAACGCCTTTTCTGTAAAGTTCACGACTCAGAATAATCTGTCCCTCTGTAATATATCCGGTAAGGTCCGGAATCGGATGCGTCTTGTCGTCTTCCGGCATCGTCAGAATCGGAATCATCGTGATACTTCCGTTTTTCCGCGCTGTCTTCCGGCTCTTTCATACAGTGTCGCCAAATCCGTATACATATATCCGGGATATCCACGACGTCCCGGAACTTCTTTTCTTGCGGCAGATAACTTCTCTTAATGCATCTGCATAGTTTGTTATATCCGTCAATATGACAAGAACGTGCATATTTTTTTCAAATGCAAGATATTCAGCCGCTGTAAGTGCCATACGAGGCGTTGCGATACGCTCTACCGCCGGGTCATTTGCAAGGTTGATAAACAGAACGGTTCTGTCAATCGCACCTGTTTCCTTGAAACTCTCTATAAAGAAATTCGATTCTTCAAATGTAATACCCATTGCAGCAAATACAACCGCAAATGGTTCATCTGTTCCACGCACTTTTGCCTGTCTGGCAATCTGTGCCGCAAGTTTGGAATGCGGCAGTCCGGATGCAGAAAAGATTGGAAGCTTCTGTCCTCTTACCAGTGTATTTAATCCATCAATGGCTGAAATACCAGTCTGGATAAATTCGGACGGATAATTTCTGGCTGCCGGATTCATCGGCAGTCCGTTGATATCCCGTCTTTCTTCCGGAAGAATATCCGGTCCGTTATCAATCGGTCTTCCAAGTCCATCAAAGACGCGTCCCAGCATGTCTTCTGACACGCCAAGTTCCATGCTTCTTCCAAGGAACCGCACCTTGCTGTTTGACAGATTAATACCGGTTGAATTTTCAAACAACTGTACGAGCGCATCTTCTCCATTAATTTCAAGGACTTTGCATCGTCTGACTTCACCGCTTGCCAGCTCAATCTCGCCCAGTTCGTCATAGCTGACATTTTCTACTCCATGCACCAGCATCAGAGGTCCTGCAACTTCCTGTATTGTTCTATATTCTTTTTGGCATGTGCTTAGTCCTCCTTTGCTACAGCAGCTTCCAGTTCCTGGTAAAGCGCCTTAATTATCTTATCATACTCTGCTTTTACATCCTCTGGCTGCGTATATTTGAAACGTCCGATTTTCTCGCGGACTTCCATATCCAGAATATTTTTAATACTCGCGCCCCGTTTCAGTGCTTCTGATGACTTTTCATAGAATGCAAGAACCAGTTCCATCATATAAAACTTTGTTTATCTAACGGAGTATAGGTGTCTATTTCATGGAACGAATTCTGATGGAGAAAATCTTCACGAATGGATCGGGCGGCTTCCAGCTTCAGACGGTCGCCGGCGGATAATGCATCCATACCTACCATTTTTTACAATTTCATCCAGTTCTGCTTCTTCCTGTAACAATGTCATAAGTTTCTGTCTGTCTTCCATCCAGTGTTCATTGACATTTTCTTCAAACCATTTTCCCATTTTGTCTACATAAAGAGAATAACTTGTAAGCCAGTTAATTGCCGGAAAATGTCTCTTGTATGCAAGGTTTGAATCAAGTCCCCAGAATACTTTTACAATACGAAGTGTTGCCTGAGATACAGGTTCTGAAATATCACCACCTGGAGGAGATACTGCACCAATTACAGACAAGGCTCCCGTTCTTGGCTCTGCGCCAAGTGTTTTTACCATACCTGCACGTTCATAGAACTGTGCAAGACGGCTTCCCAGGTATGCCGGATAACCTTCTTCACCGGGCATTTCCTGCAAACGTCCGGACATTTCTCTTAATGCCTCTGCCCATCTGGACGTGGAGTCTGCCATTAAAGCTACTGAATAGCCCATGTCTCTAAAATATTCTGCTATTGTAATTCCTGTATAAATTGATGCCTCTCTGGCTGCAACCGGCATATCCGATGTATTTGCAATCAGTACCGTACGTTCCATCAACGAATGACCGGTCTTTGGGTCTTTCAATTCAGGGAATTCATTTAATACGTCTGTCATTTCGTTTCCACGCTCGCCGCATCCGATATAAACCACAATATCTGCTTCTGCCCATTTTGCAAGCTGATGCTGGATAACTGTCTTTCCGCTTCCAAACGGTCCCGGAACAGCCGCTACACCGCCTTTTGCAATCGGGAAGAATGCATCTATAACTCGCTGTCCTGTAATAAGCGGCATAACCGGCGGAATTTTTTCTGCATATGGACGTCCCTTTCGAACCGGCCATTTCTGCATCAATGTTAATTCTTTTTTCGCCCTTATCGGTTTCAATCACACATATCGTTTCTTCGACTGTGAAATCACCGCTTTTTATTTCTTTTATCGTTCCTTCGATTCCATATGGAACCATAATTTTCTGAGTAACTACAACGGTTTCTTTTACCGTTCCGATTATATCACCGGCTGTTACCTTGTCCCCTGCTTTCTTACATGGAACAAATGGCCATTTAATATCCCGCTTCAATGACGGAACTTCCACACCTCGCTGAAGGTTGTTTCCACAAATCTTCATAATATCATCCAGCGGTCGCTGAATTCCATCATATATACTGCTGATTAATCCCGGTCCAAGTTCTACGGAAAGCGGCATACCTGTTGATTCTACCGGCGCTCCCGGACCAAGGCCGGACGTTTCTTCATATACCTGAACGGATGCCTGGTCCCCATGCATTTCTATTATTTCACCAATCAGACGACTGTCACTTACCCGGACAACGTCATACATATTGGCATCTCTCATTCCTTCTGCTATAACAAGAGGTCCTGCGACTTTTTTATCTTACCTGTTGCCACGTTTTTTCTCGTCACGCTCCTTCCTAGTTTCCACCGAACAGGATGTCTGAACCAACAGCCTGCTCCACAGATTTTTTTTAACACCATCTATACCTGCAGATGTATTTCCTGAAACTCCCGGTATTAAAATAATCGCCGGAAGCATCTGCGTTTTATATTTTTTCTATTTCTTTTTCTATCTGTCATGCCATGCTTTCTGTCACATAAATGACTGCATAACCGCCTTCTGCAAGCCTTTTTTAACTGAACCGCACCCTGTTCTGCATCAGATACCGGAAACGTTTCAAGTCCAAGAGTCGCAAAGCCATAGATGCTGTCATATTCACCTAATACTGCAATTCTATACATACATTTCCCTTACCCTTTCTCTGATTGCTTCATCCGACAGATGATTCAGTTTCCCTGTAAGAACAATTCTTACTGTCTTTATCTCATTTTGTCTTGCCAGAATATATACGCCACCAACGGTCCAATTGTAAATGAATTGTATTTCTGCGGCCGAATGGTTTCTATAATCCGGTTATCGCACCAACGTTCAAATGCGGAAGAACTGTCAGAAAGCGCAGCCGCACCGCCTGCATATGGCGTTTCTTCAAGATAATGAATGACATCCTGCATTCCGGATAGCGCCGCTTTTGCAAGGCGTTCCGTATTAATGGACGTACATGGCGCCATTGCCCGTTTCATAAATTCCATACCTTTTTGTGTTTTTACGGAACGGACCGCAATTTTAATATCCGCCACAGCAACAACAGTTTCCGCATATTCTTTCAAAAGTGCGTCTCCATTTTTTTTCGTTGCTTCCATCATCGCCTGCAGCGCCGCCCTGTCGATAATGACATCACACATCTGTCCATCCCCTGTATGGACCAGACATTCATACGCTTCTGCCGCGCAAGTGCGCATATTTTCCGGAAGTGAACTGAAATCTTTATTTTTTATTATTTCAATTAACGTTTCTCCGGAAACAGCCGTATTGTCATAAAAAACATTTGCCTGCACTTCGCCATCTACAACTGTTTTAATTGCCGCTTTCAGATTATGAAAGCTGTCCTGAATCAGCAGCACGTCAAATGCTTCTGTATCAGGCACCATTTCTTTCATAAGCGCCCATGTTTTTTCCAGTTCCCTGTTCAAAATGGTTTCTGCATCCTGTGCAGATGCATCCGAATCTCCCCATCCTTTTTCTATCAGAAATTGAATACAGTCCTGATAACTTTTCTGCGAAATCAACTGCTCAATCGTTGTTTGGGAAAAACAGCGCCATCTCAAGCGCCCGGACTCTGGCAACTGCATATATATTTTATCTGCCATTTTTCTACCTCCCTTATGTGAATAACAGGGAATTTAATTTGTCTGCCATTTCTTCTTTATTCGCATGGAACATGGCAGAAAGAGAACAATTTTTCTTCTATGCCTCCATAAACCAGGACAAATCCTCCGTCAATATCACTTGCAATTTCCGAAAGTGTCAGTTCTCCACCATGCGCTTTTGCTATGTTTGATATCTGCTTCTCATATCCCGCAGGAAGCCGCTCCAAATCCTTTTTTGAAAAACGAATCTGTCCATTCTTTGGCTGAACTGCTTTTTCAATCATTCTTTCCATCATATGGAAATAACGGTCAACTTCCATATCCAGCAGACCATTGTATGCTTTTTTTTTATAACAGCTTGAATCATCTCCTGTTTTGCTTTCAGAATTGCCTGACGTTTTTTCAAATCTGCTGAGGATTGTGCCTTTGCCATTCCTCCTGTCTTTTCATGGCTTAATTTCTCGTCTGAGCCTGCCTTTATTTTCTCCGCTTCTGTCCTTGCAGCTTCTAAAATCTGTTCTGCTTTTTTTTATTTGCTTCCTCAAGGATTATGTCGGACTGAGAGTTGGCTTCTTCCAGAATTTGTTCCACAATTTTCTCTAATCCTGTCATATGAATCCTCCTGTAACTGCTTAATCATTCAGTGCCATTTTTCTATCCCTGCAAAATCTGCTGCCGCAAACTTCTTCCGGATATTCTGATAACTTAAATACAGGTTTTTAAACCGGTACTCCGTTGATTGCAAGAATTGATACAAGCAGCGCAAGGATTGCATATGTTTCTACCATTGCCGGGAACAGCATTGCTTTTTACCAAACTGGTCCGGTTTCTTTGCTACAATTCCAACTGCGGATACTGCTGTTTTTCCCTGATGCATTGCTGATACAAGACCTACCAGTGCGATTGGCAGACATGCTGCAAGTATCATCAAACCGGTTGAAGTTGAAAGTTCTGCCGGCTCACCGCCAAGAATACCGATTTTGGACAATGCAATGAATCCTACCAGCAAACCATAAATACCCTGTGTACCAGGGAGAAGCTGAATAATCAGAACCTTTGCAAATTTATTTGGGTCTTCACTTACTACTCCTGATGCAGCCTGTCCTGCAATGCCTACGCCATAAGCAGAACCCATACCTGCCAAAATAACTGCTAAAGCTGCTCCTGTTAATGCTAAAACTGTACCCATTGTCATATTAATTATTCCTCCTTATTTTCAGGTCTACAGGTTAGTTTTTACAACCTGTAGTTCCTATATCTACATATTTTGTATTTTCTTTAAATGGCTGAAATGGTTCGCCGCCGCCCTCATAAAATTTGCCGAAGAACTCGACATACTGAAGACGACAGGTATGAACATATGCGCCAAGCATATTGATTGCCAGGTTAAATATATGTCCAATAATAAACACAATGATAAACACGATAACTCCAAATATGCTATCCCCGACCATGCTGCCCATCTGGTTAATAACCTGTGCAATAACGCCGGTAGCAAGACCAAGCGCCAACAGTCTCGAATAAGATAACAAATCGGAAAGCCAGCCCGTTATATTATAAATATCGTAAAGTCCAAGCGCCAGTCGGAGCGCCGGATTCTTATGGCTTCTGCCCGACATAACAAGAATGATTCCTGCACCGGCAATCGTAATCACATAACTAAATGTTTTTAACGCCGGCGGAAAATCAAAACTCATCTGTGCAATCGATGCAAACAGGCTTGTCGGCATCAGCATCAGCACCAGTCCGATTATCAGCAGATACCATGATACAACGTCTGAAATGAATCCTACAATGTCTTTTTTCTTTAAGACACATATATCCTTTTAACGCCAGACCGCCAAGCAAATGAATCAAACCGAAAAGCAGTGAATAAATCAACATCTTCATCGGATTATCAAGTGGTGCAAACCACACTGGCGCAACGGTGATTTCATGATGGAAAAATGTTCTGGATACAACCGTTATAACATCTCCAAAGTATCCGCCGAACAAAATGCCCCATATCAATGTAGATATTCCGCAATATCCAAATAATGTCAGTGACTTACGCATTCCATCGCTCATTTTCGGGAACTTCTTTAAAAAAGAATAAAGCAGGCAAGGGAAATAATAAGTCCATAAGCCCGCATCCGACAACATAATTCCAAAGAAGAAAACATAAAAAATACTCATCGGCGTCGTCGGGTCCATTTCTCCTCTTGCAGGAAGTCCATACGATTCCAGAACTCCCTCTGCGGATGCAAATGGCATTTTATTGCTAAGCTTCACCGGTGCCGGTTCATCTTCCGGAATATCACTGGTCTCTACCATAAGCGTAAAGTTTTGATTCAGTTCTTCCTTCACCTTTTCTTCGTCTTTTTCCAGTACATATCCGGTTATGATAAATGTACTTTTTGACTGAAGCAGAGTCCCAAGAACCTGATATTTCTTCGCTCTTATCTTGTAATAATCCGACAGGGTTTTTAACGATTCCCGGTTTTCTGCGTTTTCAGCAATCTGCTTTTTCAGGCTTTCTATTTCATCCTTATAGCCATCGATGCTTCGCTTATATTTGTTGATTTTTCCCTCCGGCGTTCGTTTTGAAAAATACGATATCCGGGTGAATCCCTCTGCTCTTAAAGCTTTCTTCCAGTCTCTCCGTCTCCGTTTTTAAACATACTGCGAAAATGCATGTCTGGTCTTTATCGGAAGAAATAACTGTTATTTCATGCGCGGATAAATCCGGCTGTCGTTTTGCAATCATTTCTTCTATCATATTTTCTGTCAGACCAGGTCCCATACTTCCGATTATAACGTCGGTATGTTTCGTTCCGGTTGAATTAATCGGAACATCCATATTTATCCATGGTTTTAATCCTTCTATTGCAAGCTCGCATTTTGCAATTTCTGCCTTGCAGTTTGAAATCCGGCTGTCCTGTTCCCTGATTTTCTGGACTATCATATTGTAATGATGTCTGTTCTTCACAATGTCCTGATATGCCTTGCTGTCGACATCTTTCTTCCCTTCCAAGGATTGCAGCATAGACGTCTTTTCCGGTGCGTACCGCCCAAGAATTTCAAGCGCATCATCCGTATTTTGAACACGTTTCTCATATTTGAACGTTGACTTGTCGTATTTATTTTCTCTTAAATACATCATCTTCCACGCCATCCGTCCGAATCTCCAAGGCTCCCATGGACTGAAGTTTTTCCAATATGGCTTTTTCTGTCTTTTTTCATGGCGCATATGTCAATCTTTTTTTATAGCCAATACCGCCATATGATTACCTCCCTTCCGCATCTGATTTTCAATCGTCAGATAAGCTGTTTTAATACAAGTTCAATTGCTTCTCCTTCTCTTTCAGACGCCTGTTTTTTTTTAAGGAAGCAATCTCATCCGATGCTTCTTTCATCGCCTTGTCAGACAATTCCTGCTCCATGCGTTTTTGCTCTTTGGCAATTGCCGCCAGGTCTGCTTTTGAATCAGCGCCAGCCGCTTCAATCATTTGTTCCGCCTTTGCTTTCGCATCCGCCTGAACTGCTTCCGCTTTTTTTTCGGCTTCTTTTATGATTTTATCTGCCTTTGCTTCCGCATCTTCTAATGTTTTCATGGCTTCCTGTAACATGATTTATCCCTCCATGATTTATTTGAGGTTCTGTGTTTTCATGCAGGCATGAAATCAGAACTTTTCCTCCGCTATTCGTTTCATTCATCTTTTTATGCAAGTATAAAAATCTGAATTTTACAATGCTGGTATCATTTTATTATTTTATTGTATCCTTTTCAAGCAATTTTTATATTCTTTTATAGATTTTTCATTAAAACTTTTTTGTTTTTTACCGTTTTATAAGTTATTTTTGACAAATCCGAATGAATGTCAAACAATTATTTGCACAAAAATCATAGCATTTTGCACAATTTTTAAATTGTTTTTTACATTTTCCCAATCCAGCAAATGGCGGACTATAAAAAGGCTGATACCGGATTGCTCTTTCACCGGATATCAGCCTTTTTATGATTTCTTTTCTATCATATGATCTAATCTTCTATCATTGAAATTCTTCTGATATGCCGCTCATCATTTGAAAACGGAGTATCCAGAAATGTATCAACAATCTTTAATGCAAGTCCTGCACCTGTAACTCTTGCCCCCATTGCAAGTATGTTCGCGTCGTTATGTTCTCTCGTCGCCTGTGCGCTGAAACAATCTCCGCAAAGTGCGGCGCGTATGCCCGGTACTTTATTGGCTGTAATTGAAACGCCAATGCCGGTTCCACAAATTAAGATTCCCTGCTCACATTCTCCATCTGCAACCGCATGTGCAACTGCCTTCGCATAAATCGGATAATCGACCGATTCCGAACTGTAACATCCGTAATTTTTGTATTCGATTCCGCGCTCATCCAATGACGAATGACCGCCTGCATCAAATCATATCCGCCATGGTCACATCCAAGTGCTATCATAGTTTTATCCTGCCTCATATTATAAAGTAGTAGTGTTTATCGTCCCTCTCCAAGGACTATATCTTAATACTGTCAAAGATACTGTATTGTTCCCGCCTGTCTCTGTAAAAGTATATATTTCAGGATTGTATAACATAGGTAATATTTTTTTGTGTTTTTACAATTATCGTTTTTACACTGTGTAAGGATTCTATGCCCTGCTGCTTTTATCAGCCGGTTCATAATCGCATATCCCATATCGCCTTCCCGAAACGACTCGCTGTAAATATAATCGGCTCCTATATCATCACACAATCGAAGCAATCTGTAAAGAGAAGATGCGACTGTGATTTCATTTTTTTGCTCCCGGCATCCAGTACATTTTCACAGGAATAAAGTTCCATATTCTCGGTATCACAAAGGACTGCGGTTACATACCCCTCTTTCTTCTTTGCTTCCACCAGTTCCAGAATCTTTTCCGCCACACGTTCGCGGTTTCCTTCGACAATCGTCAGCTTCCCTTTTGGCGCATAATGGGTATACTTCATGCCGGGCGCTTTCGGCCGCACCTGCATATCCATTCTTTCAAGCGCAGGGTCTATCATAACATCACCGAGGATATCCCGAATCATCTCCGCAGAAATATACCCTGGTCTTAGAATTGTCGGACGCTCCCCCGTTACATCAACGATTGTGGATTCAATTCCGATTCCTACCGGACCTCCATCCAGAATCATATCAATTCTTCCTGACAAATCCTGTTCCACATGCTGTGCAGTCGTTGGCGACGGTCTGCCGGAAAGATTTGCACTCGGCGCCGCAATGTAAACGCCGGAATCTTTTATCAGCTTCATTGCTGCCGGGTGCGATGGCATCCGAATTGCTACCGTATCTAATCCGCCGGTCGTTTCATATGGCACAACATCCTTTTTTCTGAAAATAATCGTCAGCGGGCCCGGCCAAAAGGCATCCATCAGCATTTCTGCCTGCGGCGAAACAGATTCCGCCAATTCCCATACGCTTGCTGTATCTCCTATATGCACAATCAATGGATTATCAGATGGTCTGCCTTTCGCACTGTATATTTTTTTTTCTGAAGCCTTCGGATTCAATGCATCCCCGCCCAGTCCATATACAGTTTCTGTTGGAAACGCAACCAATCCTCCTGTCTTTAATATTTGCGCTGCCTGTCTGAATAATTTCTTCATTTTTCAAATCTGCTTTCGCTATTATGGTTTTCATCTCTATTACCAGCCTTGCCTGCAAATAGTCAGGAACCGCTTTTGTCCTGCCCATTCATTTTAGACGCAGCCATCTTCCATGTCAAATTTTCTTTTAAAAAATACATTCTGAAAAATAATGACTTTTTATCCCAGTTCAATAGCTGTCTTTGCAATATCTGCCGGTATTCCTTTTTTCTGCAAGACCTTCGACTGTATTATTTCCCGACCGGACATAACCAATCGCCTGAACAAGCATTGCTGTTCCTTCTTCTCTCCCTTCTTCCCGTACCTCCTGCAGCCAGTCTTCCATTCCTTTACACATATTGCATCCTCCTTCCAACTCCTGAATCTCTATCTCCAGCTTTGTCAACGCCTTCATTGCCTCTGCCGCTTTTCTGCTCATTCGTGAGAATTTCTCTCTGTCCTTTTCAACCAATTCGCGTAATGCTTTCTTATCTTTTGAGGCTGCTACAAATTTTTTCATAACTACGCCAAACTCTGTCCTGAATTTAGTAAAATCCTGAATGTTTTCCGGTGTAATTAAACACATGTTATAATCCGGCACATATTTCATCACTTCCGGTCCCGCATCATACAGCATTTCTTTTTAATGTCTTTTGCCCCATCCCATCTGTCGGAATCATAGCAGATGGTAATTGTTATCACTGGTATCAGTTTATCATTCTTTCTCATACCTGACAAGAATTCACTTCTGCTTTTTTACAAGTCGATTCTTTCGGTTATATTCTCCGATTTCTTTTTACCTGCCTAGAATACGTTAATGCATCGTAAAGTAAATTTCTCACCGGCATAGAATAATGCATATCCGTCTGATTTTCTATTCCCAAAATGATGTATTCAGCAAAAGCGGTATCCTTTATCACACACAGTTTCAAAATATCACGCATCATTTCTTTTCCAATCAATTGCTCATTTTCATCCCATAGGAAATGCTCAGTCGTATCTTTATCCTGCAAAATTCTCCGGCAATACTACCTGCTTTCCATCATATAAAACATAATTTACAATATCTGCAAATATTGCATTTTCTTTTTATAAATTCATTTGTTGCAATATTTTTTCTCCTTCGCCATAGTCCTCCTGCTATTGTTTTTGCTGTATACAGTATTATTATTTTATTTCAGACCTGATACCCTTGTCATACCATGTTTTTTTGTGGAAAGTAAACCGTTTTCACAGCCTTTTATCTGCGCTCCAAAAAGCACAAAATAAAATCGTTTCCTGATTTATTCCTATCTCGCCGCATTGTTCTGCCTGCATGCTTTCGCGCACAAATGATGTTATAAAGCAGGAAGCATCTGTGCTAAAAAGTGTGCATTCAAATTCTTCTGCATTATCGTAAAAAATATAAATAAAAATTCAGATATTCCAAATTCAAAATCATGCCTGTATCTTTTCCGGATAAAACCGCAGATTATGTTCAACTAAAGTATCCCCTTCATATACCAGACGAAGTGTAAAAAAAGCGCGGTTCTTCATCAAAGCAGCAATTTCAGAAAAATCGCATCTCCCGTCCATGTTGGAAGTTCCGGCACTTTCTTTTTTTTGTCCACCCATACAAGTTCCCCTTCCGAACACCCGGTAAGATTGCCCTCAAACGCATCCGCTGTAAACAGGCACATCAGTTCCGGTTCGCACATATCGCTGATAAATGTAATTAATCCACGAAACTGATACGACGTCAGCGTCAGTCCAGTTTCTTCTTTCACTTCCCGCAGCAGACAGTCTTCCGGTCCCTCTGTCCCTTCTGCATGTCCGCCAACACCAATCCATTTATTTTTGTTAATATCCTTTTCTTTTTTTCGTCCGGTGAAGCATCAAATACTTTCCGTCCTTTTCAATATAACATAACGTCGTCATTTTCATCGCATTAAGCACCGCTCTTTCCTTTGTTTTAACCTGCATTTCCCTTAATTATACTTGAAAAAATGCGAAACACAACAGAGAAATCACAAATATAAATGCTACATCCTTTTTTTTATTTGTTTTCAGGTGTTATAATAGCTGGGTAATCATTCGGCAACTGAAAAATTTTTTAACAGGTAATTGCGAAACTATAAATCTTTCATAATGGTTGTGCAGAATGCATGATGCCATAAGCAGGTATATGAGGTCGCCGGTACTTAGACACCGTACTTTGGTGTCTTATGTACCGCTGCAGACCGAATTAAGTGCAAACGTCCTGCGTTGGCATACTTGCGTTTGCATAACCAATGTAAAGTTTTTTTCGCGTTTCGCAATTATCTGAAAATTTTTTAATATTTGGAGGTAAGAAAGATGAGTAAAATTGATGAAGTAAGAAGTGAAATGATGGCTGCCATGAAGGCACATGATAAAGAACGAAAGGACGCCTTATCTGCGCTTCTTACCGCACTGAAAAACAAATTTATCGACAAGCGTGCGGATTTAACGGAAGAAGAAGAAAATGAAGTTATTTTAAAAAGAGATAAAGCTTGCCAAAAAGAAACCATTGATACCACGCCTGCCGACAGAACCGATATCATTGACGAATGCAAAGCAAGAATCAGCGTATTCGAAGAATTTGCACCAAAAATGATGGATGCAGATGAAATTACAGCCACAATCAAGGAAGTGCTTTCCAGCCTTGGAATCGACGCCCCTACTGCAAAGGACAAAGGCAGAATTATGAAAGAACTGATGCCGAAAGTAAAGGGTAAAGCCGACGGTAAACTGGTAAATCAGATTTTGACCTCGATGCTGGCATAATCTTGCGCTAACCGTACAGCAAATCTTTTTACAGCAATAAACAAACAGGCAAACAACTCCGGGCAGGAATTGATGCCTGTTTCTTTCTTATTTCACCAAATGCAGTTTTTCTGCAAACTTCAAAATAAGTGTTCCTTTCGGCATTGCAAGAATTTCTTCTTTTGTATATGCTCCGACTGCCAGAATCGCTACTGCATAAAAAAGACAACAGCAATCAAAATCGCAAGCAATACGCTGACGGAATTTATATGTGTCAAATGATACAGTATCTGGAAGCTGCCCCATGCGACAATCCCCATAAAAACAGAAGCAACCGCAGGCGCAAGATAAATTTTCTTAATATCCAGCTTTGTAGACAAATACTTTGATACTGACATGTGATTAAAAATACATACCAACAGTGAATAAACTATCGTCGCCGCAACTAATCCAAACAATTTCAAATCAGTATACTTCAAAATCGCCGCCAGAAAAACAAGATGCAGCAGCAACGCAAGCGTCGCATTTTTAACCGGCTCCATCACTTTTCCGATTCCCTGTAAAATACTATTTGTAAGCGTTGACAGAGAATAAAATACGACGGAAATACATCCAACGGTCAGCGCTTTATAGACAAGCGGGTCGGCTCCCGAAAATAACAAATTGATAATCGGCTCCGACAAAACGCCAATTCCAACCGCGCAAGGAATTGTCACCATCATCGTAATACTCATGGATTCATTATACACATGATTGGTTTCTTTCTTATCCCCTTTTGTAAACGCACCGGAAATATTCGGAATCAGCGTAGTTCCAATGGCAGACGCTATTGACACCGGCAGATTAATCAACACCATATACTGTCCGGAAAAAAATACCATACAAATTTGCAGACTCAATCGAATCCACATTTTTACTGTCCAACACGTTATAAAAGATTTTCATATCAATTGTCGTTGTAATATTATATACAAACGCAGCTACTATAATCGGCGTCACGATACAGACAATCTGCTTAAATAATTTACTATATGGCTCGACATGCGACGTTGTATCGAGTTTTACGGTTTCCATGATTTCTTTTCTTCTTCCGGCGTATGCCAGCAAAATAAAAATAATACCGCACAATACGCCTGCGCCTGTACCCATCGCGCTGCCTGCCGCACCATATTTCGCATGCTCGGACGTTCCCTCCGCAAACGGTCTGGACATCAGATATGCCGCCAGCACGCTTACAATCGCATTTGCAATCTGCTCTATAATCTGGGAAACCGACGTCGGAACCATCGTTTTATACGCCTGAAGATAGCCTCTGTATATTGCAAGAAATCCCGATAAAAAGATAGTTGGTGCAAGAATCTGAAGACTTAAAATTGCATTTGGCTGTTCTTTTTTACTAAAACAGGGGCGTAGACAAACGTAAGTACCGCCGCTATCGTTCCTGCTGCTACTACATAAACAAATGCGCACTTAAACACACGTCTGGCATTTTTATATTCTCCGAGCGCCAGTTTACCGGAAATAATTTTTTTGAAATGGCAGTTGGTATACTATACGTCGCAATCATCAGAATCATCGAATAAATTGCATATGCAGTTCCATAATATCCATTTCCTTCGTCGCCGATAATCTGATACAATGGCGACCGGTATAATAAACCAATGACTCTGGAAAGAATTCCCGCACCGGCAAGTACCGCCGCCTGAAAGGCAAAGTTTGTTGCCGCCCCGGAAGGTTTTTTTTTCTATAACTTTATTATTCTGTCTGTTTTTCTTCATCATTCAGCTATCTCCTGCTTTTTTCTATCTATATTCCTGCATTTTATCCCAGTAAAACTTGCGTCTCATCAAAGAATTCCTGACATTATACTTATATGGAATTCCTTTACTCCATAAAATTTGCGTCCCATCCACCATTCTGCTATACTAATATTATTATAGTTATAAGTAATTTTTTACAGGTAATTGCGAAACTATGAATCTTTCATAATGGTTGTGCCAAATGCATGATGCCAGACGCAGGTGGTATGAGGTCGCCGGTACTTAGACACCGTACTTTGGTGTCTTATGTACCGCTGTGACCGAATCAAGTGGGAACGTCCTGCGTTGGCATACTTGCATTGGCACAACCAATACAAAGATTTTCGCAAACGCCTAAGTAATTTTTTAACAAGAAAGGAGCGATATCATGCCGAACAGCAGCATTCCAAAAGACCCAATCATGCTTCTCAGTTTTATTAATATGAAAATCTGCGCGATTTTTATCCAACCCTTGAAGCCTTATGTGATGATTTGGATATCAGCCAAACGGAGCTGACGGATAAATTATCATCTGCCGGTTTTTTACCTATGACAAAAAAATTAAACAGATTCGTATAGGAATCTGTTTAATTTTTAGTTATTATCTTCATCCTGCCCTTCTATATCATGCGTTGTTGCCGCCATCTGATTTTCACCCTTATCCGAATGTATCACATTCTTAAATCTGGTGCCTGTTTTTTTCTTCTGACTGGCAGCTTCCTTTTCTTCACTTGCAGCTTTCTTTCCCGGTTTTTTTCTTTTTAAAACGGATATCCTCCTCATCCTCTGTCCGATATATCGGCTCGCCGGTTTCTTCATCAAACCGTTTTATCCGTTCAAACTCCGAAGACTTTGATACCAGATGTTTTTTCTCGAGCTTATTCGTGCAGGTTCTATTAATATAAGTATAGACGCATGCAAATACCGGTACGCCAAAAAGCATTCCATAAGAATCCAAAAACACCGCCGCCGACAATAACCGCCGTCAATACCCAGAAACTTGACAAACCGGTTACATCACCAAGAATCTTCGGTCAGAGGATATTGCCGTCAAACTGCTGTATAATCAAAATCATAATTAATAATATAACACTCTTAATCGGGTCTGCAATCAAAACAATAAATACGCATGGAATTGCTCCGATAATCGGTCCAAAAAAATGGAATTACATTTGTAACGCCAATAATCACACTGATTAGAAGCGCATATGGCATTTCGACGATACTGACTAAAATAAATGTAATAATTCCAATAATAATGGAATCTATAATCTTACCATTGATAAACTGGCTGAAAATCCGGTTTACACCTGAAAGTCCATCCAAAATAATATTGGCATTTTTCAGATTAAACAGCGCATATACAATCTTCTTTCCTCTGGACGCCAGATATTCCTTATTTGCCATAATATAAATAGATGCAATAATACCAATCAGGAAATTATAGATAAACCGCAGTCCGCCAACCACTCCTGTACTAATATTAATAACAATCTTATCCAGGTTCGGAACAACGTCTGTATTCACCCATTTCTGCAATTTATCATAAACCGTATTCACGATATTGGTTACAACTTCTTCCGAACTCGCGAGATTCTTAAACTTATCCGATAACGAATCAATCATTTTAATTACATTATTATAATAATTGTCCATGTTATCGATTAAAAAGCTGGATACTGTCAATAACCTGAGGTACAACCAGCCGGATTAAACCTGTCAAAACTCCCAGAAAAAGAATAATTGTAATTATAATCGAAATCGCTCTGGAAACCCGAAATAATTTTTTTCTTATCACGAATGACTCTGTCCTGCAAAATCGTATGACATAACCGGTCAAAGAAAACAAGCAGCGGATTCAATAAAAAAGCAATTACAAATCCTACAATAATTGGCGCTGCGGCAGACGTTATCGTGTCTATAATTTTCTGGAATCCCGTCCATTCTGCCCAATATTTTATTAAAAAACCAACGCAGCAGCAACAATTAAAAATACAATGATTCCGATTTTGATTAACTGCTTTTTTTCTATTATTATTATTTTCCACGCAAACTCCTCATTACACTTTATTCATATAAAAAACAGAAATATTCCTGTCCGGAAATGCCTGTTTTATCCTATATACGCATTATTAACATTACAAAGCAATTATATACTGTTTCAAAAACACAGGCAATAGAAATTCCTTTTTTTCCTTGAATTTAATCAAAATTAATTCTCTTTCATTCGTTCAAAAAATGAACCTTAAACATTTTAAATTATTGAAAAAAAAAAAGATTGTCGCGCTCTCTTTTCCATAGTAGAATAGTGACAGGTTAAAAATTTTATGAAATTTTTTAGAAACCTGACAGGGACTGAAATTAAAAAGGAGGTGTGTGTATGGGAGATGAATTAGTTACTCAATTGATTATCTGGTCGCTTATTTTTTTGCAATTTGCTTAATCATTGAAATTATAACGCTCGGACTTACAACCATATGGTTTTGCCGGAGGCGCACTGGTTGCTGCCATCTCTGTTTTCTTCAATGCAGCGTTTGTAATACAGGTGTTAATATTTGCGGTAGTATCGCTTGTGCTGTTGATTACAACCCGTCCAATTGCATTGAAACATTTCAATCTTTCCAACATGGCAAAAACAAATGTAGAAAGTCTGATTGGAAAACAGGTAATTGTTACTGAAACAATTGACAATTTGAAGTCCACCGGTCAGGTGAAAGCCAACGGTCTGAATGGACCGCACGTTCCGCAAATGAAACGGACATTATACCGGCAGGTACAGAAGTAAAGATTGATTCCGTATCCGGTGTAAAACTGATTGTCAGCAGACAATAAACTGCTGCACAAAAACCGCAGAAGCGAATTTTTTCTCATCGTTTCTGCATAACATTTTTATTCTGGCAGATACTAATCTGCACGCTTTTTTAGGAGGTATTTATTTATGACACCATTAACATGGCTCGTAATTATTATAACTTTCATCGTTATCATAATTATCTTAAGCACAATCAAAATCGTTCCACAGGCATACGCTTACGTTATCGAGCGTCTTGGAACCTATTCCGGCACATGGTCCGTTGGACTTCATATGAAGATGCCGGTTATTGACAAAATTGCACGTCGGGTTACATTGAAGGAACAGGTTGTTGACTTCGCACCACAGCCGGTTATTACAAAAAGATAATGTTACAATGCGAATCGACACCGTCGTATTCTTCCAGATTACAGACCCAAAGCTTTTCTGCTACGGTGTTGAAAATCCAATTATGGCAATTGAAAATCTGACTGCCACAACGCTTCGTAACATCATTGGTGATTTGGAACTTGACCAGACTCTGACATCCAGAGAAACCATCAATACCAAGATGCGCGCTACACTGGATGAAGCAACTGACCCTTGGGGCATCAAAGTCAATCGTGTTGAGTTAAAAAATATTATTCCGCCAGCAGCCATTCAGGATGCGATGGAAAAACAGATGAAAGCAGAACGTGAAAGACGTGAGCAGATTCTGAAAGCAGAAGGTGAAAAGAAATCTGCCATCCTGATTGCAGAAGGTAATAAACAATCCGTTATTCTGGAAGCCGAAGCGGAAAAGCAGTCACAGATTCTTCGTGCAGAAGCAAAAAAAGGAAGCAACGATTCGGGAAGCCGAAGGTCAGGCGCAGGCAATTCTCGCTGTACAGCAGGCAAATGCAGACAGTATCCGTCTCTTAAACGAATCCGCACCTTCCAATCAGGTTCTTACAATCAAGAGTCTGGAAGCGTTCGCAAAGGCTGCCGATGGCAAGTCAACAAAAATTATTATTCCATCCGATATTCAGGGTGTCGCAGGACTTGCAACTTCGCTGACAGAGCTTGTAAAAATGATAAATAAGCGCACATCGCCGCAAGGCTCAAATGAATGTAAGACGCTGCGACTGGCAGTACCTTACGAATGTATGGTAATTTAAAAACAGCCGGACAGGGAACATTTCGATTTCCCTGTACGGCTGTTTTTGTTCTCTTATTCTCCCCATGCGCGAATCATCGCGATTTCTTTTGCATATCCTGCATCATCATTTGGCGTTTCAAGAATAAACGGTCTGCCGGAAAGAAGCGGATGCGTAACAACATATTTCAAAGCATTTGCTCCTATCTCGCCTTCTCCGATTTTCTGATGCCGGTCTTTATGAGAATCCCGGACATTCATACTGTCATTTAAATGAACTGCCTTCAGACGGTCAAGTCCAATCACCGCGTCAAATTCTGCAAGAACGCCATCCAGATTTTCAACGATATCGTAACCGCCATCCCATGTATGACAGGTGTCGAAGCAGACGCCTATCTTGTCTTTACATTCAACCAGTTCTATAATTCTTTCCAGTTCTTCAAAATTCCGTCCGACTTCCGAACCTTTTCCAGCCATCGTTTCAAGCAGTACAATTGTACTTTTTGCTCCGGCTTTATTGCATGGTTTTTAATGCATCTGCTATCACAGGAATGGTACTGTCCGCCCCCTGTCCCACATGGGAACCCGGATGAAAATTGTAATAATTTCCCGGCAGATATTCCATCCGCTCCAAATCATCTTTCAAAATATTCCAGGAAAATTCCCGAATATCCGGCTTTGCTGCGCAGACATTCATCGTATATGGCGCATGCGCAACCAGTTTGCCAAAATGATTTTCCTGCATCAGATTCCGAAGCTTCTCTGTATCTTCCGCATCAATCTTCTTTGCCTGTCCGCCCCGCGGATTTCTCGTAAAAAAAAGCAAATGTATTTGCCCCAAGCTTTAATGCCGCTTGTCCCATTGCTTCAAACCCTTTTGAAGAAGACAGGTGATTTCCTATATATATCATATTTTATTCTCCTTTTTTTTTAAAGTCCTGCTGCCTGCAAATTCTTCCGAATACTGTAATACCCGGAATTCAAAATTTCGTTCCGGGTATTTTACAGCCTTTTCGATTTACCGTTTCGATTATAACGATTTAATTATTTTTGTAGTAATTAATCAGACATCCGTCCATAATAATCTGACGTTCATCATCGGTAAGTTCGCCAAGCTTCAACTCCAGCTCTGCAAAATCTTTATTTACTACATATGCTTTTATCACTGCATCTTTATTTTTAACAGCCTCCCGAATACCCGGAATGAAAATGTAATCGTCATTCTGAAATTCAAAATCTTTCTCGATGATAAATGGAAGCATACCCCAGTTAATGAGGTTGGAACGATACCGCTTGGTCGCATACTCTTTTGCAATATTTGCCCAGCCGCCCAATACTTTCTGGCAGGATGCCGCCTGTTCTCTGGCGGAACCATCGCCCGGTTTTACCGCAAATATCGTGCTTCCAACACCGGTATTCTTACCGCATACGCCCTCAAATTTGTCCTTGATGGCATGCATAACTTTTTATCTCCGGATAAGCGCTGCCCATGCATTCGCCTGCCTCACGCACCTTCTCGACTGCCTGAATTGCTTTCGCACGTCCTACATATTCCGGGTCTTTTTCTGGAAAGTGTAAACTCAGCCAGTCCAAGCGGATTCGAACGATACGAGGATGTTTCAACGGATGGAATTAACTCGTCCGTTGTAGTTACAGGGTCATTGATAACCGATGCAACCTTGAGCAGCAGATTGTCCGTCAGTGCAACCATTTCCGGCCAGTCTTTAATATTCGGTCCGAACTTCACCTCTACAGACGCGTCTGCTTTTCCAACGCCATTATAAACTCTCTTGTCATAAATACTCTTATCGAAGAAATATTTCTGTCCTTTGTATTCTACATCCAGATCGGTAGCTGCGGTCAAATATCCCTTATTTGCTGCAGTTGCTGCAATGGATCTTGCATCCATAAGCGCAACGGATGCAACCTGTCCCTTCTGGACCTTGGAACCTTCGCGGTTCGGGAAGTTTCTTGTGGAGTGACGGATAGAAAATGCATTATTTGCAGGTGTATCTCCTGCACCAAAGCATGGTCCGCAAAATGCAGTTTTAACAATCGCACCTGTTCCGATTAAATCTGCCAGAACACCATTCTTGGCAAGTTCCATATAAATTGGAGTAGAAGCCGGATATACGGACAATGTAAATTCATCCGCACCAATACTTTTTGCCTCTGATAATATCTGCCGCCTCACAGATATTTTCAAATCCACCACCGGCGCATCCGGCAATGATACCCTGTTCTACATATAATTTACCATCCCGAACTTTGTCTTTTTAATGTGAAATCGACTTTGCCATCCAGGCTGACAAGCGCACGCTTTTCACAATCATCGAGGATGTCCATCAGATTTGCATTCAGTTCTTCAATTGTATAAGTATTGCTTGGATGGAATGGCATTGCAATCATAGGCTTGATTTCTGAAAGATTGACATATACAACGCCGTCATAGTAAGCAACAGCGCCAGGATTCATTTCCTTATATGCCTCCGGTCTGTAATGCGTTTCATACCATTCTTCTATTTTTCTCATCCGTTTTCCAGATGGAAGACAGACAGGTCGTTTCTGTTGTCATAACGTCCACACCGATACGGAAATCAGCGGAAAGCTTATCCACGCCCGGGCCTACAAATTCCATTACTTTATTCTTTACATATCCGCACTGGAATGTCGCGCCAATAATTGCAAGCGCTACATCCTGCGGACCAACGCCTTTTGCAACCTCACCTTCCAGATAAATCGCAACTACGCCAGGTCTTGCAACATCATATGTTCTGCAAAGAAGCTGTTTCGCAAGTTCTCCGCCGCCTTCGCCGATTGCCATTGTACCAAGCGCACCATAACGGGTATGGCTGTCTGAGCCAAGAATCATTGCACCGCACTCTGCTAACATTTCTCTCGCAAACTGATGAATAACTGCCTGATGCGGCGGAACATAAACGCCGCCGTATTTCTTCGCACAGCTCAAACCAAACATGTGGTCGTCTTCGTTGATTGTACCGCCTACTGCGCATAAAGAATTGTGGACAGTTTGTAAGAACATAAGGAATCGGAAATTCCTTTAATCCGGATGCTCTCGCAGTCTGGATAATACCTACAAAGGTAATATCATGAGAAGTCATTTTGTCGAATTTAATCTTCAGATTATCCATATTACCTGATGTATTATGCTTTTCCAAAAATACCATATGCCATGGTGTTTTTCGCTGCTTCTTCTTTTGATGGAACATGTTCAAGCTTTGATGCAAGTACCGCGCCTGCCTCTGCATTATCTTCTACCAGTTCCGTTCCATTCAGAAGATATGCACCATTGTCAAATAATTTAATCATACGTTTCCTCCTGTCGCGTACTTACGCGAGTCTCTGCATATATTAATCTATACGTCTGATATGATACCACAGCGCCCATAATTTTTAAAGATACTTTTTTTTGTTCGACAAACCTTAACTTTTTCCTGCCTGAAACCTTATTTTTTTTTTTTACTTCCTGATTTTCCATGCTATACTATGTTTATTAAAAAAAATTTTCAATAACCCTCTATTTTTGGTTTTTTGAAAACAGCATCAGGATTTGACTGCTGATGTCTATACTGTGACAAGGAGAGATTGAAAGTGAAAGACACAATTGAAATCAGATGGCACGGACGAGGGGGGGTCAGGGTGCAAAAACTGCCGCTCTGCTTCTTGCGGACGTTGCTTTTAAAACAGGAAAATATGTACAGGGATTTCCGGAATATGGTCCGGAACGAATGGGCGCTCCGATTACTGCATATAACCGCATAAGCAGCAATCCAATCCGGGTGCATTCAAACATTTACACACCGCAGTACGTTGTTGTAGTTGACGAATCCCTTCTGGACTCTGTGGATGTAACTGCCGGATTGCAGGAAGACGGTGCGATTGTCATTAACACCCCAAAGGCACCAGAGGACGTTCGTCCGCATTTAAACGGTTATAAAGGCAGGGTTTATACACTGGACGCCCGCGAAATTTCCATGCAGACGCTTGGCAAAAATTTTCCCCGAACTCCCCGATGCTTGCCGCTATCGTTGCAGTAAGCGGTATTATGGAGAAAGATGATTTTCTTGCAGACATGCGGGTTTCCTACCAGCACAAATTTGCCAAAAAGCCTGAAGTTATCGAAGGAAATATGCAGGCTCTGGAACTGGCGTTTAAGGAGGTAACCAAAGAATGAGAACGGATATCAGCAGAATTCATGAAAAAAGTAAATATACCGAAATGACGCCGGGAAACCAGATTTATGGCGGCGGAACTTCCAAAAGCTTTCAACACCGGAGAATGGAGAACTTCAACGCCTGTTCTGGATGAAAGCAAATGTGTACATTGTCTGTTATGTGCGCCGGTCTGCCCTGACAGCTGCATTCCTGTTGTCGGCGGCAAACGTCTTGCCTTTGACCTGGAACACTGTAAAGGCTGCGGCATTTGTGCATATCAGTGCAAATTTGGTGCAATTACGATGAAGGAGGGCAAATAAATGGCAATCAGAGAACGTTTATCAGGGGAAACGAGGCAGTCTCCTATGCGATAAAACAGATTAACCCGGATGTTATGCCTGCGTTCCCCATCACCCCTTCCACTGAGATTCCACAGTTTATTTCTACATATATCTCAAACGGGGACATTGATACAGAATTTATTCCTGTAGAAAGTGAACACAGCGCTATGAGCGCCGCCATTGGTGCAAGTGCAGCGGGTTGTCGTGTTTTAACCGCAACTTCTTCCTGCGGTATGGCGCTGATGTGGGAGGAACTTTATGTTGCTGCTTCCAACCGGCTTCCAATCGCACTTGCCCTTGTAAACAGAGCATTATCCGGTCCTATCAATATCAACTGCGACCACTCCGACAGCATGGGCGCCAGAGATACCGGCTGGATTCAGATTTATGCCGAAAACAATCAGGAAGCATATGACAATTTCGTACAGGCATACCGGATTTCCGAACACAAAGACGTCCGCCTTCCGATTATGATTTGTCAGGATGGTTTCATCACCAGCCACGCAGTGGAAAATATTGAACTGCTGGAAGATGATATTGTAAAAACATTTGTCGGCGAATATCAGCCGGAACAGTATCTGCTGAATCCAAAGATGCCGATGGCGGTCGGTCCTTATGCAACTTCTCCATTTTATATGGAAACAAAAATGAATCAGAACGAAGCGATGAAAAATGCGAAAAAAAAGTAATTCTGGATGTTGCTGATGAATTTGCTAAAATATCCGGCAGACAGTATGGTTTCTTTGAGGAATACAAACTGGAAGACGCCGATTATGCAATTGTTATGATTGGTTCCGCAGCAGGAACGACAAAAGATGCGATTGATGCATTAAGAGCGCAGGGCAAAAAAGTCGGTCTTTTGAAACTTCGTGTCTTTCGTCCATTTCCGGGGATGAGATTGCAAAAAGCGCTGTCCCATACAAAGGCAGTCGCAATTCTCGACCGTTCGGAGGGATTCCGCGCAGGCGGCGGTCCATTATCCGCAGAAATCAAAGAGCATCTGTATGATATTGGCGCTGCGACAAAAGCTGTCAGCTATATCTATGGTCTGGGCGGCAGAGATTATACCACCGTCGAAGCAACCGAAGTATTTAACCAGTTAGAAGATATGATAGAGCATGGCAAGTCCATTCCTCAATATCAATATATCGGACTTAGAAAGTAAGGAGGTAAGACAAAATGGCATATAATTTCAAAGAAGTCATGAATAAGCCTGAGCGTCTTGCTCCAGGTCATAGAATGTGTGCAGGCTGCGGCGGTACGATTGCTGTTCGTAATGTCCTTCGCGCTCTTCACGAAGGCGATAAAGCTGTTATTGGAAATGCAACCGGATGTCTGGAAGTTTCCACTTTTATGTATCCGTATACGTCTTATGAAGACAGTTATATCCACAATGCATTTGAAAATGCCGGCGCTACGCTCTCCGGTGTTGAAACTGCATATCGTGTTTTAAAGAAAAAAGGAAAGCTGGATGACACCTACAAATTCATCACATTTGGCGGTGACGGCGGTACTTATGATATCGGACTTCAGTCCTTATCCGGCGCCATGGAGCGCGGCCACGACATGGTGTATGTCTGCTACGACAATGGCGCTTATATGAATACCGGTATCCAGCGTTCTTCGGCTACGCCTATGTATGCAGATACCACAACAACGCCTGTCGGCTCCCAATCAAATGGTAAGATGCAGAACCGGAAAGACCTTGCCCAGATTCTTGCGGCACACGATATTCCATACGTTGGACAGACCACCCTTCTCGGTAATATGCGTGATATCTACGAAAAATCGGAGAAAGCCATTTATACGCCAGGCGCAGCATTTTTAAATGTTATGGCGCCTTGCCCAAGAGGCTGGCGGTATCCAACCGAAAAGATTATGGATATCTGCAAGCTGGCTGTGGAAACCTGCTACTGGCCTTTATTTGAAGTAATTGAAGGCAAATGGATTTTAAGCTATTCTCCAAAGAAGAAGCTTCCGATTGAAGATTTCTTAAAGACACAGGGGACGGTTCAAGCACCTTTTCAAACCTGAAAATGAGCATTTGCTTGTTCAATATCAGGAAGAAGTCGACCGTCGATGGGAAGATTTGCTGTTCCGCTGCTCGAAGAACTAATCAAAAAACAACCTTAAATAAGTAGTTTTCTTTCAAATAAATATGCCGGGATAACGCCTATGCTTTCCATAAAACATAGACATTATCCCGGCATAAAAATTAAAAATTTCAACTAACACAATTCATTCAGACTCTGTTTGGTTTCTTCCAGTTCTCTGCGACAGTCAGCAAGCTTTCTTCTTTTCTGTGCTGCCCTATATACATAGTTTTCTGCATGTTTCGACGTGCCTTTTTTCTTCCTGTTTGCAATGCAGATACATCGGTATCTCCTTCGCTGCTCTCCTGATTACATATGCAATAAATCCAACAACTGCGGCTGCTATAATCAGAAAAAAAAATACGTCTGGGTTATAAATCTGTAAACTATCATAGCTGCATTGGTCGCTATATAAACAAATATCGCAACAACCACAGCAAGCAATATAAATGTTATTACTATACTACTGCAAAGCTCCTTGTATCTTGCATCCAGAATTTCTATCTCTTTTTCTAATTCATATATTTCATTTTCCTTTTCTTTTATCCTGCTCTGCAATACTTCCATTTTATTGCGTTCTTCTATGCTTTCCTGGAATTCATCCTGCGACACTGCTAACTTCATTTCTACGATACCCTCACAATCTGTGCTTCTTTATCAAATTTGTAATGGATTGGGAACCGACCTGCAATATCCATATCGTGCGTTACCATTATTATGGTTTTACCACTTTCATTCAACTTAAATAGTAAATCCATAATAATTTCTTTATTCTCTGTATCCAGCGAACCCGTCGGTTCATCAGCAAGTATTACATCCGGAGAATTTACAATCGCTCTGGCAATCGCCACGCGCTGCTTTTCCCCCTGATAACTCATTTATGAATTTTTTCTTATACGCCGCCATACCTTACAGATTGTAATGCTCTTTCTATTTTTTTTCCTTATACTCACCGTACTTTACCTCTTTATTAAAACATCAGCGGTACAGCCACATTATCATATACGTTACGATATGTAATCAAACCATAATTCTGCATCACATACCCAAAATATTTATTTCGAATCAATGCAAGCTGCTTTTCTGTATATTCATTAATATTTTTCCCCTGCAGCATATACACTCCTTTTGTAGCCTGGTCAGTACATCCTATTATATTCAATAATGTTGTTTTGCCAATACCGGAAGGTCCGGTGAACACAACCGCTTCCCCTTTATCAATGGATAAACAAACATTTTTCAGCGGCATGTTCTTGCTATTGCTTCCATCCACATATTCTCTGCATATATTTTTTTTTAGCTCTATTAACATAATCTGATTCTTCATATCTCCTTTCGCAACAACTCAACAATATTTTCTTTCCTATGACATTTATCTATTATTAGACCACTGATTATAAATATTAACAAATCCCAACAATAATAGCTAATATATAGTGTCTTAAAGACAATTTTCCTTCAAAAATCTCAAATTTAATACACTGTGTTGCAGCCACCACACCCAATATAGCACCGACAATATTTGACAATAAACTGTTTGCTATAACAATCGTCCTGCTTTCAAACTTCGTAGCTCCACACAATAGCAATATACCTTTTTCTTTTCGTCTTCTTATTGTCGATATATAAATGCTTCCCAAAAAAGACGAAATTCCAATAACTCCACCTGCTATAACAAGAATCCTGTCCTTTGTCCTTCCAGCATTTAAGTTACGTTTATTATCCGCAATAACTGCATCCCCTTGATAACAGTCGCCTACCTCATCCATGATACTTTCAAATGCTTGCCTGTCAAATCCATCCACCGGCTCAAACATAAACATCATTATTCCCTCTGTCGGCATATTCGCCAATGCCAAATCGGTAGTTATTATAGATTTCCTGGTATATGAATAGTCATCACACTCGACATAATAACAACTCCATATCATCTGAGCCGACACCATTTGGATAATATACTGTATTCTTATCAAGAATGCCACAAACCACTTTTTTTCAAATTTGCACACCTTATTATTCTCATCATAATAAGCAAATACTATTTTATCTCCAACTTTATATTCATCTCTGTAATCATATGTAAGAATGACCTCATTCTCATTCTTGATATCGCTACCGCTCCAAAAATTGTAATTCATATGCTCGCAAATATATTCGTCATATATAAAACAATCTACATCTGTACCACCGCAGGTTACCAACCTATGTGTCGCAAAATGAGATTTTCCATACATACTTATTTTCTCTGACAACTGTTCATACGTCAGAGATGAATCGTTCATTGTACAATAATAAGTATCTTCTAAGCCATCTAACAATGATATGTTCTGTCTGTAATACAGATTATCACTCAAATAAAATAAGCAGACAAACACAAATACCATTGAAAAAATTAATACTCGTATATTCTCTCTAATATCTGTTTTAAAACTCTGTAATGCATATACTGTAGTTTTCATACTTTTCTCCATTTATTCGATACTTGATTCTTTTGAGCCTAAAAATTTCAATGTCTGTCTGATATACACATATGTTTCTAATATATATATACACAGGAAAATTCCAAACACTATTCCAAATACTATAAATGAAATTCTATTAAAATCCAAATTTGCTAATTTACATATAGCTTCTGCCAATATCACCCCAACTGCAAAACTTAGGATTCCTGCCAGACCGACTTCAAAAAGTACATTTTTCTTATATCCCGCATTGTTGCCCCACACCTGTAAAATACTACAACATCCTGCCTCTGCATATGTAAAAACAATTCTACAAATGCAATCATTGAATACAAGGAGATAACCAACAGAATAACACATATTACTATGGAATATTTAACTGAATCAAATCCACTTTCCAGAAATACATCCGTATATTCAGACTCATATGATATTCCAATCTTATCTATAACCGATTCCACGACCTGACGATTTTTCGTTGTTATCGTTACTTCTATCGCATCAACGGTATCTTCTAAACTCAGGAAATCATCTTTTGTAACTCTATAATCTGCATACATGCTTCCAACTTGAATGGAACTTTCCCCAGAACAATCAAACTGTTCCAAACCACCGGAACCATCAAGGTAAGTATTATCTTTTACATATTTTCCAGGTTCTTCCTGCCAACTTCCATATGCCATTGCTTCATTACGTTGCTGCTCATCCATAGAATTTGTTTTTAAATAAGCGGCTACATAATAATCATTATTTATATTCTCATGGTTTTCTCCTGATGCAACCAAATATTCACTCACCGCTATTTTGTTTTCCAATTCATTCAATGCCGAAACTGCCTCAGCAACAGGTATTCCTTCATCAAAATAGTAATCGTAATAATGGCGTCCTCCATTATCATCTGTACTTTGTTCATAAAAAAATTGAGCAAGCAATAAATTGATGCAACAAAATAAGGCTGACGCCCATCAGGAATACAATTGTCATTATTTTATTATATTTTTGTCCATGCTAGCACATATTTTTTTAGTTTTCTTATCAAATTACTGCCACCTATCTATTTTTTCTAATCATAGAGGGGATGTTCTTAACATTCCCCTCTACTTTCCTTAGCACTCTGTACTAAACTGAAGGCCTATCAGTTCATTTTTGCTATTTTTTCTTTCTTCCATTTGCAATAGCTTAAATTACAATACTTCGCATATGAGTCAGCATCATCTAACAAATACTTCACCTGACATGACACACAATAAAAAAAGTCTCTCGTACTATATCTAGCATATGCAGTGTATTTATCAGATACGTTTGTTTTTATTTTAAGCTTAACAACATCACCCTTGTTATACTCTGTATACGCTGGCGCTCCTTCTACGGTTCCTTTTGCCAGTGAATCATACGTTTTTGTAATAACTTTTGAATTTCTCTTACTCGTTTTTTTTACCTGTACAGTTGCCTGTACCCTTTGAATTATTAGGTTTCTTCTTATGATATGTACAAAATTGAACTGTAAACTTTGCGTATCATGCACAAATGGATTATAGTGTCCATTTACAACCGTTAATGATGGTCGTGTTGTATGCTTAGATGCTGCAAAAGCTGTTATGCTCATGGCAAACAGAATACAACACATAGTTGCAAATATCAATAATTTTTTTCTTTCCTGTGCGTTTTTAGTTGAATAATTTCTTTCTTTTTAAATTCATTATTTTTCCCTCTTTTTCCTTAATTTTTATTCCCGTACGATGAATATATGGTAATTATAGACAAAAAAAAAAAAAAAAAAAAATCAAGCACTTTTAACAAATTTTTTAAAATTTTTTTCACTCCAACACAAAACGACATAAATCGACATAAAGTGACGCAAAAAAGCTGCGGAAATGCGCAGCCCTATAGGTTATGAAAATAAAATATACAGAATCGAACATGCTCTTAGAGCTTTGTTACATTTGCAGCCTGTGGACCTTTTTCTCCTTCCACAACTTCATACTCAACCTTATCGCCTTCCTCCAGCACTTTAAAGCCGGACATATTTAAAGCTGAGAAATGTACGAAAATGTCATCACCATTCTCATCACTGATAAATCCATATCCTTTTTTTTGGCATTAAACCATTTTACTGTACCTGTTTTCATTTGAATTCCTCCTAAAACTTACATATTCCTTTTTACAGAATGTACCATGCTTTATAAAAACGATTCTGAAAAAAAAAGACATGGAGTAAAAACTCCATGCCTCTTTTGCACTTCGTTAGTATTATATTGCGTGTCACCGTAATTTGCAAGACTTTTCTGCTTTTTATTTAAGTTTTTTCTGCGCTTCCTGCTTCTTTTCCTCAGTTGGGGCAGGCGCTGCCGGTTTCTTCGCTGCAGCTCTCCTTTTTTTGCAGCGGCTTTTGCTTTTTTTTCTCCGCTTCTTTCTTTTTTAAGATATCTTCCGGTGTAATGTCTGTATAATCTCATACTCCAGAACAACGGTGGAAAGCGGCGGTACTGTGACGCGAATTGAATATGGCATCCTGTCGGTCTTTTTATCAATTGCCTTGATTCTACCGCTGTTTAATCTTCCCATGCCTCCAAACTGCACATCATCAGAATTCAGAATCTCTTTGTATGTCGTATAACATGGCGCGCCCACTTCAAAGTTTTCCCGTTCAACCGGAACAAAATTACAGATAAACAAAAAGTTGTTTCTTTGGTGTGGAACCGCGTCGGATAAATGAAACCGTACCGATATCCGGATGGTCGCAGTCAATCCACTCAAATCCCATCACGTCGCTGTCATTTACATACATTGCGTCATTTGAATTATACAAGGTATTCAGCGCTTTTACCCAACGCTGCATTCCCTGATTCAATGGATTATCCAGCACAAACCAGTCAAGGCTTCTTGCCTCGCTCCACTCTCTCGGCTGTGCAAATTCCTGTCCCATAAATAACAGCTTTCTGCCCGGATGTCCCATACATAAAGCCATATGCAAGACGAAGATTTGCAAATTTCTGTTCCTCGCTTCCAGGCATCTTATTAATCATTGAACATTTCAAATGAACAACTTCATCGTGAGAAATAACAAGCACATAATTTTCTGCATAAGCATAGGATAAACTAAACGTCAGTCTGTTATGGTTAAAGCTTCTGAAATATGGGTCCAGTTTCATATATTCCAGGAAATCATTCATCAATCCCATATTCCACTTGAACAGGAATCCAAGTCCTTTCATAGATGCCGGCGCTGTCACGCCTGCCCATGCAGTCGATTCCTCAGCAATCAAAAATGCGCCCGGATTCTTTTCCTCCATGATACGGTTAATATTCTGAAGCAGCTTAATCGCATCGTAATTTTCATTGCCGCCATCTTTATTTGGAAGCCACTGACCGTTCTGTTTTCCATAGTCAAGATAAAGCATTGACGCAACTGCATCCACGCGCAGCGCATCAATCTGGAATTTTTCAACCCAGAACAGCGCATTTCCAATCAGGAAATTGGCGACCTCTGCTCTGCCATCATCAAACAATATAAGTCCCCCAGTCCGGATGCTCGCCGCATCTTGGGTACGGATGCTCATAAAGCGGCATGCCATCAAATCTGCCAAGTCCATGTGCATCTTTTGGAAAATGTGCCGGTACCCAGTCCAGAATCACACTGATGCCCTGACTGTGCATATAATCCACAAAATACATAAAATCTTCCGGCGTGCCATACCGGGAAGTTGGCGCATAGTAATTCGTTACCTGATATCCCCACGAACCATCAAATGGATATTCCGCAATTCCCATAATCTCAATATGCGTATATCCCATATCTTTCACATATTCTGCAACCATCGGAGCCAGTTCTCTGTAAGTAAAGAAACCGTTGTCCAAATCTTCATACTTTTTCTTCCATGAACCCAGATGCATCTCATAAATGGACATCGGCATCCGCATTCTGTCTGTCCTGCTGTATGTTTTTCTCTTTCAGTTTATCCATGCGGCATCTTTCCATTTATAGCCTGTCAAATCTGCCACAACTGAGCCATTGTCCGGGCGCATCTGCGACTGATTTCCATATGGGTCGCTCTTATATAAAAAATCTCCCCCATAACGAGTCAATATCTGATATTTGTAAACTGCTCCCGGTTCTACATCCGGTATGAACAACTCATAAATTCCGCCTTTTGGCTGTATCTGCATCGGATGAAGATTTCCATCCCACATATTAAAATCGCCGACAACACTGACTCTCCTTGCATGCGGCGCCCATACTGCAAAATAGGTTCCTTTTACGCCATCAATCGTCATTGGATGCGCGCCGAATTTGTTAAATATTTCATAATGCTTTCCCTCTGCAAACAGATAGGTGTCAAAATCGGTTATCTGCGATTCAAATGCGTATGCGTCGGCAGTTGTAACCGTCGTTCCATCCTCATATGTCGTTACAAGTCTGTATTTTGCTCCATTGTATTCTTTTTTTTTTTGGGAAAAAAAGATGGCATATAATCCTTCTTCTGTTACCTTCTCTAACGTATGGACCTTTTTTCCGGTATGAGAAGTCACCTGTACATTTACCGCATGCGGACGATATGCAGTAATAATCTGACCTTCCCCATAATCATGAATACCGAGCAGATGTTTCGGTGCATTTATCTTGCCCGCTATTAATTCATCATACAATACCCAGTTAATCCAATCATTAATTCGTTTATTCATATAACCCTCCTGTATATAATGTTTAGAATTTATGCGGCTGTGTTTTTACGCCAGCTAATTAGTCTTACTATAATGGTAATGATTAATCCTGCCAGAATAACCATCGTATAAATGAGAAACATTTTGACAGCCAAAGTTTCCGGTATCAGGGAAATCAAACTATCCTCTTTTTGAAAAAAATACATCATACCGTCCATGGAAAACCATTTCGCGGACGCCATACAAAATACCATGTTTGGACAGAGCCAGCAGCACCAGTGATATCAAACCGATAACGCTCGCACCTGCGCCGCCCCATACAACGCACTCATACATCCGTCTTTTTTTTCACTGCTAAAAATCCGACAAGCAATAAAATGACGGATAAAAATATCATTCGTTTCGCTTCATCTTTTTACCTTTTTCAATTCTTTTAACTGCGCCTGATTATAATCGCAAAGCGTTACATTTCCCTTATCAAAATCAATATTATTTCCAGTTTCCTTAAAGCCATCCGCGATAATACTGTATTCCAGCCATGCCTCAAAATCCGTCAATTCCACTACGGTTCCATCCGCTCCTACCGTAGTAATGGTTTTTCCTGAAATCTCTGACTGATATTCTTCTTCTCTTATGTAAACTGCGTAAAAAGACAGAAATACCGCAGAGGATACAATCAGCATAACGACAGCGATTGCCAGAACAATCTGAAAAAAATCTATATTTAAACATTTTTTATCAATCCTGTTTCCATCTGTTTTTCACTTGTTCTATTTTATCATTTTAATTGACACATGGCAATAAAATGTAGACAAAACTAACATAAAATCAGGAAGCCCAAATTTTACCTCGGACTTCCTGTAATCGGCATTCTTGAGATTGCACTTTTATGGTATTTTTTCCAGTTTAATGTGAAAGCAGCGTCTGATACATTTCCGGTCTGCGGTCACGAAATACGCCCCACTCCCGACGCGTCTGTGCAATTTCATCTAAATCAAATTCATGAACAAGAACCATCTCATGCTCCCTGTCTGCTTCCTCCACAATCGCGCCTGTCGCATCCGTAATAAAAGAGGAACCATAGAACGTCATCGAAGATTCATCATCTGTCTCTGTCCCAATCCGGTTAGATGCAATAACCGGCATGATATTTGCCGCTGCATGTCCCTGCATGCATCTCTGCCAGTGCGGTTTTGAATCAATGCCCAGCGTTGGCTCGCTTCCAATTGCAGTCGGATAAAACAACAGCTCTGCTCCGAGCAGCGCCATGCTTCTTGCCGCCTCCGGGAACCAACTGGTCCCAACAGATTCCCACACCGATATCGGCATATTTTGTTTTCCATACCTGAAAACCGGTATCGCCCGGTGTAAAATAGAATTTTTCCGCATATGGAAGTCCGTCCGGAATATGGGTTTTCCGATATTTTCCAAGAATCGCGCCATCTGCATCTATAATTGCAACTGTATTAAATGCTGTATTGCCTGCTTTCTCAAAAAGCTGATTGGAAGGACAACGGAAAGCTCCTTTGCAACGTTCTGAAACCGCTTTACCGCCGCATTTTTCTTCTAACGGCGTCGCCAGATTAAAATAATCAAATTTCTGCTTCTGACAGAAATATGGCGTTTCAAATAATTCCTGCAAAAGTATAATATTGGCTCCTTTTTCTGCCGCTTCACGCACCAGTTTTTCCGCCTTATTCAAAACTTCTTCTTTTTTTTCCCAGTTACAGCTCATCTGCGTTGCCGCTACCTTTACTTTTCTCATACTCATGTCCTCCTGTTCTATTTTTAAAATTTGCATTTTCACTGTTATAAATAACAGTTCCCTCAAACAGCGTCATCAACACTTTTGTATTCGGGATTTCTTCCGCATGTACCGTAAACAGGTTTTGATTCAGTACACTCAGATTTGCCTTTTTACCTGTTTCAATCGAACCTGTTTCGCGTTCCGCCTGGTAAACACAGGCGGCTTCATAAGATATAGGCTCTTAACGTCGTCGCCATATCCAGCGCTTCCCACGGATTCTGACCGGATACTGCCCCCTGACTGTCCTTTCGCGTCACCGCCGCATGGATGGTTCGAAATGGATTTAACGACACAACCGGATAATCCGTTCCGAGTGCCAGTTTCGCCCCTGCTTCCGTCAGACTTTTCATCGGCCATTCATACCGACATCGTTTTTCCCAAGCCGGACAATCTTGTCATTATTTGATAATATCAGATGATATGGCTGCATCGAAGCAATTACGCCAAGCTGCCGGAATCTTCGAATATCATCCGGATGAATATTTTTCGATATGCTCAACCGTATTCCGGATATCATATCTACCTGTCTTTTTCCGGGCGCGTTCATACATATCAAGCGCCATCCGCACAGAACCATCTGCGATACAATGCAGTCTTACCTGTATGCCTTCCCGGTTTGCCGCTTCAATTTCCTGCTCCATTTTCGCTTTCGGCCACAACGGAAGATTTTCACCGCAGGTATCCGGGCAATCTGTATACGGTTCCAAAAGCAGTCCTGTATACGTCTCTGTCACGCCATCAAGGAACCCTTTCAGTCCGGTAATATGAAAAATGCCTGGAATCCAACTGTTCCCGCATCCGGTAAAAGGCTTCAAATGACGTATATCCGAACAGTTTTGTATAAACATAGACATTTGCATGCAAGCCTTCCTGTTCATCCAGCTTCTTTAAAACCATATACTTTTGAAAGGTTTCTTCCGTATAATCATCTGCAAACATTTCACTTAATCCGGCAATTCCATTTTCCGCCAGTACCCGATTAAAATTCCGGTGAATCTCCATCATTTCAGCATCGGTAAAATCCATAAACTTTTCCATTGCGGGCGCATATGCCGCCGGTTCAATCAACATTCCGGTTAATTCTCCATCCGGAAATGTTTCTATAATCCCACCGGAAAAATTCGCATCCGCCCGTATTCCGGCTTCTTTTAACGCGGCGGAATTTAACCACATGCTGTGTGCATCCGCGCATTCCAGATAAACCGGCGTATCCGGAAAATAAGCATCCAGACTTCGCTTATCCGGCAGGCTGTCGTCCGCCCAGCCGCCGACAAACCATCCCATACCGCGAATCCGTTTCTGCTCCGGATGCTGCTTTGCATACTCCACTATCATATCCACGCATTCGGACTCGGAATGGCAGATATCTAATGTATTGCAGACATACGGACTCGCTGCAACCGCACCGGAAAAAATGTGTGTGTGCGCATCTATAAACGAGGGCATAATCAGGTTGTCTCCCATATCATACACCGGCATGTCTGCATATTTTCCAGAATTTTCAGATGCAGACGGACTATCGAACTCATACGGAAGAAGTTCTGCAATTCTGTCATTTTCAATTAAAATAGCCATCGGTCTGTATGTATCTGAAATGCCATCAAAGACTGCCCGGCTTTTTAGTATAAACGTATTCAAATGAACGACACCTCCTGAATTCCCCTGCCTCAATCAGACGACAAACCCGCAAATTAAAAATCCAACAATTGACAAGCCTGCCGCAATCGCCACATAAAGGGAGCTGCGAAACCGCATGCTCCATATTATCGATTCCCGCGCTGTTGGAAGAAAGCAGCGTCGCATCACAATAAAAGCATGCATGGCTTCCAAAAGCGCCGCCTGAAATGATGGCTGCCATTATCAAAACCGGATTTGCAGATATTGCTGCTCCAAGCGGAAATACAATCGGTGCAACTACTGCACTCATTCCCCAGAAGGAACCGGTCGCAAAACAAAGCGCTGCAACTAAGATAAATGTAATCATTGGGAACAAAGAACCGGTCAATAATGGTTCCGCCAGATTGATAATGTAATCGGTCATATTTAACTGTTCCGTCACCTTTTGCAAGAGAAATGCCAGAACAAGAAGCGTCAGCGTCGGAAGCATGTCGGCAAAGCCTTTGACAATAATTCCGAAAAATTCATTTACTGCAATTATTTTTCTTGGAAGATAAATCAACGCGCAGCATGCAATTGAAAGAACAACCGCCAGAAGCAAATCTCCGGTAATAATTGCAATCGCTACAAGAACCGCCATTGGAATGACAAAATCCCAGATATTGCCTTCTTCTTCATATCCGGCTCTGTCCTCATGGTTGTATTTTCTGCTGGCGTCACTGTATACTTTTCCAGTTTCTGCAACACGCTGATACGCCTTTTTCATGCCTCCGAGTTTCGGCATAATTCCAAGGCTGAATAATAATACAATCAACAATATGATAATCGGATAAAAACAAAACGGAATTGCGCTTATATATATGCTTTCATACCAGAGCTGAAGCCTTCTGCCGCAACGCTTGGCTGTTCAATAAATAAGCTGGCATAAAAGACTGCCCATGTTGAGAAAGGAAGAAGAACACATACCGGTGCGCCGGTTGAATCCAGCATAAACGCCAGCGTTTCTCTTGGAATCTTCCGTTTGTCATATACGCCTTTCATACATGCGCCAATCGAAAGTACATTCAGATAATCGTCAACAAAAATTAATATACCAAGTACAAATGTCGTAAGAAGCGTTTTACGCTCTGAATTACACAATTTGGAAACAAGCTTTGAAAAACCGTAATTTCCTTTGGACGTCTGAAGCAATGCAATCAAACTTCCAAACAGACCGCATACAACTATAATCCATACATTTTCAGAAATTGTTTCCTGTAAAAGCGTACACCAGTTCGTCAAAAAAAGAACCTTTAAACAAAAATATTGCTCCAACAATCGAACCTCCTATCATGAATTCCTCACAACGGTGCGTTAATATGGAGCCTACAATTACAATCAGCACTATCAACAGTGCTATTAAACCATGTGTCATAACCAGTCTTCCTTTCTCTCATGAATTTTTTTATCAAAATCCGAAAAGTGAAAAAGACGCATCTGTGAAGCCTTAAGTGTTTTATCCTTAAGGCTTTTCAGATACGTCTTTGTATCACTCTCTATCGTTTTGATTTACCGTTTCTGCTGTTTGAAACGTATACTGTTTTCCCGTGTCTGCTTTAAAGACTGAACTTCCTTTTTACCAGCTCTGCCAGATAGGAAGCGGTTCCTTCGACACCTAAAACGCTGCTGTTTATTAAGATGTCGCTGTGATTGATGTCGCCCGGCTTATATCCTGCATAATTCATATGGTAGGAATCTCTCGCCTCGTCTACGGCAACAATCATTTTTCTTGCCTCATCTATTCCAAGTCCCATAGAGTTCACACAATTCTCCACGCGGTCCGGATATGGTGCATAGATAAAAATATTTAAAACATGTTCCATCTCACTTAATATAAAAATCAGAACAACGTCCGACGATAATGCAGGAATTTTTTCTCTGCAAGGAAACGGATAATATTCTGCTGTGCCTCGAAAATATCGTCCTGTGTGCTGTTTGTTCCACCGCCCAACGGAAAGACCATTCTTGAAAATGGATTCTTGAACGGTTTCTTTGCACTTTCTTCTTCTTCATCCACAACAGAAGCCGGAAGCTTTAACTGCTTTGCCGCCTGGTCTACAATATCTCTGTCATAATATTCAATTCCAAGCTGCTCCGCCATCAGCTTCGCAATTGGTCTGCCAAGACTTCCAAACTGTCTTGTGATTGTAATTACATATTTTTTTTTATTGCTCATGTCCTCCTCCTTTCTTCGTCCGTCTGTATTTAGTCCTTGCGAAACGACGAAATCTTATCTCTGTTGTTCAAATGCATTCCGCATAACCTTATTAAAGATTCATCACTTTCTTTGTGTCTGCAAGCGCCTCATCCATGCGGGAAAACCACATCTGCAATATCCTGTTCGGAAATAACAGCGGTCGGCTCGAAACGAATCGTCTTTGCATTTACCAGCGTACCGGCAGTTAAAACCTTTCTTGCAAACAGTCCCTTTGAAGTTTCATATCCGATTTCACTTGTCTTGAATTCTACCGCAAGCATCAGTCCCGTTCCTCTTACTTCATCAATCAGTTCCGGATACTTCGAAGCAACTTCCAAAAGACCGGCTTTTAACAGTTCGCCCTTTTTTCTTACATACGCCCGGAATATCATTTGCAAGCATATAACGAATCGTTGCAATTGCTGCCGAACATGCCAGCGGATTTCCTCCAAATGTAGGAGAACCAAGCAGCCATGGATTATCAACAAGCTGCTGTACCCACATCTTTGGTTTACAGATAATACCGGTAATCGGCATAATACCGCCGCCAAACGCTTTTCCGTATGTCATAATATCCGGCGTCACGCCCTCAGCTTCACATCTCCACATTGTACCAGTACGTCCCCATACCTGTCT